>LFIK01000905.1_pt1 | contig 22852 bp, 17 predicted proteins | sample 643401 | NCBI WGS metagenome assembly LFIK01 (sample SAMN03777447, study PRJNA286221) | soda lake metagenome | biome: soda lake; feature: Kulunda steppe; material: water; isolation source: sample T5-Br brine of Lake Tanatar-5 | place: Russia: Kulunda steppe | collected 2010-07
CATAGGCCCGGAAGTCACCGAAATACTTGGTGATCGCCGCCGTCAGCGTCGTCTTGCCATGGTCAACGTGGCCGATCGTGCCAACGTTCACATGCGGTTTGTTGCGTTCGAACTTCTGCTTTGCCATGCCTGCGGCACCCCGTTGCTGAAGGGTCAGACACCGACCCCGGTTCCGATATCGCGCGCCGTCTACTCACTGGGCGCGGAAAAATCAAGCGGGTGTTGCGCGAAAGCGTGCCGCCCGTGACGGCGGGGGGCGTCAGCCCCCGATCAGGTCGGCGATCCGGCGGTCCAGATCGGCGGCGCGGGCCTCGACATCGCGGGCGGCGGCGATGGTTTCGGTGATTTCGGCGTCCAGCGCATCGACCCGGGCGCGGCGGTCGCGGCTGGCGGCGGTGTCATCGTCCAGAGCCACGATCAGGTCGACCAGCCGGGACTGTTCCTCGATCAGCGCCTCGGCCTGGGCTCGCTGCAGACGGGCCATGCGCTGCGCTTCCGCCAAATCCCGGCGCAGCGCGGTCAGATCGGCCAGCAGCGCGCGGGTCTCGGCGTCCGGGGCATCGCGCATCCACAGCGCAAGCTGGGCGCTGTCCACGCGGGTCAGCGCGATCTCGCGCCGTCGCGGCTGGCGCTCGGTGACCTCGAAGGTGACGGTTTCACCCGCCGCCACGTCGACCATGAAGCGCGTGGCCTCCAGCGTTTCCGTGCCGCCGGGGGTGGTGATCTCCCAGGTGCCCCGGCGCGGGTGTTCAAGGGTGAGCGTGCGGTCGCCTTCGGCCGCGCCCTCGATCCGGTAGGCGGTGCGCCGGACGCGGTCCTCGGTCAGCCGCGCCACCCCGTCGGCAATGCGCAATTCGGTCAGGGTTTCGGTCTGCGCCACATCCTCGCGCACGCTGACGGCCGTGTCGCGGGCGAAGTCCAGCACTTCGCGCGCGCCGGGCGCCAGTTCCGGCACCTGCGCATCGCCCGCATGGCCGCGCGCGCCATCGTAGAAGGTCAGCACCCCGGCGGGAAGGCGCAGGGGCAGGGGGTTTTCCAGATCAAGCGCGATCATCGGATGCCGCGCGCGGCTGCCGCCGCGATAGACCAGTCGGCGGGCATCGTCGAAGGTCTCGCGCAGGAACGGCAGGCTGATCACCTCGCCCGCGGCAAGGGTCACGGGGTCGGTCAGGGTGAAGCGGCTGAAGCTTTCGCCATCGTCGGCCACGGTTTCTGCGACCGCCGCGTCGGCGACCTCGGGGGCCTCGCGCGCGGCGGTCACCGGCGCGGAGCGGAGCGCACCCACGCGGCCGATCCGGTCGAAGTCGGGCACACGGCGGCGGTCATAGAGATCGGCGCGCAGGGCCTGCACCGCGCCGGTTGCCAGCGTGAGTTGCACCGCGTCCCAGTCCTGCCCGGTGGTGTTTTCGATCACCGCCCAGCCGGTCAGGGCCAGCCCCTCGCCGGTATCCACCGCGCGCCAGGCGGTGCGCCACGCGGGCGCGGTTTGCAGCCATTGCAGCGCCAGATCGCGCGGCGTGGCGTCGTCGCTGTGCAGTGTGGCGGTGAGGGCCTGCGGGTCGCGGCCCAGCCGCAGCGCCGCCAGCGCGGCGTCGATCATCGCGGCGTCGCCGGGGTCATCGAAGCTTATGCTCAGCGAATCGTCCAGATCGAAGGTCCGCAGCGTGCCCGCGCCATCGCGCAGGGCCAGCGCCGGGCAGGGGCCGTGTTCGCAGGGCCGCTCGGTCACACCCATGACCGTGCCGGTGGTTTCCGTCCCGCGCCGGTCCACCGTCACCGTCGCCCCGGCCATGGCGTCCAGCAAGGCTGCCGTGCCGCGCAGGTCCTCGGGCGTCAGCGGCAGTGCGGCGAAGGCATCGTCAAAGGCTGCGGGGCCGGGCAGGCGGAGGTGGATCACGCTTCCGGCCGGATCGCTCACCACCACCGATTTCAGGAAGGCGTCGATGTCCGCGCGGCGCAGGTTCAGCGCGGCGCGCCCGTCCTCCAGCGGCACCGCGGCCGCGATCAGTGCCGTGCCTGCAGTGGAAAGCGTGATCGCCTCCACCCGTGGTTCGGCGGCCAGCGGCTGGGTCAGCAGCGGCTGGGCCAGCAGCGGCAGCAGGGCAAAGGGCAGGGCGGCGCGGCGAAGGGGCAGGGGGGCGAACATGGCGGGCTCCGGCGATCAGGGGTGGGACAGCGTAGCGCCGGACGTGCCACGGCGTCCAGCGCGCAGCACTCACTCGCCCGGCGATGCGCGCCGAAGCGCCGAAGCGCTCTGGACGGGTGCCCTGGGCCCGGCTATCACCGACGCCATGGCCAGCGATGATGACCCGCCTCCGCCGCCCCAGGCGACCGATCTTCCTTCAGGCCCGGCCGGTGCGCCGATGTCCGAACCCCTGCGCCGGGCGCTGGGCGAGCGCTATCTGCAATACGCGCTGTCGACCATCATGCATCGCGCGCTGCCTGATGCCCGCGACGGGCTGAAACCCGTGCACCGGCGCATCCTCTTCGCCATGCGTGAATTGCGCCTGTCCGCCACCGGGGGGTTCCGCAAATCCGCCAAGATCACCGGCGACGTGATGGGCAACTACCACCCGCATGGCGATGCCGCGATCTATGACGCCATGGTACGCATGGCGCAGGATTTCGCCATGCGTTACCCGCTAGTGGACGGGCAGGGGAATTTCGGCAACATCGACGGCGACAACCCCGCCGCCGCCCGCTACACAGAGGCGCGCATGGCCGCCGGGGCCGAGCGGCTGCTGGAAGGGCTGGCCGAGAACGCGGTGGACTACCGCCCCAACTACGACGGCACCCTGACCGAGCCCGAGGTGCTGCCCGCGGCCTTTCCGAACCTGCTGGCCAATGGTGCCAGCGGCATCGCCGTGGGCATGGCCACAAACGTGCCGCCGCATAACCTTGATGAATTGATCGAGGGCGCCTGCGCGCTGGTCGCCGACCCGGGCCTCGACGATGACGCGCTGGCGCGTCTTATCCCCGGCCCGGATTTCCCCACCGGCGGCGTGATCGTGGAGCCGCGCGCGGCGATGATCGACGCCTATCGCACCGGGCGCGGGTCCATCCGCCTGCGCGCGCGGTGGGAGGTGGAGCAGTTGCAGCGCGGCGCCTGGCAGGTGGTGGTGACCGAAATCCCCTATCAGGTGCCCAAATCCCGCCTGATCGAAAAACTGGCCGAGGTGATCCACACCCGCAAGGTGCCGCTGCTGGCCGATGTGCGCGACGAAAGCGCCGACGATGTGCGGATCGTGCTGGAGCCGCGCGCGCGTACCGTGGACCCCGAACTGATGATGGGTATGCTGTTCAGGCATTCCGATCTGGAAACCCGCTTCGGGCTGAACATGAACGTGCTGATCGACGGGCGCACGCCCAAGGTCTGCTCCCTGCGCGAGGTGCTGCAGGCGTTCCTGGACCACCGGCGCGAGGTGCTGCGGCGGCGCTCCGAACATCGGCTGGGCAAGATCGACCACCGGCTGGAGGTGCTCGAAGGCTTTATCATCGCATTTCTGAACCTCGACCGGGTGATCGATATCATCCGCTACGACGACAGCCCCCGCGACGCGCTGATGCGTGAGCGCTGGGGTCGGGACTTCGCTCGCGCCACGTCCGAGGCCGATTACGTGCCGCCCGCGCCGGGCGAGGGCGAATTGTCCGAGGTGCAGGCCGAGGCGATCCTGAACATGCGCCTGCGCTCGCTCCGGCGGCTGGAGGAGCTGGAGCTGAAGCGCGAACGCGACGCGCTGCTGAAGGAACGGGCGGAGATCGAGGACCTCCTGGCGTCCGAGCGGCTGCAATGGAAGCGGATCGTCAAGGAACTGCGCGCGGTGCAGGCCGAATTCGGCAAGGGCACCGCCGCGGGCGCCCGTCGCACCGGCTTCGCCGAGGCGGGCGCGGTCGAAGACGTGCCGCTGGAGGCCATGATCGAGCGCGAACCCGTCACCGTGGTGTGCTCGAAAATGGGCTGGATCCGCGCCATGAAGGGCCATGTGGCGCTGGACACCGCATTCAAGTTCAAGGACGGCGACGCAGGCCGCTTCGTCTTTCACGCCGAAACCACCGACAAGCTGCTGCTCCTGGGCTCGAACGGGCGTTTCTACACGCTTTCGGCTGCCAACCTGCCCGGCGGGCGCGGCATGGGCGAGCCCGTGCGGCTGATGGTGGACCTGCCGAACGAGGCCGAGATCGTCGACCTGTTCACCCACCGCCCGGGCGCGCGGCTGCTGATCGCTTCCAGCGCCGGGGACGGGTTCGTGGTCCCGGCGGACGAGGTGCTGGCCCAGACCCGGACCGGCAAGCAGGTGCTGAACGTCCGCGCGCCGGTGGTGGCGCGGTGCTGTCATGCGCTGCGCGGCGATCACATCGCCGTGGTGGGCGAGAATCGCAAGCTCCTGGTCTTCCCGGCCAGCGAATTGCCCGAAATGGCGCGCGGCAAGGGCGTGCGGTTGCAGAAATACAAGGACGGCGGGCTGTCGGACGTGACCAGCTTCGATCTTGCCGCGGGGCTGAGTTGGAAGGACCCCGCCGGACGCACGCGGACCGAGCCCGACCTGACCGAATGGCTGGGCAAACGCGCGGGCGCAGGCCGCATGGCCCCGCGCGGCTTTCCGCGGAATAACCGCTTCACCTGACGGATTGGTGCGCTCCACCGCCACCCGTGCGAATCCGGCGCCTTGGCGCCGGACAGCGCCCGCGAAGCGCCCCGTAAGTCAAATGGGTGGAGGGTGGGCGGGGCGCTGAACGGGCGCTTCTTCCGCTGCCAATGAAGACATCCTTTGAACCGTCCGCGCACCGCGCCAAAAGGCACCGCGATTGTCTGCGCCGCCATCATCCGCTATGTCTGACGGCAACGCCGAAAAAACCCCCTGTTGGAGTGACTGCCCCATGACTGCCTTTTCCCTGTCCCGCCGGGCCGCGCTTCTGGGCGCGGCGCTGTTCCTTGCGGCCTGCGGGGGGCGTGGCGAGTTGGGCGCGCAGCGTGGCGAGTTGGGGGACTTCCGGCTGGGTCACACCATTGTGGTGGCCGATGAGGCCACGCGCGGCCCCGCCTCGCGCCCCGCCGAACCCGAGGAATGGGAGGAAGCCCTCACCGGCGCGATCGAACGCCAGTTCGGGCGCTATGACGGGGGCAGCTTCTATCACATCGCGGTGGCGCTTCAGGGCTATGTGCTGGCGATCCCGGGCATCCCGCTGGTTGCCGCGCCGCGGTCGTTCGCCATCATCGGTGTCACCGTCTGGGACGATGCCGCAGGCACCAAGATCAACGAGACGCCGCACAGGATCGTGGTCTTCGAAAGCCTTTCGGGCGAAACCATGCTGGGCTCGGGCCTGACCCAGTCGGCGGAGCAGCAGATGGAGAATCTGTCGCGCAACGCGGCCCGGATGATCGAACGCTGGATGGCCAGCAACCCCGACTGGTTCGCCCCGCGCCCGGACGCTTCCGTCGAAGGCGATGAGGGCCTGGCCGAAGAGGCGCTGGAGGCCGACACGCTGGCCGAGGGCTGAGCGCATCGGCGAAAAACACTGCATGTTCAGGTGACTGCCCTTCCCTGAGCAAGGGGCAGGGCGTATGTTCATCCCATGGACATCGCCACCCTCACTGCCTTTGTGGCCGCGCTTTTCGTGATCATCGGTCTGGCCGAGCCGCTGGCGGCGCGGCTGCGGCTGCCGTTCACGGTGATTCTGGCGGTGATCGGCACGCTGATCGGGGCGGGCGCGGGCTATGTCATGGTCTCGCCCCTCGGCGGCGCGGTGGATGCGGTGGCCAACGTGATCGGCGACCTGCCGATCCGGGCCGATGTCTTCCTCTATGTCTTTCTGCCGACACTGCTGTTTCAGGTGGCGCTGGGGCTGAACCTGCGGCGGATGGCGGACGACTGGGTGCCGATCCTGGTGCTGGCGGTCCTCGCGGTGGTGATCGCCACCTTCGCGGTGGGTTACGCGCTCTATGCGGTAGCGGGGCTGTCGCTGGTGGCCTGCCTGCTGATCGGGGCGATCGTATCGACCACCGACCCCTCGGCGGTGGTGACCATGTTCCGCAACATCGCCGCGCCGCGCCGCCTGACCCGGATCGTCGAGGGCGAGAGCCTGCTGAACGATGCCGCCGCCATCGCGCTTTTTGCGCTGTTCCTGAACATCATCCTGCCCGCGCGCCCCTCGCCCCGGCTGGCCGAGGCGTTGTTGCAACTGCCGCTCCTGTTTCTTGGCGGGGCGCTGGTGGGCTGGGTGCTGGCGCGGCTGTTCATCTGGGTGATGACGCTGGTGCCGAACCATCCGCTGGCGCAGGTGTCGCTGTCGGTGGCGCTGCCCTATGCGGCCTATGTCTCGGCCGAGCAACTGGTGGGGGCGTCGGGCGTGATCGCCGTGGTGGCGGCGGGGATGGTGCTGAACCTGATGGGCCCGTCGCGGGTCATGCCCATGGCCTGGGCCTATCTGCGCGAGGTCTGGGACCTGCTGGCGCACTGGGCCGGTGCGCTGATCTTCATCCTGGCCGCGCTCCTGATCCCGCAACTGCTGGCCGGGGTGCGCCCCGGGGACCTGATGCTGCTGGCGGTGCTGATCGCGGCGGCGACGGCGGCGCGGGTGGTGGTGCTGTTCGGCGTGCTGCCGCTCATGTGTTTCCTGCGGCTCTCGCCCAATGTCGAACGCCCCTACCGCGTGGCGATCCTGTGGGGGGGGCTGCGCGGGGCGGTCACGCTGGCGCTGGCGCTGGCAGTGACCGAGAACCCGGGCGTCCCGGCCGAGATAAAGCGGCTGGTCGGCACGCTGGCCACGGGCTTCGTGCTGTTCACGCTGATCGTGCAGGGGCTGAGCCTGCGCCCGGTGATCCGCTGGCTGGGGCTGGACCGGCTGTCGCCGCTCAATGCCGCGCTCTCGGATCAGGTGATCGCCGTGGCGCTGCAGAACGTCCGCGAGGAGGTGGCAAAGATCGCCCGGCGCAACGAGTTGCCGCGCGAGGTGGTGCGCTCCGAGGCGAAGCGCTTCGCCGAACGGGTGGACGCGGCGGTGGAGCAGGCCGAGCAAGGCGCCGAAATCCAGGACCGCGACCGGATCACGCTGGGGCTGGTGGCGCTGGCCGGGCGCGAACGCGACCTGATCCTGGAGCACTTCCGCCAGCAACTGATCTCCATGCGGCTGGCCGACCGGATGCTTTCGGACGTGGACCGGCTGATCGAGCGCACGCGGCAGGGCGGGCGCACCGAATATCGCCGCGCCGGGCGCGCCGCGTTGGGCGCGGATCGCGGCTATCGCTTCGCGGTCTGGCTCAACAACCGGCTGCGCGTGTCGGGACCGCTGGCGCGGCGCACCGCCGAGCGGTTCGAGATCCTGCTGAACCAGGCGCTGGTGCTGCGCGACCTGCACGGCTACATCGACACCAAGATCCGGCGCATCCATGGCCGCCGGGTGGCGGAACTGCTGCACGAGTTGCTGGACCGGCGCATGGTGGATGCCGAGAACGCGCTGGAAGGGCTGCGGCTGCAATACCCCGGCTATGCCGAGGAACTGGAGCGCCGCTTCATCCGCCGGACCTCGCTCCGGCTAGAGGAGCGCGAATACGACCAGTTGCGCGAGGATGGGCTGATCGGGCCTGAACTGCATGTCACCCTGCGCGAGCGGCTGGAGCGGATGCGCGACCGGCTGGAAACGCGGCCGCAACTGGACCTGGCGGTGCAGAAGACCGAGCTTGTGGGCCGCTTCGCCCTGTTCGAAAGCCTGGGCGAGCGCCAGCGGCGGCGGCTGGCGCGGGCATTGAAGGCGATTTACGTCGCCCCCGGCGATGTGCTGATCCGGCGTGGCGAACCGGCGCGCAGCATTTTCTTCATCGCCTCCGGCGCGGTGGAGATGGACATGGCGGGCCAGAAGACCCGGCTGGGCCGGGGCGAAATGTTCGGCCAGCTTGCGGTGCTGGCCCGTCACCGCCGCCGCGCGCAGGTCACGGCGCTGGCGCATTCCACGATCCTGGTGCTGGACGAGCCGCGCTTCAAACGGCTGCTGGCTGCGAGCCAGAGCATCCGCGACGCGGTGCGCGCCTCGGCGGCAGCGCGCGGGATCGCCCTGCCCGACGATGTGTTGCAGGTGGATTGAGGCGTCGGACGGCGCACTGCGGGCGCCTGCAAGGACAGTTCGCGGCCCTTAAGCGGGGCGCACGGGGGCAAAAAGGTTCTCCCGCCCGTCGCCGGACGCATCGCAGATGCGCCCGCGACCGTTGGGCCGGGCGGCGCGGGCAGGGCCCGCGCCGCGCGCGTCTGTGTGGGGTCATGCGCGGACCCGGTGCCGCCGAGCGTTTGGCAACCCGTGCATGGGTGCGCCAACCCCTGCGGCGCCAAGATGCACACTGCCCCCCGAAACCGAAGCTACCCGATGGCAGGTCTGGCCCGCTGGCAAACCTGGCCTGCCGTCAGTCCCGCGGCAGCAGATGCGCTTCCAGCCGGGCGCGCACCGTGTCCGGCATGGGGGCCGAGGCGCGGGTCTCGGGGCTGAAGAACACTTCGACCACCTGATACGTCGCATGCAGCGCGCCGGTGTCGGCGTGGTGCATCCGCAAATCCAGCGTGCAGCTTTTCCCGCCGATCCGCGCCACCGCGCCGTCGATGACAATCAGATCGCCGGCCATCAACTCCTTGACGAACCCCGTGGTGGCTTGCGCCGACACCGTGTGCACGCCGTGTTGCGCCTGCATGGTGGCATAGGGCAGGCCCAGCCGGGTCCACATGTGATAGACCGCATCGTCGAAGAACGGCGCGTAATGGCGCACGTTCATGTGGCCGAAATGGTCATGATGCCACGGGTGGATCACCCCGCGCAGAAGCTCCAGCCGCGCCCCATCGGTCCTGTCCGCCATCGCTTTCCCCTCCATGACCCGGCCACAGGCTTACCCCGCCACCAGCCGCCAGATCAACAGACCGGCGCCCAGGAACGGCAGGCTGCGCCCGACCACGAAGATCCGCCACGACCACCAGCGGGATTTCGCCCCCAGCGCATGCACCACCTTCGGCGGCGGCAGCACCCAGCACAACAGCCCCGCGCCGATCACCCCCGAGGCAACGACGATATTCGTGCCGCCGAACTGGTCCATGAAGTCCAGGAACGGCATCCCCGCCACGGTCAGTTGAACCGGCGAGAAACTCAGCGCCGAGGGCAGGCCAAGCCCCAGCATCAGCGCCCCGGTGGCCGCCACCGCGCGGGCGTTGGGCAGGTCGAACTCGTCGGCAAAGGCGGCGATGATCACCTTCAACCCCGCCAGACATGACGAAAACGCCGCCGAGAAGAACATGAAGAAGAACGCCATCGCCAGCCAGGCGCCGCCTGCCATGTCCTCGAACACGCGCGGCAGGGTGGAAAACGCCAGCTCCGACCCCGCCCCCGGGTCCAGCCCGTGGGTGAAGACGAAGGGAAAGATCATCCACCCCGCCAGCAGTGCGATGGTGGTCTCGGTCCCGGCGACGATCAGCGTGGCGCGCGGCACGTTGGTCCGGCGCGGGATGTAGCTGCCATAGGTGACAAGATACCCCTGACCCACCGCCAGCGTGTAGAACGTCTGCCCGAAGGCAAAGAACCACAGCGTCGGATTGGCCAGCGCCGATGCCTCCCAGCGCAGCATGAAACCCGCCGCCTCGCCCCAGCCGTCGGTGCGTGACGCCACCACCACCAGCCCGGCGATCAGCACCACCAGCACCGGCATCAGCAGTTTGGAAAACCCTTCGATCGCGCGCACACCCTTCAACAACACCACCGCCGCCAGCGCGGTTACGGCCAGGAAATACCAGACCGAATTGTAGCCCGCGGTGAAGTCGTCGAATTCGGTCAGGTTCATCCGGAAGGCATCGACCGCGTAGCCCAGCGTCCAGCCGGTGATGACCAGGTAATAGCTGGTGATGATGATGGTCAGGCCGACCACCGCCCAGCCATAGGCCGCACCCAGCCGCGTCACCCCGCGATAGGTGCCGACCACGCTGCCCTGCGCCAGCCGACCCGCGGCGACCTCCAGCATCATCACCGGAAGCGCCACCACCACCAGCGCGATCAGATAGGCGACGATGAAGGCCGCGCCGCCGTTTTCGCCCACCATGTAGGGGAACCGCCACAGGTTCCCCAACCCAACCGCCGCCGCGGCCATGGAAAAGACGAACGCCGGTTCCGAGGACCACTGCGCCCGCGTGGCCGCCTGTCGGTGCATGTGTTCCGGCATGGTCCCTCCTGTTTCGCCCCACCTATGCGCGGCGCCACGGTTTGCAAACCGCACCCGCACCCGCTTGCAGCCCGCGGGCGTTGCCACTAGACGAAGGGCGCCTTTCATCAACGGAGCCCGCCATGCCCACCGCCGCCGCCCCCCGCAAGGTCGTGCTCGCCTATTCCGGCGGGCTGGACACCTCGATCATCCTCAAGTGGCTGCAGGTCGAATACGGCTGCGAAGTGGTGACCTTCACCGCCGATCTGGGTCAGGGCGAGGAACTGGACCCCGCGCGGGCAAAGGCCGAACTGCTGGGGATCGCGCCCGAGAACATCTACATCGAGGACCTGCGCGAGGAATTCGTGCGCGATTTCGTCTTTCCGATGTTCCGGGCCAATGCGGTCTACGAAGGGCTCTACCTCCTGGGCACCTCCATCGCGCGGCCCCTGATCTCCAAGCGGCTGATCGAGATCGCGGCCGAGACCGGCGCCGATGCCATCGCCCATGGCGCCACCGGCAAGGGCAACGATCAGGTCCGCTTCGAGCTTTCGGCCTACGCGCTGAACCCCGACATCAAGGTCATCGCGCCCTGGCGCGACTGGGACCTGTCCAGCCGCACCAAGCTGATGGAATTCGCCGAGGCGCACCAGATCCCCATCGCCAAGGACAAACGCGGCGAGGCGCCCTTCAGCGTCGACGCGAACCTTCTGCACACCTCGTCCGAGGGCAAGGTGCTCGAAGACCCGGCCGAGGACGCGCCCGATTACGTCTATCAGCGCACCGTGGCCCCCGAGGATGCGCCGGATCAGCCCGAATATATCGAGATCAGCTTCGAAAAGGGCGACGCCACCGCCATCAACGGCCAACCGCGCTCCCCGGCCACGATCCTCACGGACCTCAACGAATACGGCCGCAGGCACGGGATCGGGCGGCTGGATTTCGTGGAAAACCGCTTCGTCGGCATGAAATCGCGCGGCATCTACGAAACCCCGGGCGGCACCATCCTGCTGGAGGCGCATCGCGGAATCGAACAGATCACGCTGGACGCGGGCGCCGGGCACCTGAAGGACAGCCTGATGCCGCGCTACGCCGAACTGATCTACAACGGCTTCTGGTTCTCGCCCGAACGCGAGATGCTGCAGGCCGCCATCGACAAGTCGCAGCACCACGTTTCCGGCACCGTGCGGCTGAAACTCTACAAGGGTTCGGTGCGCTGCGTGGGCCGCTGGTCGGACCACAGCCTCTATTCCGAAGCTCATGTCACGTTCGAGGATGACGCCGGCGCCTATGACCAGAAAGACGCCGAAGGCTTCATCCGCCTCAACGCGCTGCGCCTGAAACTGCTGGCCGCGCGCGACCGGCGGTTGAAATCCTGACGCCAAGGGCTTTCATCTTGCCCCAAATACTCCCGCCGGAGGCGCACGCCGCCACCGGCATCCCGCTTGAGCAGTAGGACCCGCCATGCCCCGCCCCGTCGTTCTGTGCATCCTCGATGGCTGGGGCGTCGCCCCGCCCGGGCCGGGCAACGCCATCGCGCAGGCGCGCACGCCGCATTTCGACCGGGTGATGGCCGCCTGCCCCCACGCCACGCTGACCACCCACGGGCGCGACGTGGGCCTGCCCACCGGCCAGATGGGCAACTCCGAGGTTGGCCACACCAACATCGGCGCGGGGCGCGTGGTGGCCATGGACCTGGGCCAGATCGACCTGGCAATCGAGGATGGCAGTTTCACCGAAAACGCCGCGCTGCAGGCGTTCATCGGCAAGCTGCAGACCTCGGGCGGGACGGCGCATCTGATGGCCGTGGTCTCGGATGGCGGCGTGCACGGGCACATCACCCATCTGCGCGCCGCCGTCGATGCCATCGCCGGGGCGGGCGTGCCGGTGGCGATCCACGCCATGACCGATGGGCGCGACGTGGCGCCGAAATCCGCGCAGGGCTTCGTGGCCGACCTGCTGGGCGCGCTGCCTTCGGGTGCGCGGATCGCCACGGTGATCGGGCGCTACTGGTCCATGGACCGGGACCGGCGCTGGGACCGTGTGGAACGCGCCTGGCGCGCCATCGTCCGGGCCGAGGCGGATCACAGCGCCAGGGATGCCACCGCCGCCGTGGCCGAAGCCTACGCGCGGGGCGAGACCGACGAGTTCATCGCCCCCACGGTGATCGGCGACTACGCTGGGATGCGCGGGGGCGACGGTTTCTACTGCCTCAACTTCCGCGCCGACCGCGCGCGAGAGATCCTTGCCGCCCTCGGCGCACCCTCCTTCAACGGGTTCGACCGCGGTCGCCTGCCGGATTGGGAGGCGCTCCTGGGCATGGTCGAATACTCGGACGCGCATAACGCGTTCATGACCACTGCCTTTCCGAAGCGCAAGATCGCCAACACGCTGGGCGCCTGGGTCGCGGAACACGGCCTGCGCCAGTTCCGGCTGGCCGAGACCGAGAAATACCCGCATGTGACCTTCTTCCTCAACGGCGGGCGCGAAGACCCCGAGGACGGCGAGGACCGGCACATGCCGCAAAGCCCCGGTGTCGCCACCTACGACCTGCAACCCGAAATGGCCGCACCCGAGGTGACGGCCAAGCTGGTCGAGGCCATCGGCGCGGGCTACGACCTGATCGTCGTCAATTTCGCCAACCCTGACATGGTGGGCCATACCGGCGATATTGCGGCGGCCATCGCGGCCTGCGAGGCGGTTGATGCCGGGCTGGGCCAGGCGTTGGCGGCGCTGGAGGAGGCAGGCGGTGCGATGTTGCTGACGGCGGACCACGGCAACGCCGAACAGATGATCGACCCCGAAACGGGCGGGCCGCATACCGCGCACACCACCAACCCGGTGCCGGTGGCGCTCATTGGCGGCCCCGCAGACGTGCGACTGGACGACGGGCGGCTGGCGGATGTGGCGCCCACGCTGCTGGCGCTCATCGGACTGGATCCGCCGCCCGAGATGACCGGGCGCAGCCTGATCCGGGCGTGAGCGGGTTATGATGCGGGCCACGGCAGGGGCTGCGCGCCTCCGGCAATTCCTCGCCAGCGGGCGCGCCCGCGTCCTTGCCGCCCTGCTGCCGGTCTGCCTGGCCATCAGCGCCGCCGCCCTTCCCGCCCGCGCCGGCACCGACCCGGTGGACACCGCCCGCGCCGCCGCCGCAGCCCTGACCGAAGCGGTTGCGGCGATCGAGGAAACGGGCGCCGCACAGGAGCGCGTTGCCGCGCTGGCCGGGACCATCCGCGCCTTCGAGGCCGGGCTCGACCTCTTGCGGGCCGATCTGCGCGCCGCGACCCTGCGCGAGACCACCCTGCGCCGCCGGTTCGAGGCAGAAAGCGCCGAGGTCTCGCGCCTGCTGGGGGTTCTGGGCGCCATCGGGCGGGTGCAGGCCGATGCCGGGCAACTGGCGCATCCTGCGGGACCCCTGGGCACCGCGCGCGCGGGCATGCTGCTGGGCGAGGTGGCGCCCGCGCTCGCCGACCGCGCTGCGCGGCTCGAGACTGATCTGCGCGAGGTCGCCGCCCTGCGCGCGCTTCAGGCCGAAGGGGTGGCGCAGTTGCAGGCCGGGCTGGAACTGGCGCAATCCGCGCGCGCCGCCCTTGGCCGGGCGATGGCAGAACGCGCGGACCTGCCGCAGCGGCTGGTGGACGACCCTGCCATCCTCTCCGCGCTGGCCGCCGCCGCCGACACTCTGGACGAGTTCGCGCAAGGGTTGGCCACCCGCAGCGCGGCACCGCAGGGCGCGTCCGAGGATGAAGCGCTACAAGTTTTCGCGGAGGCGCGTGGCGCCCTGCCCCTGCCCGCCCGCGGCACCGTCCTGCGCCGCGCGGGCGAGGCGGATGCGGTCGGGATCACCAGGCCCGGCATGGTTCTGGCTACAACCCCTGGCGCGCTGGTTTCGGCGCCCTGGTCGGCCACGGTGCGCTACGCCGGCCCGCTGCGGGGCTACGGTAATGTGATCGTTCTGGAGCCGGCGTCGGACTATCTGCTGGTGCTCGGTGGGTTGGAAATCGTCTATGTTCAATCAGGAGAAGTGGTTGCGGACGCGATGCCGCTGGGCACCATGCCCGTTGGGAGGCTTGATGCGCCGGAAAATGCAGTTTCGGGCGGCGAGCGGACACAGACGCTCTATGTCGAATTGCGCCATGCGGGCGCGCCGGTTGACCCCGCCGCCTGGTTCGCGTTGACTGCGCGGGAGGATTGACCGTCCCGTGCGGGTGCACAATCGGCGCAGTTCGCCGCCGCCGCCGAGGAAAAGGGAGCACGAAGCGTGATGAAGAAACATGTTCTGGCCGGGATCGGCGGCATCATTGCCGGGGTGGTTCTGGCGACGCAGGTGGCCGGTCCGCTGGTGGCGCAGGAGCAGGAGCGCAATCGTTCGGTGTACCAGCAGCTCGACCTGTTCGGCGACGTGTTCGAACGCATCCGCGCCCAGTATGTCGAGGAAGTGGCTCCCGAAAAGCTGATCGAGGCCGCGATCAACGGCATGCTGACCTCGCTCGATCCGCATTCGGGCTACCTGCCGCCCGACGACTTCGATGAGATGCGCAGCCAGACCCGCGGCACCTTTGGCGGGCTGGGGATCGAGGTCACCATGGAAGAGGGCTTCGTCAAGGTCATCACCCCCATGGATGGCACCCCCGCCGATGACGCGGGCGTAGAGCCGGGGGACCTGATCACCCATGTGGATGGCGAATCGCTTCTGGGCATGACACTTGGGCAGGCGGTGGACCTGATGCGCGGTCCGGTCGGGTCAGAGATCATCATCACCGTGGTGCGCGAGGGTGAGCCCGATCCGTTCGACCTGTCGCTGATCCGCGATACCATCCGGGTGCAGGCGGTGCGCACGCGTCTGGAAGGCGATATTGCCATCCTGCGGGTCAACACCTTCAACGAACAGAGCTTTCCCAACCTGCGCGATGGGCTCGAAGAGGCGATCGAGGATCTGGGCGGGCTGGACAACCTTGGCGGCGTGGTGCTGGACCTGCGCAACAACCCCGGCGGGCTGCTGAGCCAGGCGGTGCGCATCTCGGATGCCTTCCTCGATCAGGGCGAGATCGTCTCGACCCGCGGCCGCGGGGAAGAGGGCGGCGAGCGTTACAACGCCCAGTCGGGCGACCTGATCGACGGCAAGCCACTGGTGGTGCTGATCAACAATGGCTCGGCCAGTGCCTCCGAGATCGTGGCCGGGGCGCTGCAGGACCATCGTCGCGCCATCGTGGTGGGGACGCGCAGTTTCGGCAAGGGGTCAGTGCAGACGGTGATGCCGCTGCGCGGCGACGGGGCGATCCGGCTGACCACCTCGCTCTATTACACGCCCTCGGGCCGATCGATCCAGGCGCTGGGGGTCTCGCCCGACATTGTGGTGGAGCAGCCGCGCCGCCGGGCCGAGGCCGAGGAAGACGAGAGCGACACCCCGCTGACGCGGTCCGAGAACGACCTGCGCGGGCGGCTGGACAACACTTCGATGTCCGATGACGAGCGGCGCCAGCTTGAAGACGAGCAACGCGCCGCCGAGGAAGTCTCGCGCTTGCGTGACGAGGATTACCAACTGGCCTATGCGCTGGATATCCTGCGCGGGCTGTCGGCGCTGAATGGTCGGCGCTGAACCTGAGCGAGTGCCCCGCCGCGCAGTCCAGCGGCGGGGCCTTTTGCAGGCCCTCCCATGACCCCTGACCAGATCGCCGCGCTGCCCTATCGCCCCTGCGTCGGCGTGATGCTGATCAACGGCGACGGGCTGGTCTTTGCCGCGCAGCGCCGCGACAGTTCCGCACCTGCATGGCAGATGCCACAAGGCGGGATCGACGCAGGCGAAGACCCGCAAACCGCCGCGCTGCGCGAGTTGCACGAGGAAATCAGTGTCCCGCCCGATGCGGTGGAGGTTCTGGCGCAGACCGACGACTGGCTTGCCTATGACCTGCCCGCCGATCTGGTGCCCCGGGTCTGGGGCGGGAAGTTCCGGGGGCAGAAGCAGAAATGGTTCCTGTTGCGGCTGCAGGGGGACGATGCGCTGATCGATCTGGACACGTCGCATCCGGAGTTTTCAGCGTGGCAGTGGATGCAGGCGGATGACCTGCTCGCCGCCATCGTGCCCTTCAAGCGGGATATCTACGCCCGGGTTGTGGCCGCGTTCCGGCCGTGGCTGCGGAGTCGCGCCGGATCCTGACCGGGGAAGCGCCCCCTCAGCGCCCCGCCCACCCTCCCTATGGCACTTCGGGGGCGCTGGTCGGCGCCAGGGCGCCGAACCGGACTGCATTCTGGGCGCATCTCAGAGATATTGAGCCGGGCTATACTTCAAACTTGAAGCATGACCCGGCGCGTGGCACGCTGCGCGCAGTCAATCGCGGGGGCTGGCATGCGAATCCTGTGTCTGGGCGGCGGGCCCGCGGGGCTGTATTTCGCCATATCCATGAAGCTGCGCGATCCGTCCCACGACGTGACCGTGCTGGAGCGCAACCGCGCCAATGACACGTTCGGCTGGGGCGTGGTGCTGTCCGATGACGCGCTGGAGCGGATGGCGCGCAATGACCCCGAGTCCACCGAGGCGATCCGCAGCCAGTTCGCCTATTGGGACGATATCGCCGTGGTCCATGCTGGGCACCGGACGGTCTCGGGCGGGCACGGGTTCGCGGGGATCGGGCGCAAGGCGATGCTGATCCTGCTGCAGGAGCGCGCACGCGAGCTGGGCGTGGTGCTGCGCTTCGAGACCGAGTTCGAGGCCGCCGAGCGTTATCGGCAGGAGTATGACCTGGTGGTGGCCTGCGACGGGATCAACTCGCGGGTGCGCGGCGAATACGCCGAGGTCTTCCGCCCCGACATCGACACCCGCCGGTGCAAGTTCGTCTGGCTGGGCACCCACGCCAAGTTCGACGATGCCTTTACCTTCATCTTCGAGCGCACCGAACACGGCTGGGTCTGGGCGCATGTCTACCAGTTCGACGACAACACCGCGACCTTCATCGTGGAATGCCTGCCCGAGACATGGGAGCGCTGGGGGTTCGAAGGCATGTCGAAGGAAGAGACTGTCGAGACCTGCCGCCGTATCTTTGCCGCGCATCTGGACGGGCACGCGTTGATGTCCAACGCGGCCCATCTGCGCGGTTCGGCGGTGTGGATGCAGTTCCCGCGCGTGATCTGCGAGCGCTGGTATCACGAAAACGTGGTGCTGATGGGCGATGCGGCGGCCACGGGGCATTTCTCCATCGGCTCGGGCACGCGGCTGGCCTTCGATTCGGCCATCGCGCTGGCCGAGTATCTGCATTCCGAACCGGACATGCAGACGGCGTTCCGGCGCTATCAGGAGGAGCGGCGGCTGGAAGTGCTGCGCCTGCAATCGGCCGCGCGCAACTCGCTCGAGTGGTTCGAGGAGGTGGAGCGCTACCTGGACATGCCGCCAATCCAGTTCGCCTATTCCCTGCTGACCCGCAGCCAGCGGATCAGCCACGAGAACCTGCGCCTGCGCGACCCGGTCTGGCTGGGCCGGGCCGAGGACTGGTTTGCAGAGCAGGCCGGGGGGCAGCCGGGCCGCGCGCCCATGTTCCAGCCCTTCTGCCTGAGGGGCATGGAGGTGCAGAACCGCGTCGTCGTTTCGCCCATGGCGCAGTACAAGGCCGTCGATGGCTGCCCCACCGACTGGCACTTCGCGCACTACGCCGAACGCGCCAAGGGCGGCGCGGGGCTGGTCTATACCGAAATGACCTGCGTCTCGCCCGAGGGTCGGATCACGCGGGGCTGTCCGGGGCTCTATGCGCCGGAGCATGAGGCCGCGTGGCGGCGGCTGGTGGATTTTGTCCACGCCGAGACGCAGGCGAAAACCTGCTGCCAGATCGGCCATTCCGGGCGCAAGGGGGCCACGCAACTGGGGTGGGAGGAGATGGACGCGCCCCTTGCGACCGGCAACTGGCCGATCATGAGCGCGAGCCCCATCCCCTGGTCCGACCGCAACGCTGTGCCGCGCGAAATGACCCGCGCCGACATGGACACAGTGCGCGACCAGTTCGTGGCGGCGACGGAAATGGCCGGGCGCGCGGGGTTCGACATGGTCGAGCTGCACGCGGCGCACGGCTACCTGATTTCCAGCTTCATCAGCCCGGTGTCCAACATCCGCACCGACGACTACGGCGGATCAATCGAAAACCGCCTGCGCTACCCGCTGGAGGTGTTCGCCGCCATGCGCGCGGTCTGGCCCGCGGAGAAGCCCATGTCGGTGCGGATTTCGGCCCATGACTGGCGCGGCGATGACGGCGTCACCCCCGAAGACGCGGTGTCCATCGCCCGCGCCTTTCGCGCGGCGGGGGCGGATATCATCGACGTCTCCGCCGGGCAGACGAGCACGGAGGCGCAGCCGGTCTATGGCCGCATGTTCCAGACCCCGTTCAGCGACCGCATCCGGAATGAGGCCGGGATCCCCACCATGGCGGTCGGCAATATCTACGAGGCGGACCATGTGAACTCGATCCTGATGGCCGGGCGCGCCGATCTGGTCTGCCTCGCGCGTCCGCATCTGGCCGATCCCTACTGGACGCTGCATGCCGCGACCGCGCTGAGGGATACGGGCACGCAATGGCCCGACCCCTACCTGGCCGGGCGCGATCAGGCCCGGCGGCTGGCCGAACGCGCCGCGCAGCAGGCCGAGGATATCCGCGCATGACCCGGCGCGTGCTGATCACCGGCGGCGGCTCGGGCATCGGTCGCGCGCTGGCCCGCGATTTCGCCGAAGCAGGCGACGCGGTGACCATAAGCGGGCGGCGGATGGAGGCGCTGCGCGAAACCGATGGCGGGCGCGGGATGGTGTGCCGCGAGGCGGATGTGACCGACGAGGCCTCGGTCGCGGCCCTGTTCGACGCGCCTTTCGACGTGGTGATCGCCAATGCGGGCGGGGGTGTGGCCGGGAAGCTGCGCAACACCACGCTGGCGGACTGGAACCACACGCTGGCGGTGAACCTGACCGGCACCTTCCTGACCTTCCGGGCGGCACTTGAAGGGATGGGCGCGGGGGGGCGGCTCATCGCCATGGCCTCGACCGCGAGCCTGAAGGGCGGGCCGACGATCGCGGCCTATGCGGCCGCGAAGCACGGGGTGCTGGGGCTGGTGCGCTCGGTCGCGCTGGAGGTGGCGAAACGCGGCATCACCTGCAACGCCATCTGCCCCGGTTTCGTGGACACGCCGCTGGCCGAGGCGGCGGTGCAATCGGTGCAGGACCGCTACGGGCTGGAGCGCGACGCCGCACTGGCCAGGGTGGTGGAGGGCAACCCCGTGGGGCGGCTGGTGACTCCCGGCGAGGTTGTGGCCGCCGCACGGTTCCTTGCCTCGGCGCAAGCGGCTATGGTGAACGGGCATGCGCTGTCGGTATCTGGGGGGGAGACATGAGCGAACCATCGGAGGAACTGCTCTCCAAGCGGCGGTTGCGGGCCTGGCTGCGGATGCTGGGCGTGGCACGGCAAGTGGAGAACCACCTGCGCGAGTTCCTGCGGGTGGAGCATGCGACCACGCTCCCGCGCTTCGACGTGATGGCCGCGCTGCACGCCAGCGGCGGGCCGATGAGCATGTCGGAGCTGAGCCGTCGGCTGCTGGTGTCGAACGGCAACGCCACCGCCGTGGTGGACCGGTTGGAGCGCGACGGGCTGGCGCGGCGCACGCCTGCGCCCGACGACCGGCGCACGGTGCATGTGGCGCTGACCGAACTGGGCCACCGGCGGTTCGAGGACCTGGCCGCCGACCACGAGCGCGAGGTGAACAAGCTGCTCGCAGGGCTGAGGGCCGAGGATCTGGACGCGCTGCGCGGGGTGATGCACCGGCTGCGCCCTGGTTCCGGCACCGTGCCGGAGAAGAAGGGATGAGCGGGTTCGGCACCACCGCCATGGCCGGGCACGCGCCCGAGCATTTCCTGTGGGAATGGCGCGACCGGATCGCCATGATCCGGCTGAACCGTCCCGGGCGCAAGAACCCCCTGACCTTTGACAGCTACGCCGAATTGCGCGAGACCTTCCGCGCGCTGGCCCATGCGGGCGATGTGGATGTGGTGGTCATCGCCCCGAACGGCGGGAATTTCTGTTCGGGTGGCGATGTGCACGAGATCATCGGGCCGCTGGTGGACATGGAAATGCGCGACTTGCTGGCGTTCACCCGCATGACCGGCGATCTGGTCAAGGCCATGATCGGCTGCGGCAAGCCGGTGATTGCCGCCGTGGACGGGGTGGCGGTGGGGGCCGGGGCGATCATGGCCATGGCCTCGGACCTGCGGCTGGCCACGCCGGATGCGGTCTGCGCTTTCCTGTTCACCCGCGTCGGCCTGGCGGGCTGCGACATGGGCGCCTGCGCCATGCTTCCCCGGATCATCGGGCAGGGGCGCGCGGCGGAGCTTCTCTATACCGGCCGGTCCATGCGGGCCGAGGAAGGGCTGGCCTGGGGCTTCTGGAACGCGCTGCATCCGGGGGACGCGCTGGAGGGGGCGGCGCTGGCGCTGGCGGGGCGGCTGGCGGCGGGGCCGACATTCGCCCACGGGATCACCAAGACGCAGCTCAATCAGGAATGGAACATGGGTCTGGAGCAGGCGATCGAGGCCGAGGCGCAGGCGCAGGCGATCTGCATGCAGACCCGGGATTTCGAGCGTGCCTATCGGGCGTTCATCGCGAAGGAAAAGCCGGTGTTCGAGGGGGATTGACGGGGTTGGGGGCGCTGCCCCCGTCGCCGCGTTGCGGCGACTCCCCCGGGGTATTTGGAGCAAGATGAAGTGGCGGATCGGAGCTATCTGGACTGGCCGTTCTTCGAGGATCGGCACCGCGATCTGGCCGCGCGGCTGGAGGATTGGTGCGCGGCGCATCTGCCGGTGGATCACGGCGATGTGGACGCGGCCTGCCGGGGACTGGTGGCGGCGCTGGGGGACGCAGGGTGGTTGGCGCATACCGGGGTGGAGGCGGGCGCGCGGCTGGATGTGCGCACGCTGTGCCTGATCCGCGAGACGCTGGCGCGCCACGATGCGCTGGCCGATTTCGCCTTTGCCATGCAGGGGTTGGGCATGGGGGCTGTGACGCTGTTCGGCGACGCGGCGCAGCGGGAGTGGCTTTCGCGGACGCGCGCGGGGGCGGCGATCGCGGGGTTTGCGCTGACCGAGCCGGGCTCGGGCTCGGACGTGGCGGCGTCCACGGCATCGGCGGTACGCGACGGCGACGGCTGGGTGCTGAACGGCGAGAAGACGTATATCTCGAACGGGGGGATTGCCGATGTCTTCGTGGTGATCGCCCGCACGGGGGAGGCGCCGGGGGCGCGGGGGCTATCGGCCTTCCTGATGCCCGCCGACACGCCTGGGCTGGAGGTGGTGGCGCGGATCGAGGTGATGGCCCCGCACCCGCTGGCGCATCTGCGCATGACGGACCTGCGCCTGCCCGGCGGCGCGCTGATCGGCGCGCCGGGCGCGGGATTCAAGCAGGCCATGGCGGTGCTGGATCATTTCCGCCCCACGGTGGGGGCGGCGGCGCTGGGCATGGCGCGGCGCGCGCTGGACGAGGCGTTGGGCCGGGTGCGGGCGCGGCGGCTTTTCGGCGCGCCGATGGCCGAATTGCAGATGGTCCAGGGGCATCTGGCCGACATGGCGCTGGGGATCGACGCCAGTGCGCTGCTGGTCTATCGCGCCGCCCACGCCAAGGACAAGGGCGCCGCACGGATCACGCGCGAGGCCGCCATGGCCAAGCTGCACGCCACCGAGACCGCGCAGAAGGTGATCGACACGGCGGTGCAGCTTTTCGGCGGCGACGGGGTGCGGCGCGGCGAGGTGGTGGAAGCGCTTTACCGTGAGATCCGCGCCCTGCGCATCTACGAAGGCGCCAGCGACGTGCAGAAGATCGTTATCGCGCGGGCGGCGCTGGAGGGGGCGCCATGAGCTATGCGCATGTCATCGCGGTCGAGTTCAACCACTGCGATCCGGCGGGGATGGTCTTCTATCCGCGTTTTTTCGAGATGATCAACTCGGTGGTGGAAAACTTCTTTGACGAGGAACTGCATTACCCTTTCGCGCGGATGCATGTGGAGGAGGGGTATGCCGTGCCCACCGCGCGGATCGAGACCGAGTTTCACGCGCCCGCGCGACTGGGGGAGCGGTTGCGTTTCGATCTGGCGGTGACGCGGCTGGGGCGGACGAGCCTGCATCTGACCATCCGGGCGGCAGGGGGGGACGGGCCGAAGCTGACCGCGCGGTCGGTGCTGGTCTTTGTAGACCGCTATGGCCGTCCGACCCGCTGGCCCGAGGAGGTGCGGGAAAAGCTGGCGGTCATGGTGAGGGAGGAAGGCGATGGCGGAAACCCCGCATGAGGCGCTGCACCCGGCGCATTGGAAACCGGCGGTGGGCTACGCGAACGGGATCGCCGCGCGCGGGCGGATGGTGTTCACCGGCGGGCTGGTGGGCTGGAATGCCGCGCAGGAATTCGAGAGCGACGAATTCGCCGCGCAGGTGGCGCAGGCGCTGCGCAATATTGTTGCCGTGCTGGCCGAGGCGGGGGCGGGGCCGGAGCATCTGGTGCGCCTGACCTGGTATGTGACCGACAAGCGCACTTACCTTGACAGCCTGCGCGAGGTTGGGCGCGCCTATCGCGCGATCATCGGGCGGCATTACCCGGCCATGGCGCTGGTGCAGGTGGTGGCGCTGGTGGAGGATCGTGCGCTCGTGGAGATCGAGGCGACGGCGGTGATCCCGGAGGAGGAGGA
>LFIK01000906.1_pt1 | contig 22851 bp, 20 predicted proteins | sample 643401 | NCBI WGS metagenome assembly LFIK01 (sample SAMN03777447, study PRJNA286221) | soda lake metagenome | biome: soda lake; feature: Kulunda steppe; material: water; isolation source: sample T5-Br brine of Lake Tanatar-5 | place: Russia: Kulunda steppe | collected 2010-07
CCCGGTCGATGACGACCCCGTCCCGATCGATCAGGACACTGCTGCGGCGATGGACCGCGCTGTACACCGGCTCGCGCTCGACGATGCGGATCACCACGTGGCGGAGGTCACGGCGCGAGACCTCGACCGAGCGCACGAGCGTGAGCGACTCGACCCTCGCACCGACACGCCCGGGACGGACGCGCGCGATGCCGTCGCCGACGCTGACCTCGCTCGCCGCGATCACCGTCGCGGGGTCGAGGCGCACGTTGCCCTCGACCTCGACCCCGAGCACGGTCGCGTGCTCGCTCTGCTCGAGCCACACCGCTGCACCCGTGAGCACGACGAGCACGACCACGAGCAGCGTGCGACGGAGCCGCGCTCTGCGCCGCGCGGCACGTACCTCCGCCCTCCGTCCTGCGATGCGGTCGTCGACCATCACCGACGCTCCGTCCCGGATGGGGACGGGCGGACCACCTCCGCACGGAGCTCGATCCCCGTCTCTGAGAGCACGCGTGCGGCGACGAGGTCGATCAGATCCTCCACGTCGGACGCGCGCGCCTCCGGTGACGTGACGATGAAGTTCGCGTGCGTGGTCGACACCTCCGCGCCGCCGATGCGCATCCCCTTGAGACCGACACGTTCGACCAGCTCCCCCGCGGAGGCTCCGGGCGGGTTGGTGAAGACGGATCCGCAGCTCGGACGGTCGAGCGGCTGGTGCTCACGTCGCCACGTCCTGATCGCGTCGATCTCGGCGAGCACCTCCGAACGTTCCGCAGGGACGAGCTCGAGCGTCACCTCCGTCACGATCGATGACGGTGCCAGCGCGCTGCTCCGGTAGGCGAGGTGGAGACGGTCGACGTCCCAGTCCTCCACGTCGCCCGTCGTCGTGTCGAGGACGCGTGCGGTGACGAGCGAGTCGGCCATGTCCGCACCGTGGGCACCGGCGTTCATGCGGACACCGCCCCCCATGCTGCCGGGCACCGCCGCACCCCAGGCGAAGCCTGCGAGCCCGGCCTGCGCCGTGCGGACGGCGACGGACGGCATGGGCTCGGCGCCCCCCGTGACGACCTTGGTGCCATCGATGCGGATGCCTCGGAAACCGCGACCGAGGCGCAGCACGAGACCCGGCCAGCCGTCGTCAGCGACCAGCATGTTGGATCCGCGCCCGAGCACGAGGATCGGCACCTGCTGCGCGGTCGCCGCGAGCACCGTCCGGAGCAGCGCCGATTCATCGTCCACCGTGACCAGCAGCCCGGCCGGACCACCGACCCGGAGCGTCGTGAGCAGCGCGAGATCGGGGCCGGCGACCACCTCCGCGCCGGGCCCCTCGGCGGCCTGCGCTACAGCGGCGATGGACCGGTCCACGTCAGCGTCCGGTCAGCCGTGCAAGGAGCGCGGGCCCGACCTGGCTGACATCGCCTGCACCGGTGACGAGGACGAGATCGCCCGGACGGACCTCGTCGGCCAGCGCGTCCGCGACGGACGCGAGGTGCGGTTCGTGGCGCACCCGCGCCCCGGCGGCCTCGGCCGCCCGAGCGACGAGCAGGCCGTTGACGCCGGGCACCGGGTCCTCGCCGGCGCCGTAGACCTCGGTGACGACGACGAGGTCGGCGCCCGCCGCAGCTCGACCGAGCTCCTCACCGAGCGCGGCCGTTCGTGAGTAGCGGTGCGGCTGCACGACGCAGATGACCCGGTCGGGGTCGAGGGTGCGGGCAGCGGCGAGCGTCGCGCGCAGCTCGGTCGGATGATGCGCGTAGTCGTCGACGACGAGCACGCCATCGACCTCCCCGAGGTGCTGGAACCTGCGCGCCGCGCCGCGGAAGCGCGTGAGCCCCTCGAGGGCCACGTCCACGGGCGCACCGAGCAGGCGCGCGGTCGCGACGGCAGCGGCGGCGTTGAGCAGGTTGTGGTCTCCCGGGACGGCGAGCTCGATGGGGTGCGCCGTCCCGGCGATGAGGACCTGAGTCGTGCCGTCGCGCTGCACGATGCGGACGTCCGCCTCGGCCGAGGTGCCGTACGTGGTGACCGGGCCGTCGATGCGTCCGAGGAGCGCACGCGCTCCGGGATCGTCGATGCAGACAATGGCGTGCCCGCCGGGCCGACGGCGCGCGAGGAACGCGACGAACGCGTCGAGCACGTCACCGAGGTCCCCGTAGACCTCCGGGTGGTCGAGCTCCACGTTGGTGACGATCGCGATGTCCGGCTCGTAGGCGAGGAAGGAGCGGTCCGACTCGTCGGCCTCCGCGATCGCCACAGGGTCGGATCCAGCGTGCGCGTTCGTCCCTGCCTCGTTGAGCTCCCCGCCGATGGCGAACGTCGGGTCGATCCCGGCGGCATGCAGGCCGACGACGATCATCGAGGTGGTCGTGGTCTTCCCGTGCGTCCCAGCGACGAGCACAGCGCGGTCCCCGGCGAGGATGTCGGCGAGCATGCGGGCGCGTGCGACGACGGGGATCCCTCGCGCACGTGCCGCGAGGACCTCCGGGTTGGCCTCGGGGACGGCGGTGGAGGTGACGACCACCTCCGCGTCACCGACGTGTTCGGCGTCGTGACCCACACCGATGCGCACACCGAGGGCGCGAAGTGCGGTGACCGCCCGACCCTCGTGAAGGTCCGAGCCGCTCACGACGTGACCTCGCTGGGCCAGGATCCGCGCGATGGCGGACATCCCGGCCCCCCCGATCCCGACGAGGTGCACCCGTCGAGGGACGTCCACTGCTCGGAGGGTCGCGTCCGACATCACCTCATCACCCATCGCGCTCTCCGATCGCCTCGAGGACGACGAGCGCGAGCGCCTCGGCCGCGTCGGGTCGCGACCACGCACGAGCAGCCCGCGACATCGCCAGCGCATGGGCCGGCTCATCGACGACCGTGGCGACGACGGTGGCGATGGCGTCCGGCGACAGCGCGGCGTCCTCCACGACGGCGGCCGCTCCACATCGTGCGAGCGCGAGCGCGTTGCCCTCCTGGTGCTGCGCCGTCGCATGCGGGTAGGGGACGAGGATGGACGGGATGCCGAGGACGCTGAGCTCCGCGATGGTGGTCGCACCGGCGCGCGACACGGCGAGGTCGGCGACCGCGTAGGCGTCGGACATGTCCTCCATGAACGGGACGACCCGGACCGGACCGCTCTCATCGTCCGGGTCCGCTCCTGCGTCGCGCCACCATCCGAGCGTCTCCTCGTGGCCGCGCTCCCCTGTCAGGTGGAGGACCTGCAGGTCGAGGGCGCGCCATGCGTCGACCGCTCCGGCGACCGCACGGTTGATGCTGCGCGCGCCCTGGCTGCCACCGAGCACGAGGAGCGTCCGACGTCGCGGGTCGAGCGCGAGACGCTCGAGGGCATCACCGCGAAGCTGCGCCACGTCGAGGTCCCGGAGGTGCTGCTGCACCGGGTTGCCGATGACGCGGACCCGCTCGCGTCCACGCAGCCGCTCTGCGCTCGACGGGAAGGTGACCGCGATGTGGGAGGCGGAGCGGGAGGCGACGCGGTTCGCGAGGCCGGGCCGGCTGTTCTGCTCGTGCAGGACGAGCGGGACGCGGCGGCGTGCCGCGAGCGACAGCGGGAACGCCACGTAGCCCCCGAAGGAGACGACGCCGCGCGCGCCGGTCTCGGCGAGCAGCCCTCGCGCGTGCCGTACCGCACCGAGGACCCCGGGGACGACCCGGAGCAGCTGTGGCGTGAGCCGACGCGGCAGCGGCATGGCGCGGACGACGGAGAACGGGTAGCCGGCGGCGCTCACCAGCCGCTCCTCGAGGCTGCCGCTCAGACCGGCGAACTCGACGTCGATGCCGGGCCGAAGGCGCTCGAGGGCCTGCGCGGTCGCGATCGCCGGGAGGACGTGTCCGGCGGTCCCGCCACCGACGAGGAGGACGTCAGCCACTGCTGCCCACCTCCTCGCGGGACGGCAGTCGCGCCACGTTGATGAGGAGGCCGAGCGACACCATCGTCACGAGCAGCGAGGAGCCGCCGACCGAGACGAGCGGCAGCGTGACGCCGGTGATGGGCAGCAGCCCGATGACCGTCCCGACGTTGACGAAGGCCTGGCCGACCACCCAGACGGTGATCGTGAACGCGAGCGTGCGGTCGTAGCCGGGTGCCGCGGAGAAGGCGACGTGCAGCCCGAGGAGGAGGAGCAGGAGGAACAACGAGATGAGCCCGACCGCACCCACCAGCCCGAGCTCCTCCCCGATGATGGCGAAGACGAAGTCCGTCTCGGGGTTCGGGATGAAGTTCCACTTCCCGCGCGAGCTGCCGAGCCCGACACCGAAGATGCCACCGCTGCCCATCGCGACCCACGACTGGATGAGCTGGAAACCTTCGGCCTGCGCGAACTGCTCGGGGTAGAGCCAGCCGCGGATCCGCGCGAGGCGGTAGTCGGCGACAAGGATGAGGAGGCCGACGGCCGCCGCGCCGAGCGCGAGCGATCCGAGGATGAAGCGCATCCGGAGCCCCTCGACGAAGAGCATCGCGCCGACGATCAGGGCGAGCAGGACGGCGGTCCCGAGGTCCGGCTGCAGCATGACGAGCCCACCGACGACGATGAGGACCGGCAGCGCGGGGACGAGCAGGTGCTCGGTCGAGTGCAGCGCACCGTCCGGGGGCCTCTTGCGCTCGAGCACGTCGGCCAGCCAGAGCAGGAGCGCGAGCTTCGCCACCTCGGAGGGCTGGAAGACGAACCCGCCGTAGCCGAGCCAGCGCGTCGAACCGAAACGCGTCACGCCGATGCCCGGGATGACGACGAGCAGCAGCAGGCCGAGCGCGACGAAGAACAGCGGCCAGCTCAGCGTGCGGAGATGACGCCGGGGGAACCGGGTCGCGACCGCGAAGGCAGGGATGGACAGCGTGGCCCACAGCCCCTGCCGCCGGAACGTCGCGAACGCATCCCCGCCCTGGGCTGCATCGACGATCGAGGCCGAGAAGCTCATCAGCAGCCCGAGCAGCATCAGCAGGACGGTCACGATCGTCAGGGCGATCGCGACCGGCGGCCAGCGGGTGACCACTGGACCCGAGGACGTCCGCGAGCGAGCGCTCACAGCAGCTCCACCCGTGTGAGGTACTCGGCGTAGAAGATGCCGAGCCCGAGCGCGACGCCGATGCCGGCGAGGATCCAGAAGCGCACGATGATGGTCGCCTCCTGCCAGCCGAGCAGCTCGAAGTGGTGATGGAACGGTGCCATGCGGAAGACGCGTCGTCCGGTCGTCCGGAAGACGGCCACCTGCACCACCACCGAGAGCGTCTCGACGACGAAGAGCCCGCCGAGCACGACGAGCAGCACCTGCGTGTTGGTCGCGACCGCGACGGCCGCCATGAGGCCGCCGAGCGCGAGCGAGCCGGTGTCGCCCATGAAGATGCGTGCGGGAGGAGCGTTGTGCCACAGGAAGCCTGCCGCCGCGGCGGTCACCGCGGCGGTCACGACCGCGATGTCGAGCGCCGCTCCCGCCCCGATGGGGTACTCGATGTTGTTGCGGAACTGCCAGAAGGCGATGAGGGTGAATGCGCCGAACACGAGCGCGGCGGAGCCGGCTGCGAGTCCGTCGAGTCCGTCGGTGAGGTTGACCGCGTTCGACGCGCCGACGATGAGCAGGAATATCCAGAGGGTGAAGACCGCCTGGCTGACCGGGAACTCGATGACGCCGACGATGGAGATGCTGCGTGACATCCCGGCCCAGTTGGGTCCGAGCCATGCGAACGCGACCGCGATCAGTGCCTGGCCGCCGAACTTCGTCGTCTTGTTGAGCCCGAGGTTGCGCCGCATGCGCAGCTTGATGAGGTCGTCGGCGAACCCGACGACCGCCATCCCGACGAAGGTCGCGAGGAGCAGCACGCCGGTCGTCGTCCACGTCGGGCGACCGACCTGCGCGATCGTGTAGGCGATCACCGTCGCGAGCACGATGGCGGTCCCGCCCATCGTCGGGGTCCCGGCCTTCGTCTGCTGCTGCGCGACCTCCTCGCGGATGGGCTGACCGAAACCCTTGCGCCGGAAGTAGGCGATGATGAGCGGCGTCCCGACGAGGGCGACGAGCATCGCGATGGTCGCGGCGAGGAGGATCGCGATCATGCCGCTTCGACCTCCGCGAGCCGTGCGAGCAGGTGCGCCGCAGCGCGGTCGAGCGTCGCGACCCGTGACGCCTTGAACAGGATGACGTCGCCGGCAGCGACCTCGCTCGCCATGAGCCGGGCCGCCTCCTCGTGGTCGGCGACCGTGCGGACCTCAGGACGGCCCGGGAGCGCCCGTGCGCCCGCGGCGATCCCTGCGGCCGCCTCACCCACGACGACGAGCACGTCGACGGCTCCCACGCACGCCTCACCGACCGCGACGTGCTGCGCGTGCGCGTCGGGGCCGAGCTCCGCCATGACCCCGAGCACCGCCCAGCGGCGGCCCGAGCAGGGCAGCGACGCGAGGGTGCGGAGCGCGCCGAGCATCGTGGGCGGGCTCGCGTTGTAGGCGTCGTCGAGGACGGTCACTCCCCCGACGCGGTGGAGCGCGGAGCGCGAGGGGCTCGTCGTCGCGCTCCCGATGGCTGCTGCCGCGGCGCCGGGGTCGATGCCCTCCGACCCGGCGACGGCGAGAGCGAGCAGCGCGTTCGTGAGGTGGTGCGCACCGGGCATGGGCAGGGCGATCGCGGTGCTGCCCCAGGGCGTGTGAACGGTCGCGCGGGCTCGGCCGTCGGCATCGAGCTGCACGTCCGAAGCGCGCACGTCGGCCGCTGCACCCTTGGCGCTCACCGTCAGGAATGCGGGTGCGAGCGCCGCCATCGCCATCACGCGCGCGTCGTCAGCATTGAGCACCGCGGTCCCCGAGGGGCGCAGGGCCGTCACGAGGCGGGACTTCTCCTGCGCGACACCGGCCTCGTCGCCGAAGGTCTCGAGGTGCACGGGGCCGACCGCGGTGACGACGGAGATGTCGGGCATGAGCAGCCCGCCGAGCATGCCGATGTCGCCGGCGTTGCGAGCGCCGGCCTCCGCGACGAGCACCTCGGTCGTCTCGTCGACCGAGAGCATCGTGAGCGGGACACCCAGCTCGTTGTTGAACGAGGCGTGCGAGGCCGCGACACGTCGTCCGGCGGAGAGCGCCGCGGCCGCGAGGTCCTTCACGGTCGTCTTGCCGTAGGAGCCGGTGATGGCGACGACACGGCAGGCCACCCGGTCGAGCACGCCGCGTCCGAGCCGCCCGAGCGCGACCCACGTGTCGTCGACGACGAGCTGCGGAAGGTCGACGCCGGCGACCTCACGGTCGACGACCGCGACGACCGCGCCGGCGTCCGCGGCAGCGGCGACATGGTCGTGCCCATCGGCATGCTCGGTGCGCAGCGCGAAGAAGACCGCGGGTGACGGTGACCCGACGCGGCTGTCGGTCATGACCGCGGACACCGTCGCCGAGGCGGTGCGCTGCGGAGCCGCGACGAGGCGTGCGCCGAGCAGATTGACGAGCTCATCGGCACCGAGCGCGATCATCGGCCCGACCCAGCGTCCGCAGCACCGCGTAGGGCGAGCGCGTCGCGGACGAGCTCACGGTCGTCGAGCGGGAGATGCGAGCCCCGCACCTCCTGGTGCGTCTCGTGACCGCGACCGAGGACGAGCACGACGTCCCCGGCCTCGGCGTCGTGGACCGCCCGCCGGATCGCCTCGGTCCTCCCAGCGACCTCGAGGACGTGTGCGCCCCCCTCACGCGCACCCGCGAGGATCGCGGCGCGGATCTCCGCGGGCTCCTCCGAGCGCGGGTTGTCATCCGTCACGATGACGACGTCCGCCGCCGCGGCGGCCGCGCCCATCGGCGTGCGCTTGTCGCGGTCCCGGTCGCCACCCGCGCCGAGCACGACGTGCAGCCTCGCGGACGCGGGGACGAGCCCCCGACCGACGGTGACCGCGCCGGCCACCGCATCGGGCGTGTGGGCGTAGTCGACGAGCACGAGCGGGAGTTCGCCGCCACCGAACGGCTCCAGCCGACCGGCAGGGGCGGGCACGTCCGAGAGGGCCGCGGCGACGACCTCCGCATCGATCCCCGCACGCACCGCAGTGACCACCGCGACGATGAGGTTGTCGAGGTTGTGCATGCCGCGCATGACGGTGGAGACGCGGACCGTCGCGCCGTCGAGGTCGAGGCACGCGCTCGAGCCGGCGGGTCCGACCTCCCGTTCGAGCACCGTGACGTCGTCGCTGCTGCTGCGACCGATGGTCGTCACCGGGACGCTGACGAGCTCGAGCATCTCCCGCGCGCCGGGCGCATCGACGAGCACGACGGCGTGGCGGGAGAGGTCGGGGGTGAAGAGGCGCGCCTTCGCCGCGCGGTAGCGCTCCATCGTCCCGTGCCAGTCGAGATGGTCCTGCGTGAGGTTGGTGAACGCCGCGACGTCGAAGACGATCCCGTCGACCCGGTGGAGGTCCAGGCCGTGAGAGGACACCTCCATCGCGACACCGTCCGCGCCCCTCGTGCGCATGGACCTGAGCGTGCGCTGGAGGTCGGTCGCCTCCGGCGTGGTCCGCACGCCCGCCTCGCTCCTGCCGTGCAGGCGCGTCCCGAGCGTGCCGATCCTGCCGCTCCCCCACCCGGCGGCCGCCATCGCCGCCTCGAGCAGGAACGTCACGGTCGTCTTGCCGTTGGTCCCGGTGACTCCGAGCATCCGCAGCTCGGTCGCCGGGTCGTCGTGCACACCCGCGGCGACGGGCCCCATCGCGCGACGCACCGAGGGGACGACGAGCTGCGGGACCGGCAGGTCGAGCGGTCGCTCGACGAGCAGGGCCGCCGCGCCGGCCGCGAGCGCGTCGGCGGCGTGGTCGTGACCGTCGGAGCTGCTCCCGGGGACGGCGCAGAAGAGCGCACCCTTGACGACCTCACGGCTGTCGTGGGTCGCGTCGATGAGGGTCGCGTCGCCACCGTGCAGCGTCGCGTCCGCGATGCGATCGGCGAGGCTGGAGAGACGCGCGGACACGGTGCTCCTCGCACGATTGGGGGACCGAGGGTCCGTGGTTCTGGCGCTGAGGGAGCCTAACGGTGAGCGTCGCCGACCCCTCGGACGTCCGGCCACCTCGAGGGCCGGCACGTCAGCCCGCCTGGTCGGTGGGCTCCGCAGCCGCGTCCGCCGCGGCATCGCGATCGGCGGCCGCTCGCCTCGTCTCCTCCACGAGCTCCTCGAGCGAGCGTCCCGCACTGTCGGGGACGATCCGACGGGCCAGGAGGCTCGCGTGCATCACCTCCGCGAACGCCGGTGCGGCGACGACTCCGCCGTAGTACGCGCCGGTCGGCGAGTCGACCATCACGGCGACGACGATGCGTGGGTCGTCGAGGGGTGCGACGCCGACGAACGAGCTCACGTACTGGTCGGAGTAGCCGCCGGCGACCTCGTCGACCTTGATGGAGGTGCCGGTCTTCCCACCGACCCGGTAGCCGGGGATCCGTGCCCAGGAGCCGGTCGCTCGCTCACCCTCGACGGACTCGCTCAGCATCTCGAGCACCTGCGCTGCGGTCCGCTCGGAGACCACCCGACGCTGCTCCGGAGCTGAGGTCCCCTGGAGGGTCCCGTCCGAGCCGACCGTTCCGCGGACGAGCACGGGGTCGACCATCATCCCGCCGTTCGCGATCGCGGCGTAGGCGTTGGCGACCTGCAGCAGCGTCGCCGATGTCCCGTAGCCGACCGCGACGGTCGGGAGCGTCGTCGCCCACCACTGGTCGCGCGCCGGCAGGTTCCCACCGACCTCCCCGGGGAAGCGCAGACCCGTCGGGGCGCCGTAGCCGAAGGTGATGAGCTGGTCTCGGAGCGCGTCGACACCGGTGCGCTCCGCGATCATGATGGTGCCGACGTTGCTCGAGCGAGCGAGGATGTCGGACGCGGTCCAGCGCTCCACCCCGTGCTTGCTCACGTCGCTGAAGGTGCTGCGACCGACGGTGTAGCGGTCGGGCACGTCGAAGGTGGTCGCGGGCGTGATCGCGCCCGACTCGAGCGCTGCCGCGATGGTCAGGGTCTTCTGGATCGAGCCGGGCTCGAAGCGATCCGTCACGGCGCGGTTGCGCCAGAACGCCTGCTCCTCGGGTCGGAGCGCGGCCGGGTCGAACGTCGGCGCGGACGCCATCCCGAGGATCTCGCCGGTGCCCACCTCGAGCACGACGATCGTGGCGGCCGCGGCAGCGTGGCGCTCGATCACCTCGTTCGCGACGCGCTCGGCGGCGAACTGGATGTCACGGTCGAGCGTGAGCACGAGGTCGCTCCCGGGGATCGCCGGCGCCACCTCTCTCATGCCCGACGTGATCGAGAGCCCACCGAGCGCACGCTCGAAGCGCAGCTGCCCGGGTGTCCCGCGCAGCAGGTCGTCGTAGCGGGCCTCGAGACCCTGCAGCGCGTCCCCGTCGATGCCGGTGAAGCCGATGACCTGCGCCGCGAGGCTCCCTCCCGGGTAGACGCGGTGCGGCTCGGTGATCATGCCGATGCCGGGGAGGCGCAGCGCCATGATCTCCTCACCGAGCGCGAGGTCGATCTTGCGCGCGAGGTACACGAAGTGCGCGTCCCGACGCAGGCGGGCCTCGACCCACTCCGCCTCGAGTCCCAGCCTCGGGGCGATGGTGCGTGCGACACGGTCGGCGTCACCCGCGGCCGGCACCGTGATGCCGTCGGGGCGCACCTGCGGGACGAAGCTACGAGGGTCCGCGTAGAGGGTCGCGCTCGTCACCGACGTCGCGAGCACGTCGCCCTCACGGTCGTAGATGCGTCCACGGCTCGCAGGCAGCTCGATGGTCCGCTCGCGCTGCCGGACGCCCCGCTCGGCGTGCTCCTCCGCCCGCAGGACCTGGATCTGCACGAGCTGTGCGACCGAGAGCCCGAAGACGACGAGGAAGACGGCGAACGTCGACCGGATCCGTCGCCGGGACAGCCGCGCCTGGTCGTCGAGGCGCCAACGACCCATGCTCAGCGCTCCTGGGTGAGCACGGGCTTGAGCGGGTCGCGGACCATGACCCCCGTGTCGGGGTGGCGCAGCCCGTCGGCCTCGATACCGCGGGAGAGCCGGAGGTGCCTGGCGGCGCTGGAGGGGACGAGCCCGAGCTCGAGCGCACGCTCCCGGATCCGGCCCGGATCCTCCTTCGCGGCGACCGCCGCGACGAGCTGCGCGTAACGGACCTCCGCGCGCTGGACCTCGCGCTCGAGCGCCCGTGCGTCGACCGCGGCGTTCGCAGCGAGCGCGTTGAGACCTACGATGCCGAAGACGACGGCGACGACGACGAGGGCCGTCGTGAGGGCGAGCGCCAGGGTGCGCCGACCGGTGACCACGACGGGAGCGACGACCTCCTCGGGACGGTCGACGGCACGCAGGTGCCTCGTGGACTGGACCGCGACGGCGCTCATGCCGCCACCGCCAGCCGCCGGACGGCACGCAGCTTCACCGACGCGGAGCGCGGGTTCTCACGCAGCTCCACGTCGCCGGGGACCGCCGGCCGACGGACGAGGTGCTCGACGACCGGCGCACGGCCGCAGCCGCACACGGCGAGGCGGGGCGGGCAGACGCAGCCGGCCGCCGCATCCGCGAAGGCGCGCTTGACGATGCGGTCCTCGAGGCTGTGGTAGCTCATCACGACGAGCACGCCGTCCTCCATCAGACGGTCGATCGCCACGGGCAGGGTCGCCTCGAGCGAGGCGAGCTCGTCGTTGACCGCGATGCGGAGCGCCTGGAACGTGCGCGTCGCCGGGTGACCACCCGTCCGGCGCGTCGCGGCGGGGATCGCGTCGCGCACGACCTCCGCGAGCCGCGCGGTGCCGTGGATCGGGCGTGCTGCGACGATGGCGTCCGCGATGCGATGCGCGAAACGCTCCTCACCGAAGCGGCGGATCAGGTCGGCGAGCGCGACCGCGTCGAGTCCGTTGACGAGGTCGTCCGCCGTGCGCGTCTGGGATGTGTCCATGCGCATGTCGAGCGGGCCGTCGTTCCGGTAGCTGAAGCCCCGCTCGCTGCGGTCGAGATGCATCGACGACACGCCGAGGTCCATGAGCACGCCCGCGACGCGGTCGATCCCCTCGTCATCGAGGACGCGCGCGAGCTCGTCGGCGCGCGCGTGGACGAAGCGGATGTCGACGCGCGGGTCGTCGAGCTCGCGCTCGAGGCGCTGGCGGGCGAGCGCGAGCGCGCTCTCGTCACGGTCGATGCCGAGCAGCTCGGCTCGGCCCCACAGCTGGAGCCGACGGGCGACGATCGCCGCCGCATGTCCCCCGGCGCCGAGGGTCACGTCCACGACGACCCCGTCGGGACGCTCGAGGAGCTCGGTCACGGTGTCGCGCAGGACGGGGACGTGCGGGGCCTCGGCAGCGGACATCAGAGCCCCCCGTCCAGCGTGGCGAAGGACTCCTCGGCCCGCTCGCGGTACTGCTCCCAGACCGCGCGGTCCCAGATCTCGAGCCGCTCGTCGGCACCGTTCACGGTGAGGTCACGGTCGAGCCCGGCGTACTCGCGCAGCCGCTGAGGGATGGTCACCCGCCCCTGAGCGTCGGGCTTCTCCTCGTGCGCACCGGCGAGGAACACGCGGAGGTAGGTACGGGCGCGCTGGTCGGTGCGCGGGAGCGCGCGCAGCTCCTCGACGCGTCGCTCGAAGCCGGTCAGCGGCCAGACGTCGATGCAGCGGTCCTGGGACGGGGTGAGGACGAGCCCGCTCGCGAGCCGCTCACGGAACCGCGCCGGGAGGATGACGCGGCCCTTGCCGTCGAGGGTGTGGAGGTGCTCACCGAGGAACATCCCACCCCCCTCCGCCGCGCGGCGACCGTGTCCGGTGGTCCCGGACCCTCCGGCGACCGCGTGGAAGCGTACTCCACTTCGCTCCACTTTATGCTGCTTCAGCCCCACCCGTCAAGCAGGCGAGTGGGCCGGAAGGCACTGATGGGCTCAATTACGGCGCAGAAGCCGTTCTGAGTGGTGGTGGAGAGTGGTGGAGATCCTCGCGCAGACCGCCCCAAGAGGCCCTCGAGGGCGCAGCCGAGGGCCGCCGGAAGCTCCGGAAGGGCACGAGGGACGGTCAGGACCGACCGTCAGAGGATGGAGAAGCGTGCTGCTGTGGCGCTGGAGCGTGCGAGCCGCGCGCCGTGGAGCGGAGTGGAGGACCTAGCGGGCGTCGGGTGGCGTACCCCGGTCGGCCGCACGGTTGCGATCGTTGACCGCACCGACGCCGAGGATGAGCGCGACCAGCACGAGCGACATGCCAGCGATGCCGAACAGGAGGTCGAAGGTCAGGGCGAGCACGCCGACGACCCCGATGGCACCGAGCACGACCGCGACCCTGAGGCGCATGTCCGGCGACCAGGCACGCAGGGTCCGGCGCGTGCGCGACACGAACCGCGGATCATCCTCGACCAGCTGGCGCTCGATCTCGGCGAACATGCGCTGCTCGTGCTCGGAGAGCGGCATCGGCGGGTCCTTCCTGCTCGGTCCCTCAATGTACCGACGCTCGCGCGGAGCGCATCTGGCCGTTCCGATCGGGACGACCGTCACTCCTGGTTCGGTGTCCCGTGGGTCCCGGACGGGCCGAGGTCGCTGGACTCCGCGCCGGGTCAGCGCCCGCCGAAGCGCGGCTCGCGACCCTCGACGGCGGCACGGACCGCCTCGGTCACGTCGCCACCGGCCAGCATGCGGAGCTGGAGCCGCGCCTCCGCGCCGAGCGCCTCGTCACGCGTCCGACCCGTGGCCTCCCGGACGAGCCGCGGCAGGTGGCGGAGCACCTCCGGACCGTCGGCCCATCGGGCGGCGAGCTCATGCCCGGCCGCGAGCGCGTCGTCCCCCGCGAGCGCGATCTCGGCGAGCCCGATCGCGAGCGACTCCGAGGCGGGAACCCTGCGCGCGCCGAGCATCAGCTCGACCGCCCTCCCCTGCCCGACGAGGCGTGGCAGGCGCCAGCTCGCACCGAGGTCCGGGACGAGGCCCCAGCGCGGCTCGAGCACGGCGAGGCTGGCCCGCTCCGTGACCCCACGGACGTGGCAGGCGATGGCGAGCTGCAGCCCGGCGCCGAGGCAGACCCCGTCGATCGCGGCGAGGACGGGCACATCCAGCTCCTCGAAGGCCGTGAAGACCGCCTGGATCTCCGCCACGTCGTCCTCGCCGAGTGGACCCACCGTGAGCGCGGCGAGGTCCGCGAGGTCGAGCCCCGCGGAGAAGACCCCGTCACGTCCGGCGACGACGACCGCACCGACGTCACCGGCCTCGATCAGGTCAGCGACCTCCCGGGCATGACCGTGGAGGCCTTCGAGGACCGCACGGCTCATCGCGTTGCGCTTCACCGGCCGCTCGATGACGACGTGAGCGACCCGCTCCTCGACCGTCAGGCTCGTGACCCGACCGCTCGCTTCCTCCTCGCTCATCCGAACCTCCTCGCAGGTCGCCGCCCTCGCGGTCGCGCTGGTCCGGCTGCAGCCTACGAGCGGGACACGCCGTTACGCTTCGCGACCCCCGAGCAACGGAGCTGGAGTGATCGACCGCGAGTGGGTCACGCTCGTCGACCCTGAGGACGACCACCGTCGCTACACGTTCGACGTGTCCTTCCTCCTCTCCGACTACACCTGCATCTTCGGGCGTGGGTGCAAGGGCATCACCGGCCGTGCTGTGCTCGGGTGCTGCGCGCACGGCGCCTATCTGAACGAGGACGACGACGCTGCCGAACTCGAGCGCATCGTGCGGGAGGACCTCGACCCGGACACGATGCAGTTCCACCGCAGCGCCATCCGCAAGGGCGTGCTCGAGACCGACGACGAGGGCGACACGCATACCCGCGTCGTCGAGGGCGGCTGCATCTTCGCGAACCGCGAGGGCTTCGCGGCCGGAGAGGGCTGCGCGCTCCACCACCTCGCGGTCCGACGCGGCGAGGACCCGATGACCTACAAGCCGACGGTCTGCTGGCAGGTGCCGCTGCACCGGACGATCGACGAGAAGGTCGGCAACGACGGCAGGACCGTCGAGGTGCACTCGATCGCCGCGTTCGAGCGGGGCGACTGGGGTGACGGTGGCGCCGACTTCAAGTGGTGGTGCTTCGACGACGACACCGCGTTCGTCAGCGACCGCCCGCTGTTCCGGACGATGGAGCGCGAGCTGCGCATCATGGTCGGCGACGAGGTCTACGACGAGCTGGCCGGCTACCTCGAGCAGCGCATCGATGCGGCCCCGCGCATCGCCTTCCTCCCGATCGTCTGAGCGGCGCGCACGGGTCCTCCCTCAACCGTCCTCATCCGCCTCGTCCTCGAGCAGCGACGCGAACGAGACGAGCGGCCCGCCGTAGCGCTCGGCGATCGCGTCGGCCGCGCGGTCGAGCGCGGTCCAGCGCTCCCCCGGCGCCGTCCCCTCGTCGGCGACCGACGTGCCGGCACCGTCGAGCAGCGCGAGCTGCGTGGCCGACTCGGGTGCGCCGAGTCCGCTGAGCCGGAACCCGAGCAGGCGCACGCGCGTCCGCTCGAGCCGCAGGGCGCGCAGCAGCTCGCGCCCGGCAGCGACGAGCTCGTGGGTCCGGTCGGTCGCGAGGTCCAGCGTGTGCGAGCGGGTCAGGTCCCGGTGGTCGGCGAAGCGGACCTTCACGGTCACGGTCCGTGCGGCGAGGCCCTTGGCGCGCAGCCGGCGGGTCACGCCGGTCGCGAGGCCCTGCAGCCGCCGCTCGAGGACGACCGGATCGTCGACGTCCGTCTCGAAGGTCGTCTCGGCGGAGATGGACCGCGCCTCGTGGACCGGCTCGACGGAGCGCGGATCGATCCCGTGCGCGAGAGCGTGCAGCTGACTGCCGAGCGCCTCGCCGACGATCCTCCGGAGCAGTTTCTCGTCGACGTCCGCGACGTCACCGACGGTGGTGAGACCATGCTCGACGAGCCGCTCGGTCGTGCGCGGCCCCGCACCCCACAGCATCCCGACGGGCAGCGGCCGCAGCCGTTCGAGCACCTCGTCGGCCGGCCAGTGGACGACACCGTCGGGCTTCGCGAGCCCGGAGAGCAGCTTCGCGATCGACTTCGTCGGACCGATGCCGACCGAGCACGGCAGCCCGAGCTCGGTGCGCACCCGCTCGCGGACGTGCGCGGCGATCGCGGGCGGCTCACCGAAGATCCGCACCGCACCGGCGACGTCGAGGAACGCCTCGTCGAGCGACAGCGGCTCGACGAGCGGCGTCACGTCACGCAGGATCGCCATGAGCTGCTCGGAGACCTCCTGGTAGCGGGCGAAGCGCGGCCGCACGACGACGAGGTCCGGGCACAGCCGCCGCGCGCGGACCATCGGCATCGCGCTGCGGACCCCGAAGGCCCGCGCCTCGTAGGAGGCGGCCGCGACCACGCCGCGTCCCGTCGGGGAGCCGACCGCGACCGGGAGCCCGACGAGCGCAGGGTCGTCGTGCTGCTCCGCGGAGGCGTAGAACGCGTCCATGTCGACGTGCAGGATCGGCTCGGGGTGCCGCGCCGGTGCTCCGCTCACCGCCCCACTCCTCCCCGCGCCGCGCGCTCGACCGCGACGTGCGGTGCGGGCGTGCCCCGCTCGCCGAGCGCCGCGTCGAGCGTCCCATCCTGCCACGCCCGCCACAGCCGGGTGAGGTCCCACGCCCGCCGGCCGACGAGCGTCGCACCGCGTCGACCGCGGCGCGAGACCACCCCCTCGCACACGACCAGCTCCGCGGCCCGCACCACCCACGCACAGTCGGGCAGCGCACGTGCGAAGAAGGTGACCTGCACCTGTCCGGTGCGGTCGTCGAGGGTGAGGAACAGCACGCGGTCGCCCGAGCGCTGCGGGGGCGACTGGAGGGCGGCCCGCACGCCGGCGACCCGGACGCGCGCGCCGGTCGGCGCGTCGCGGACCGCGGAGGCGACGGTGACACCGAGGAGATCGAGCAGCGGCGCGTAGAAGCTGACGAGGTGCGCACCGAGGTCGATGCCGGTGGTCCGCAGCTCCTCGCGCACCCGCGCCGCGGCCGACTCGCGGGGCAGACCGACGGGCGCGTCGTCCAGCGTGATGGGGAGCGCGACCTGCTGACCGGCGGGCATGCCGTTCCCGCGTGCGACCCGTCGGCGGGACCCCGCGCGACGGCCGCGCAGCGACCACGCCTCCTCGACGAGCAGCCGGAGCTCGCGGCGGTCGCCCGGACCGCCGGGCCGTCCGACGCGTGCGAGCCCGTCGAGCGCGCCGGAGCCGACGAGCGCGAGCGCGCCGTCGCGACCGACCCCGACCCGGTCACGCAGCTCGATGACGGAGGTGAACGGCCGCGCGCCGAGCAGCCGGCCGAGCTCGTCGCCCGAGAGGTCGGCGACGTCGGCGAGACCCAGGCGGACCGCCCAGCGACCACCCTGCCGGCGGATGCCCGCGTCGCGGCAGGTCGGGGGCAGCGGGTCGTCGCGCCCCGCCGGCCACGTCCATCCGGCGGGCAGGAGCGGGCCGGGGTCGTCGCCGCGCAGGCGCGCCGCACGTGCGGGCGCGAGACCGAGCAGGGCGTCGGACGCGACGCGGTCGACGACCACCACGTCCGCAGTGCGACCCGAGCGCAGCACGTCGGGACCGAGGACCGGGACGCCGAACAGCCGGCACTCCTCGGCGATCATGCGCCGTGGGTACATGCCGGGGTCGTGGGTCAGCAGCCCCGCCATGAACTCGGGCAGCAGGTGCGCCTTGAGGAACGCGGAGCGTTCGGTGGGCACGGCGAACGCGGCCGCGTGCGCCTTGCAGAACCCGAACGCGGCGAACGCCGTCACGTCCTCGAGCACCTCCTCGATGACGTCGCGCGCGTACCCGCGCTCGCGCGCACGCTCACGCACCAGGCGCTGGACGATGCGCCGGCCGTCCGGGTCGCCGAGCCGACGGCGCAGCAGGTCCGCCTCCGACGCGTCGCAGCCGGTGAGCACCGAGAGCACGCCCATGACCTGCTCGTGGTAGACGATCACGCCGAACGTCTCGGCGAGCACGGGCGCGAGCGAGGGGTGTGCGACACGCGTCTCCTCCTCGCCGTGCCGGCGCGCGACGTAGGGGGTGACCATGTCGGCTCGCATCGGCCCGGGACGGAAGAGCGAGATCTCCGCGACGAGGTCGCCGAACCGGGTCGGCTGCAGCCGACCGAGCAGCTCGCGCTGGCCGGGCGACTCGATCTGGAACATCCCGACGGAGTGGGTGGAACGGATCAGCGCGTAGGTGGCCGGGTCGTCGTGGGCGATCATGTCGAGGGCGAACGGCCCGCGCTCCCAGCCGGGCACGTCAGCCTCGTCGGGCGTCCGCGTCGGTGCGCGCGGGACGTCGTCCTCACGCGCGACCCCGTTGACGAGGTCGAGGCAGTGCCGCATCGCGGAGAGCATCCGCACGCCGAGCACGTCGAGCTTGAGCATCCCGAGCGCCGCGACGTCGTCCTTGTCGAACTGGCTGACCGGGTACCCGTGCGCGCTCGCCTGCACCGGCGTGCGGTCGAGCAGCTCCTCGTCGCCGAGGAGGATCCCGCACGGATGCATCGCGAGGTGCCGCGGCATCCCGTCGACGCGCGCCACGAGCTCGAGCAGCGTCCCGAGCCGCCCCGCGTCGAGCCGGCTCCCGGCGAGCTCGGGCAGCCGCTCGAGCGCACGGCCGACGTCGCGCGCACGCAGGCGTGGGAGCTGGCGCGCGACGTGGTCGACCTCCTCGGGAGGCAGGCCGAGCGCCGCGCCGACGCCCCGCACGGCGGAGCGCGCCTGCAGCGTCTCGAACATCCCGACGGTCGCCACACGGTGCTCGCCGTAGCGTGCGATCACGAGGTCGTACACCTCCTCGCGCCGATGCGACTCGACGTCGAGGTCGATGTCGGGCAGCTCGTCGCGGTAGGGGTTCATGAACCGCTCGAAGGCGAGCCCGTTCGCGACCGGGTCCACGTCGCTGATGCCGAGCGCGAAGCACACGAGCGACCCGGCGGCCGAGCCCCGGCAGGCGACGAGGATGCCGGCGTCGCGCACGTCGGCGACCACGTCCGCGACGGCGAGGAAGAGGTCCTGCAGGCCCTGTGCGTCGATCGCGGCGAGCTCGCGGTCGAGCCGCGCGAGCGCCTCCTCCCCCGGCGTCCCCGACCGTCGCACGAGCCCGGCGCGGCTGCGCGCGACGAGCGCGGCCGCGGCCTGCTCGCGCGAGCGTCCGGTGAGCCGCGGCGCACGCACCCCGCCGAGCACGATCGGCGCACTGCAGCGCTCGGCGAGGTCAGCAGCGGCATCGAGCAGCTCGGGACGCTCGTGGAAGCGTCGCGCCTGCTCAGCGGGATCGGTCAGCCATGCGGCCGAGGTCGTGCGGCCGATGCTGCGCGACGTGAGCGGGACGCCGAGCCGCATGCAGCGCAGCACGTCGGCGACGACGACGTCGTCGGGCCGCTCGTGACGGACGTCGTTCACCGCGACGACGGTCGTGCCGCTGCGCCGAGCGAGCTCGAGGGTGCGCGCGATCCGCGCGTCGTCCCCGGGCTCGCCCGGGTCGGGCCGGCCGTGCACCCGCCGGCCGCCGGGCGCGACCCGATGGTCCCGCACGCCGAGCACCGTGTCGTGCGCACCGAAGCGCTCGCGCCAGCGGCCGAGCTCGGTCGCCGCGGCGTCGGGCTCACCGCGGGCGAGCAGCCGCCCGACCGGCGAGTCGGCACCGAGCAGCGCGACCACCCGCCCGCTGCTCGCCGCTTCACCGATCCCCTCGTCGTCGAGCAGCGATGAGCGGCGGTCCGCCCGGTGGGCGCGGGTGACCGCGCGGCACAGCGCGGCGAAGCCCCGCTCGTCGCGGGCGATCAGCGTGACACGGTCGGCATCGTCCACGTCCCCGCCCGGCCGGAGCGGACCGACGGCGAGGTCGACGCCGACGACGGGGACGACACCCACCTCCGATGCGGCGCGCACGAAGCGGACCGCGCCGGACAGGCCGTCGCGATCGGTCAGCGCGACGTGCGACATGCCGGCCTCCGCCGCGGCCGTCGCGATCCGCTCGGGAGCGATCGTCGCGTCGCGCAGCGAGAAGGTCGACCGGGTGCGCAGGTGGGCGAAGCGCACGGGACCCGCCGCGCGGCCCATCAGTCCCAGACGCGGTCGAGCCGCCAGGCGTCCGCACGCCGGACGAGCTCGTGGATGCCGCGACCCTGCGCGGTCGCGACCTCGACGCGCCAGAGGTCGGTGCGCTCGACCGTGAGCACCGCACCGCCCGACCTGCGCCACCAGCCGGCGTCCTCGTGCCAGTGGCCGAGCACCTGCAGCACCTCGTGGCGCCGGCCGCGCCAGCGGAACGCCACCGGGGCGTCGCCCTCCAGCTCGACGTCGTCGAGCACCTCCCGGTAACGCTTCATGGCCCCTCCATGGCCCCACCGGGCAGGTCGCCGACGGCTCGCCGGGCAGCTCGAATCGAACAGATGTTCGGATGCTACGCCCGGGGTGCGACAGGCGTCAACCGGCGGACGAGGGCGGCCCACCCAGCAGCTGCTCGACGAGGTCGGCGGCCACCGACTCGATGCTCCCCCCGGCGACGACGGCCCCGTTGGCGCGTCCGAGCCGGCCGGTGGAGAGTCCGTCGAGCAGCGGACGGAGGGCGGGTGCGAGCTCGGGGACGGCATCGAGCGTGGCGCTGCGCACCACCGGTGCGGGCACGAGCGCGGGGAAGAAGCCGAGGTCGTCGGCGAGCGGGTACATCCCTGTGGACCAGGCACGCCCGTCCGTCCGGTGGCTCAGCCCCGCGACGCAGTCGCCCTCGAGCACGCGGCGCACCGCGTCGGCAGGACCTGCGGCGAGGAACGGACGGTCGCGCCGCACGCTGTAGGCGCTGAGCAGCGCGGCGAGCCCGTCCTCGCGCTGACCGAACTCGGTGTCGACGCACAGCGACAGGTCGGGGCGCTCGGCGAGCCGGAGCGAGAGCTCCGAGAGCGTGCGCAGGTCCGCGTCGGCGGAGGGCGGCCCGGCGACGAAGAACGCGAACGTCGCGTTCGCCGGTGGCTCCTCGATGCCGGATCCGACCGCCGGGACGAGCCAGGTCAGCCCACGGTCGAGGTCGGCGGCGAGCAGCGCAGCGAACGCCTCACCCGGATCCGTCGGCGGGTCCGGTCGTCCGAGCCGCGTCAGCCACTCCTCGCCCGAGTACGCGACGAGCAGCTCCGCGTCAGCGAGCTCGACCGCCTGTCGCGCGCTGCGCCCGTCCGCGAACGGGACCGGGACCGCGGCGATGCCGACCTCGTCGAGCAGCAGCACGATCGCGGTCGCGATGAGCCGTGACTCCGCCTCCGGTCCGGACGCGACCCGCAGCGCGACGACGTCATCCTCCTGTGGCGCAGGGCCGCACGCGGCCGTCAGCACCCCGAGCAGCACCACACCCACCAGCGCCCTGACGGCGTGGCGACGACGACCTGCCTGCGGACCGATCACGCCGACAGGCTGCCATACCCTCGCGTGTCCGGACGTCAGGGGCACGGATCGCGGATGCGACGGCACGGAGAGGCTCGGACGATGCTGCGGCGGACCCGTCGGACGACGCTCGCGCTGACCGCCGTGCTCGCGCTGGCCGTCGCCGGCTGCGGGGGAGATGCGGACACCGGCGCGCCCTCATCAGCGGACGACACGGCGCGGACGCTCGCGATCGCCCCGGCGAGCTTCGACCTGGCCGTCGGCGAGGACCGTCGCCTGCTGCTCGCCGTCTTCACCGACCGTCGCGAGCGTGTCGCCGGTGGATCCGTGACCGTCCGCCTCGCGCATCTCGGTGACGAACCGGGCGGCCAGGCCACCCCGGGTGCACCGCTGACGGCGACCTTCCTGCCCGTCCCCGGCCTCGACCTCCCGGTCCCCGAGGACGGCCCGGCGATCGTCGGGACCGACGTGCTCACCGGCGTCTACCGGCTCGACGTGGACCTCGACGCACCGGGCTTCTGGGGCGTGCAGGTCGTCGCGGACCTCGCCGACGTCGGCACCGTGGAGGGGCGGGCCGTGTTCCGCGTGCTCGAGGCGACCGAGGTCGTCGACGTCGGCGACCCCGCACCCCCCACCCCGAACCTCGTCCGCGCCGACGTCGAGGCCGGCGTCGCACCGGCATCCGCGCTCGACTCGCGCCTGCGGAGCGTGGACGACCGCGACCGTGCGGAGGTGCTGCACACGACGCGGGTGGACGAGTCGATCGCGGCCGGGCGCCCCGTCGTCATCGCGATCACGACACCCGTCTACTGCGTGAGCCTCGTCTGCGGCCCGCTCACCGAGTACCTCGTGGACGTCGCCGCACGCTTCGGCGACCGTGCCGACTTCGCGCACATCGAGGTCTGGGAGGACTTCGAGCAGCAGCGCCTGAACCCGGCCGCAGCGACCTGGATCCAGACGGCCGACGGTGGGAACGAGCCGTGGGTGTTCCTCGTCGGCGGGGACGGCACGGTGCTCGCACGCTGGGACAACGTCGTCGACCCGGTCGAGCTCGAGGCCGCGCTCAGCGCCCTCCCGCTGCTCGACGTCTCCTGAGCCGCGCGCTCACCTGCGGAGGGACGAGCGAGACGTCGGAGGACGCGAGCCGGTCTCCCCGCTCCCCCGCACGCAGCGCCGCGGCGACCGCCGAGCCGCCCACGACGAACACCTCCACGAGCAGCGCGAGCAGGACGGCGACGCCGGCGAGGCTCGCGAGCCCGCGGAGCGTCGGCCCGTCACCGACGAGCCCTCCGACGAGCCATGCGAGGAGCGTGGCGGCGACGAGCAGGACGAGCCAGCGCCGCAGACGGCGGGCGATGCGCGCGTGGTCGACGAGGCCGCTCACCGGTCGGGCGCTCCGAGGTCGAGCCGCAGCGTGAGGAGGATCCGCGTGATCTCCGAGGAGACCGCGTCGATGTCGAGCGGCAGCCGGACGTCGTAGCTCGGGAAGATCTCGATCTCCCCCGGCTCCCCCGAGCTCGCCCGCCACTCACGCTCCGAGAGCGCGTGACCGAGCGCGCACGTCCAGGTCAGCACGAC
>LFIK01000908.1_pt1 | contig 22839 bp, 19 predicted proteins | sample 643401 | NCBI WGS metagenome assembly LFIK01 (sample SAMN03777447, study PRJNA286221) | soda lake metagenome | biome: soda lake; feature: Kulunda steppe; material: water; isolation source: sample T5-Br brine of Lake Tanatar-5 | place: Russia: Kulunda steppe | collected 2010-07
GATCCCCAAACGCCTGGCCTGTGCGCGCTCCGCCACGATGTGGATTACGACCTCGATGTCGCGCTCGAAATGGCCTACTGGGAACATCAGGCCGGTGCGCGTGCCACGTATTACCTGCTCCCGACCGCCCCCTACTGGGCGGATGAACGTCTCGCGGAGAAATGCCTGCAACTGCAGGACTATGGCCATGAGGTCGGGCTGCATGTAAACGCCATGGCCCAGTGGGCCGGTGGCGAAACCGACGACCCCGAGCGAACCCTGATGGATCAGCTCGATACCCTCCGCCAGGCGGGGGTGACCGTGACCGGAATGGCGGCACATGGGGATCGACGCTGCTACGAGCACAACATCAGTAACTACTGGTGTTTCCGTGAACTGAGGCCGCAGGATCCGGCGGCTGAAGAGGAGGGCAGAACGGCCGAAGGCCCCTACGATTACCGCGAGCAGGGCCGGCATCTTCGCTATCCGAAGGGGCACGTCGCCCTGCGACCGGACGGCTGCCGCTATCATCTGTGGTCGATCTCGATGAACGCCCTGGGCATCGAGTACGACGCGTGGCACACGAGGTTCGATCAGTATTTCAGTGATAGTGGCGGCAGCTGGACAAGAACAGCGGATCCGGCTGACTTCGCGCGCGGCGACGACCGCTGGCAGGTGCTGATCCATCCGATTCACTGGCGCGGCCCGCAGCGCGCCTATTTTTTTCTGGCTCCAGCCCGCTCAGGCTCGAAATGGCTCAGTGAGGTGCTTCGCCAGGCCACGCCCCTGGAAGCAAGGCACGAATACATCCTGAATCAGGAATACCACAGCGGCGACGCCGCGCAGAAGGCCACTGCAACCGCCAGGATCCTGGAAGACGAGCCCGAACGGGTCGAAAACTTGCTGGGACAGGCTTGGGAAGAGCTCAACCAGATCCAGTCAGACTACGCGGAGGCCAATGTCTACCTCCCGTCATTCCTCGACAAGCTGCAGGAATACTTTCCCGCGGCTACGTTCGTGCATCTCAAGCGAAATCCAGCCGACGTCGTACGTTCGTTGATGCAGAGAGACTGGTACGACACCCCCGAGGATCACGCCCATCCGCGGCTTCAGTGCGCGAATCCAGAGGAAATGACAAGGTTCGAGAGAGTGTGTGAGTACGTGGCCGAAGTAAATGAAAGGCTATTGACCCGTTGTCATCACCAGCTATCGCTTGAATCGATTACCGTAGATTCGCCCTCTCTTGAAGCCGAATTGCGCAAGCTTGGTATTCCATACCACAAACGCCTTGGTGACCACTTCGGCGGTCGCGTGATCAACGCTTCACGAACAGGTGATTTTCCCCGCCAGTCGAGTTGGACGGTCGATCAGAAGAGGCAGTTCGGAGAGCGGGTAGGGCGCGTTACTGCTCGGATGGGGTACGAGCATGCAAGTCTAAATCCGGTTTCCGGTTGGGAAGCGCTGACAGACGGAATCCGTGCGGGACTCCGGCGATTGGTGAAAGCACGGCAGACGGCCAGCGATACCACGACCGAGGACTTGCCCGAGGTGACCGTAAACTCCGAAAGCGTCTATGGCAAAAACTGTTCGGTCCGATTCACGTCGGAGAATATTTTGATAGAGCGAGACGACCCCGATCGCCACGCTTACGTCACGATCGGTGGCAGTCGTTGGCACGAGAGTGTTGTTTCCGAAGGAACGCCGTCGGGCTGGCCCGTAAAGGGCATGACGTATCTGAAGGGCGACGTCCGTAAAACGAATGCCGAACCCGGAGCGGTGACCGTTTGGGCATTAACCTACGGCGCTGATGGACGACAAATCTATAAACGACGCCTCGGCACGCTCGATCAAACACGAACGAAATTTGAGTTCGCTTTCGAGCCGCACCCAACCGGGCAGCGGTTTGATGTCGGACTCTTCGTGTCCAAGGATCATTCAGTCGACGAGATTGCTTTAGAGGACATGCGTGTTTGGTATCAGCGCTACACAAGCCGAGATACGCGATCTTGGTCGTAAATAATCGCCGGAACGCGGGGTGGCGGTCAGTCACCGATGAAACACTTGAGCCGACTGATTTGTGCAGAGTGGAAATGCTGAATTGTCGGTCGATGAGAAATCCATGCGAGCGATCTAATGAAAGGAGAAAGTGTCTTGGGTGGGCCCGTATTGACGATAGGGCGGGAAGCATACCGTGCTTGATAATCTCTTAAATTTTGTCAATCGACGTAAGGTTCGTCGTCGTGCTCGGAGTCGAGGAAAAACGACGCCTACGCTTTCCAGGGACGCGGATCCGATCAATTTTGCCGGATATGACTTGGAAAGAATCTATGATCCGCCCGAGTGCCCGCACCAAGAACCAAAATCGAATTTCCCGCTCGCATTTTATGAGAAGTTTCTGCGCGAAATTAATCGCCTCGGCATTCGCGTTATTACTTACGCGGATATCTTCGATCAATCCGATGATTGGGATTATAAAAGCCACTATCCGGAAGAAGCGGCGCAGTGGCGGGATCGCAGTTCGAAGGACGAAATCTATCTCCTGATACAGCATGACGTGGACAATCATCCGGCGTTCACCAAACGTATCGTCGCGATGGAGGCGGCATACGGAATTCGAAGTAACATATTCCTTTTCAGTCAGCGGTATACCGCGAATGGGCCGGATCCTACATACGAGGTTGATCACGAGTTTTTTCGCGAAGCGCAGAGAAACGGGTTCGTTATCGGATACCACCAAAACGCCTTCGCATTAGCAGGCTTCGATCTGGATAGAGCTATAGAGCAATACCGAGGCGACGTGAACGCTTTACGCAAGCGATATGATATCCGGTTTGTCGTGCCGCACGGCGGTGTCGGGGCCGTGGTTCATGGGCGGCAAACGCACAACTTCGATGTGCCCATGCCGGAGGAGTTCGAGGGTAACCTCCGGTGGGTGTATAACCGATACGGAGTCAGGTTTGCCCGTCGATGGAGTGATGGTGGCTTGCGAAAGACGCGGGACCCGAGAAGGGTCAAGGACTTCGATATAATCCAGAACTTTCTGTATCAACTAAAACCTGGAACGCGGAATTTTTGCCTCGTTCATCCCCAACGGTGGGGGTACAACGTCGATACGCAACAGAATCCGCTGCTCGCAAAAGAAGATTGGTATTTGGAACTGTGTGCGGCGAATAATCGGAACGGAGAGGTGTAGATGTCGGGTATTTTCGTACGTGGATTGAGCCGCTCCGGCGGCACATTAATGGCAACCATCCTGGATGCGCATCCCGATATCGCGATGTCGTACGAGACATATGAGCACCTTTTAATGTCGAGTGATGGATCGACATTCGAGCTCGGAGAGATCGCCGATCAGGTTCGCCTGGCGTCGGGTGGAGCACTGAAGCGATCGTTCGGCCGGCGCGGGAAACAACTCGACCCGAACATCAAGAAGTTCGTGGGTCGGGCAGAGCGTTCCGGTATTAATGCCGACGGACTGATCGCCTTGCTGGAGGAACACTTTGCAACGGGAGCCGTATTGGCGACGAGGACCGACCGGATTCGGTTTGTCGAGCGACTGACGAAAGCCAAGATGCAGGCGGAGGGAAAGACCCGTTGGGGGGCGAAGATCGTTTCAACATATGATGAATTTGATTCCATTTATTCCGATGCGAAGTACCTGTTCATGTTGCGAGACGGTCGCGATGTTGCCGCATCCCGGAAAATGGTCGGCGAGTTCGGACAGTCGATCGAACATATTGCGGACGGTTGGTGTCGGCAAATCCAGAAATTTGAAAAGTTCGCCGAGAAGGCCGAAGGTCGAGCGTTTTTTGTTTCGTATGAAGGCTTGGCTCGGAATCCGGTGGAGGAACTGCACGAATTGATGCGAAAGCTCGAGCTCGAGTGGAGCGACCGGCTGATAAGCTATCATTCGCTGAATTTGAGTATCCACCGGAATGCCACTGGACACCTCTCGGGAGACCAGGTCAAGGGCCCCATCAGTACCGAGAGCATCGGCCGCTGGAAACGCGATCTTGAGGAAACGGAAGCGTCGAGATTCCAGGATGTCGCCGAGGATGTTCTCAAACAGTACGGGTATATCTAACCGTGCCAACAGAAGAGCAGCGCTTGGAAGAACGCCTCGCTCACCCGCATCTCGAGTTCGAGAGGCCGACACAGAACTATCAGGAGGGTGAGAGCTTTGCGGTGGTGATGCTTCCGCCGCGCGCTGACGATTTCGAGATTTCCTTGGTCACGAAAGGCGCGAGTGATTGCGAGCTTTTTCGTCGCGACCGGAATCGTGTAACTGTGACCGGAAATCTGCCTCCTGGCCGGTACTTCCTCAAGGCACGTTTTCGAAGGTGCAACGGTGCCGACTGGTCCAACTGGTCGCCGCCGCTCTGGTTCACGATTCATCGCTCGGATGCGGAGATAAGCCATTTGTTGGAGAGCGATCACCGCCTCACGCTTATGCTTGAGCGCGGCGTTGGCGGTGTCACGACGATGATCGATCCTGATGCCGCCCCGCCGGGGCTGGTGGAGAAATCAGACGCGAATTGGTTCGCAACGCCCGTATATGAGGGCGCGACGCCATTGGTGAACGAGGAGGGGGCCTATTACCAGGATCCGCTGGACTACTATTTCGCGTGCATAGATTCCCTCGTTCGACGAGGTACGCACTTCATAACATGGGGAGATGTGCTCGACGGGGCTGTGAATACACACCAGTCGGAGGTTCTTCTGCAGTTTGACATCGATGGAGGCCCGAAGTCGATGGAACGCATCTATGAGGGCCTCGCGGCGAGAAAGATTCGGGCGAGTGTCATGATGCACCGTCGGGGCCACGCCTGGTATCAATACGACTTCGAGGACGAACCTCACGAATGGATCGTGGATGCGGAGAACAACGGCTGGGAGATTGGATATCACAACAATAGTCTCAGTCAGGTCATGGGTGAAAGGTCGACGGCACCCGGCAACGACCAATTAAAGCAGGCACAGGAAATCTTTGAGGCGGATGTTGAGACTCTGAGGGACCGCTTTACGATTCGCACCTTTACGCATCACGGTGGCAACGTATTTAACTACAAGGTGGAGGCACCAAAGCGACTGGGAATCGTCGGTGTCGACAGGTACGTTAGCCCGGGTTTGTGGTCCGCAATATCGTCAATGTTCAGCGATGGTGGGTTCGTCGCACGACCGGGGAGCCTCAGAAGCAAGGTTGATGGTCTTGGCGATGGGCTACACTTCTTCCGGAATCATCCGTTCAAGTACGGGAATTACACACCACCAGTCGATGTGCCGCCGCGCTTTGAAAGCGAGCTCGGGAAGGCGGGCTTGGCGGCCTGTCGGGAGAGCCGGGATTGGCGTGATGCGGAACTCAAGAAGGAGGCCCGGTGGATCGAACATCGACAGACGGTGCGGTCGCGTGTGCAACTATCATATTCGCGGGTAGAAAAACCGATAAGCCGGAATTTCACGGAAGGGGGCGAAATAGAAGGTCACATTTCACGCTTGCGTGACCGCCGCCGTGAGAGCTTCCTACGGTTATACCCGTGGCAGGAAGGAGATCCGCGTGTGTTCTGGTGGAGATTGCTGGATGCCTACGCGCCGTCTCAGGGAAGAGTACTTAACGTAGGTGCGCTTCCGCTTGGACAAAAGGATGAGCACGAGCCGTTTCTGGGACAAGACGTCATTCTTGAGGAGGTCGATACGGACCCAGCGCGCTCCCCTGACCACTTGACCGATGTGACTGAATTGCCGAATGACTTGCACGGACAATACGACTGTGTGCTCCTTTTCGGCCTCCCTTATTTTGCTTCACCGAAGAGAGCGATAGAAAAGTGCGCGGCACTGGTGAAAGCTGGTGGGATCGGGTTGTTTGCGTTCGTATCCGACACGCATCCGGCCAGGGGTGCGCTTTGGCATCCGCACAATCGGCATAGTTGGCGGGAGGAAAAGGAGCCACTCACTGATATTGGTCTGCGCGAAAACCTTTGGGCGTTCGACGCGGTGAGTCTTGAGCCGCTCTTCCGGTCGTGGGGTGAGATACAGTCGGAAAATATGGGGCACTACTGGTTTGTGGTCGCCCGGACCCCGGAGGAATAGCATGGGTGCGCCGATCTACGTAAAGGCGATCCCGCGTAGCGGGGGGACGCTGCTGACGACGATGCTTGATGCGCATCCCGAAGTAGCCATGTCATATGAGATTTATTCTAACGGACTGGCGTATGAAACGGGTGAGCGTCTAACACCGACCGGGTTGGCGGAAATCCTACAGCGAGGGATGGAGACTCGAAGCGGCGAGGTGGCGCAGATAAAAGAAATCGCGGACAAGAATATCCGGACATTCTGTTTCCGTGCGCGACGCGGTGGAATCGAGCTCCAAGAGATTATCGACGAACTAGCCCGATTGGAGACTCGCACCGTTGCGGGGCGCGATAGTGATTGGCGTCACGACCTTATTGACGCGCTGATGAGCCGAAAGGCGGTGAAGGAGAGCAAGCGTATTTGGGGTGGAAAAACTCAGACGGATTTATATAGCCTACACGATCGATTTCCCGACGCCACGTTTCTGATCATGCTCAGGGACGTTCGTGATATGTACGCGAGTATGATTAATCGCGGTAGTTTCCATTATACGGCGCGTGAAGCGGCGACTCGTTGGTATGAAGAGATCTTGGGTTTTCGGGAGTTCGTTCGCACCCGCTGCCCTAACGCAATGGAAATCGACTATCAAGAATTGGTGAACACGCCCGCGGCGGTTTTGGATCGCATATGTCAACTGATCGGAATCAAATATTCGGTTGAGATGATCGATTATGCGGCGCATGCGCGGACGCTTTTCAGGAATCCGCATGGGCATCTGTCGAGTGAACAGCTACAGAAAGGGCTGAGCACGGCGAGTATCGGGCGTTGGAAAACGGATCTGTCGCAAACGGATATAACGGAAATTATGAGCATAGCGGGTGATTTGATCGATGTCCGATGGTAACGATGGATTGTGGGAGCATGCGGTGCGTCAGACGGACCGGTTCTATGAAGCTCAGGCCGGCTATTCGTACTCTGATGACCAGGTGGACCGTTGGCTGTCTCGGTGGTTTGTCCCGTTCGTGACGCTGTCTGGAAAAGAGCGGGTGCTGGACCTATGTTGTGGGGATGGAGTCTGGTCGCTTGGATTGCTTAGGCGCTACCCTGGCTTGCAGATTGATGGTGTGGATATAAGCGAATCGGCAGTCGAAATGGCAAACCGACGGGCGGATGACGGTAACGTACGGAATCGTGCACACTTTTTCGCTTCGGACTGCGAGAGCGATCTCGGATTTCCCGCAGAGTCGTTCGATTTGATTTTTGCGCGCGGCCTTTTCGTCTTCAACCAGTACAACATGATGCGACCCGGATGTGTCGGGCTTCTCGATGCATGGATGCGAACATTGAAGGTCGGTGGCCGGTTTGTGGGAATGTATGGCTCCAAAGTGGAGCGGTTCGGTGAGTATACCGCGCCGGGCGAAACAAAGGGTCTTCCGACAAATCTATGTCCACGGAAAACAGCGGCTTTGGATTTCGCTGGAGGCAAGTTTAACCATACACCCGCGTCGTTTACGGAGCCATTCGTGAACGTCCCCTGCGCGTCCCTTGAGTTCTACAATTTCGATCGTGGTAGGCATACTGTTATCACACGACGCGTTCGCACGCGGGAGGGCGAACGTTCAGGCCCCGCCACGGATATTCCAATACGTACACCACGTCCCGCATAAATCGAAACCGGTCCGCTAGCAAGGTACCCTTATAGCCATGAAAATTTCTTTGTCTCAAAATGCCTTAACGACTCTGCGACGGATTGCCAAGGCCCGAAAGCAGAACATCAAGGACACGGTGTTTGATCTCGTTCCATTGGCCCAAAGTGTGAATAACTCGGGCCGATGTCCATCTCCCGTGAAACAGATATCGTTGAAGGCTAGCGCTAAAATTAGCGATGAGGAATTATCGCAACTTTTCGAGGGAATGTTGACGCAAAGTACTGACAGGATACGGCGCACCGATGGAATCCCGGACATTAGTTTGTCATTTCAAGTCGACGCGGACGGAAACCGTGGGGTAGAGTTACCGAATGGCCGTGTTTTGTTCGAAAATGGCCCTACAAATAGAAGCGCCAGGATATTCCCGTTTTTCAAGGATTTAGCCCCAAAGAACTGGACGGTAGAGGAGTATCATCTCTCTTCGCAGGTTCAGCAGAGATACCTCCGGTACGTGCACGATCCGGGTATTATCCATTTCCCATCGCACGCTAAAGTGGCGGTTGATGCTGGCGCTTATATAGGGTGGAAAGCCATTGCATTTGCCGACATTATGGGTGCGGATAGCACGACAGTAGCGATTGAGATAGACAAGTCGGCTTATGATCTAATGTGTCGCAATGTAAAAGCGAATAATCTGGAAGGCCGCGTGATTCCGATCTATGCCGCGATAGGTGAGAACAATCAAACGACTACACTCTATCGAAGAGGCTCTCATGGGAAAAATAGCGTAGTGGTGCCGGTTGAGAATGCAGAGCCAGTAGGGCAGATCGAAACGAGGGCCTTGGAGTCGATATTCTCCGAGGTTGGGCTACGGAAGATCGATTATCTCAATTTGCAATTGAACGGCGCGGAAGCGGCGGCCCTGTCGGGCCTTGGAGGATGGCGAGATCGTGTGCGGACGGTTTTCGCAGCAACGCCGTACAACCTCAATGGTGCGCCAACGCGCCCGACTGTCGTTCGGAAACTTGAAAGGGCGGGCTTTTCAGTGGTGGACGAAGGCAAGCCGGGAAGAGTTATCGCACAGAGACGGGAATAGAAATGCCAGCGATCGAGAATGCCTTAGAGGATCTCGCTAGTGGCGATGCGCGGCAGGCGGTAGAGGTGTTGCGCAGTGCAGGATGGACGACATCCGGCGGGGGCGACTCGCTCCGGGCGAAACTGATATGTATGACGGCGTCAGAAACATATCTGCACGGTTTTGGAAATCGGGCAGTTGATGCCGTTGTTCAAAGTGCGAGGCAATACCAGTTTGGAAACGAGACGCGTCCTCCATTGCGCGCGATGAACGCGGTAACGCGGCTGTTAGCGACGCGATTGGAGTTCGAGCGGGGGGCGCCGGAGGTTGCGAGGCTGGTGGAATTATGGAATGCATTGATACCTTTGCGGGACGAACAAAATTCCATACGCGACGGTAATCGTGGGACGGTAAATCCGGGCTGGTCCTCAAACGCGAAAGGCGAAATGATTGGTGAAGTCTCGAATGATGGATTGTTTGCACATTCGGTTGGTCTCGGAATCCTTTTTGCCCGTAAGCGAGGCATATCGTCAGACGAACTCGAGTCGTTTCTACCGCTAGCAGCGCGTCTCTGTCGGTTTTACGTTCCAGAAATCGAGGCGACAGTCGATGGTATGCGTCTACTCCGGTCACGTATCGATGAGAGAGTGGAACCGTACAACCATGTGCATCCGTGGGCCGCAGCGTGCGGACTGGTAGGACTCTTGACAGAGGACCACGAACTCGTCGAAACAGGTAACGCCTTCATGGAGACATTCAACGCGTGTAAACGCGTGGACTACGAAACCGGGCTCCCATTCTGGTCGTATCGCCCGCCGGTTGTAGGCGAACCGCCTGCTCGGGGGGAGCAAATATGGAAGGCGATTACAACACTCTCGTTGCCACTTACGCTAAATAAGATTGGAGTGGTAAGTGACAGGTATATTCATGAGACATATGCTCGAGTCTTTCGCAAGCGCATTTATACGGGGGAGGGGCGCAAAGATGGGCGCCCGACGTTCCAGGTCTTTGTCGGCAACCAAAAACGGCGGCCACTTGAAAGAAGGCGACTTCCGGTTGCGCGGCAACCTCGTGTACAGCATCTTGGTGAGTGGGCGGTATTGGGTCAATTTGATAGCAGGATAGATGATGTATTATTCGATGCCGTAATACGCCGGCCAGATTTATTTCCACGAGGTTGGACGGGACACTATCGGGCCACGGTAGGGCTCGCGAATATAGTTGCGCGCAGACCAAACATTGGTCAGGAATATCTCGTTGCACAGAGTGTTCGTTGAGTGTTCTTGCGAGCGCCTCAAGGCAGGGATAATGCACGAGGCGCTCGCAGAAGAATCTTGAGGCCGTCTCGCCGCCGCAGTATGGCGGGGATAGCCGTAGAACATCGCAGCATCAGTATCCGGCTTGCCTGTCGAGCAGTCAGAATCAGCGAAACCTGCTATCGGTATCAGCCGAAGGGCTTGGACGAGAACGCCGAAATCGCCAACTGGCTGGTCGGCCTGACGCGGGCGTACCGGAGCTGGGAGATGGGGTGGCCTTCACTTCCTGTCGCTGCGCCACGTCAAGGGCTTCGGCTCAAACCATAAACCCGGCTACCGGAGCTATTGGTAACTCGAACTGAATCGGCTCATCGAGCCGAAAAGTGCATCGTACGGGAGAAAACGGAGCCGCTGGCGGTGCGCGATCGTGCCAACGGGAGCTGGTCGATGGACTTCATGCACAATCAGCTCGGCGACGGGCGGGGCTTCCGGCTGCTGAACGTGATCGATGACCTCAACCGCGAAGGTCCGGGCATCGAAGTGGACTTCTCGCTGCCGTCGGCGCGGGCGATCCGCCCTCTGGAGCGGATCGCCGAGTGGCGCGGCACACCGCAGTCCATCCGCTTCGACAACGGCCCCGAGTACATCAGCGAGGCCCTTCTGAACCAGGCAGAGCAGCGCAGCATCGGGATCAGTCACATCCAGCCGGGCAAGCCGCAGCAGACCGCGTACATCGAGCGCAACAACTGGACGGTGCAATACGAATGGCTGGCGCAATTCATCTTCACCAAGATCGCGTCTGTTTGGGACCTCGCGACCGAATGGCTCTGCACGTACAACAACGGAAGATCGAGCATCGCCCTGGGCGGAATCACCACGAAAATGAAGACCGCGTGGCCGCCTGAGTTCCAGGTCCGGCGTCACTTAACAACGGGGGGGATTACCGGGCCAGAGCCATTACATGTGTTTGCGCGGCGCGACTCGCAGCGCGTCTCAATGAACATACACTATGTGTGAAAGAATATGAAAGCAGTGATAGTGGCTGGGGGGCTTGGAACCCGGATTTCAGAAGAGACTCACCTTAAACCGAAGCCTATGGTGGAGATCGGTGGGAAACCGATTTTATGGCACATAATGAAAACGTATTCCGCTAACGGAATCAATGATTTCATTATATGCTGCGGCTATAAGGGCTACGTAATAAAAGAATACTTCGCGAATTATTTTCTGCACATGTCAGATGTGACTTTCGATATAGCTAAGAATGAAATGGAAGTGCATCAACGGTACGCAGAACCATGGCGAGTAACGCTTATAGACACCGGCGAAGAAACAAAAACCGGTGGACGGCTGAAGCGAGTTGGACGGTTTGTCAGAGACGACGACGCGTTCTGTTTCACATACGGAGACGGCCTAGCGGATGTGAATATTGCGGATAGCGTGCGGTACCATCGCAGTCATGGACGTAAGGCGACCGTGACTGCAGTGCAGCCTCCGGGGCGGTACGGTGCGTTGGAGTCGACTGACGGGAAGGTTCGAGAGTTCACGGAAAAGCCACGGGGAGACGGCGCACTTATAAACGGCGGGTTTTTCGTCTTGAGTCCTCAATGTATTGAGGTGATCGAGGATGATAATACTAGCTGGGAACGGGATCCGCTCGAAAAGCTTGTTAGCGAAGGGGAATTGATGGTGTACGAGCACTATGGGTTCTGGCAGCCAATGGACACACTGCGAGACAAGGTGCAGTTGGAGTCGTTGTGGGATAACGGATCGGCTCCATGGAAGGTCTGGTAATGGATCTTCCAGAGGAAGCGTTCTGGTCCGGACGAAAAGTGCTAGTGACGGGGCATACCGGGTTTAAGGGAGGGTGGCTTTCGGCCTATCTGAGCCGTCTCGGAGCTAGGGTGCACGGGTATGCACTCGATCCACGGTCGGAAACTGGGTTTTTTAATGCAACAAGACTCGATTCTGTTATTGAATCGGAGACTCGTGCAGACGTGACCGATTTTGCGAAACTCAAGACAACACTCGAAGAGTTCTCGCCGGAAATCGTATTCCATCTTGCCGCACAACCACTAGTGCGTGCGGCTCACGGCGAACCCTTAGAGACGTTTAGGACAAATGTATACGGGACAGCGTGCGTTCTCGAGGCAGTGCGCCATACTAGATGCGTTGAGGCCCTGATCCTTATTACGAGTGACAAGGTCTATTTAAACTACAAGTGGCCATATCCGTACCGGGAGAATGACGACTTGGGTGGCGATGAGCCATACAGTGCTAGCAAAGCGGCGGCCGAATTGGTAGCGAATGGCTACCGGGCGAGTTTCTTCTCCGGTCCCGGCACTCCTACGCAGGTCGCAACAGCGCGAGCGGGAAACGTGATCGGTGGCGGAGATAGATCGGAAGATCGACTGCTGCCTGATTGCCTTAGTTCCTTCGAGGCATCGAATCCGGTAATGCTAAGGAATCCCAGCGCGATTCGTCCATGGCAGCATGTGCTGGACCCTCTTGTCGGATATCTAATTCTCGCGGAACGTCTGGTGGACCAGAATGGATACCGGTTCGCGAGTTCGTGGAACTTCGGCCCCGATACTGACGGCGACGCGACCGTCGGCCGAGTTGCGGAATTGGCGTCCCTGGCGTGGGGTGATGGGGCAAAGGTGGAGACGGCAGAACCAACGAGTAGTGAGCCACTTGAAGCCAAAATTTTGAGACTGGATAGCACGGCTGCCCGTACGCAACTTAACTGGTATCCACGGATGGACCTCGAGTGCGCGGTTGACGCAACTGTAAAGTGGCATAAGGCGCGGCTTAGAGGGAAGGATATGTACGATCTCACGTGTGATCAAATCGATATATACGAGCGGAAGCGTCGGTAAGATGTCGAGTCGATTTGAGGTGATCGAAACGTCGATCCGTGATCTAAAATTAGTTCGACGGAAACCGCGTGCAGACGAGCGCGGTTATCTAGAGCGATTATATTGCGAGGAAGAACTCCGTTCGTGCATTCCGTTGGAAGGCGATATCGTACAAATTAACCATACGCTTACAAGAAGAGCTGGTGTGGTGCGTGGCATGCATTTCCAGCACTCACCGAACGCAGATGAAAAATTGATAACATGCGTTTCCGGTAAAGTGTATGACGTCGCGGTGGATCTTAGAGTCGACTCGCCGACGTTTTTATGCTGGCATGGACAAATTCTGACACCGGGCAATCATTCAACCTTGTTTGTTCCAGCTGGCTTTGCGCATGGATTCCAGGCCGAGGAACCCGATACGCAGATGTTGTATTTCCACACCTCAACGTATCGGCCCGAATTGGAAGATGGGCTTAATCCGTGTGATCCCGCGCTCGCCATTAAATGGCCAAGAACGGTAACGGAGTTGTCGGATCGCGATTCGAGTTTCGCATTCGTGGAGAATCGCGCAGTGGGTCTGCAGCTATGAAATGTCGTCATTGTGGGTCGAGCGTAAGCCTGACACTTATCGATCTGGGGAGTTCGCCTCCGTCGAACCGGTACCTTACCGAAGAAACGCTGAGGGTGCCTGAGCAATGGTATCCGTTACGCGTTCTGGTCTGTGAGAAGTGCTGGTTGGTTCAAACGGAAGATTTCACCAAAGCGAATGAGTTATTTGATAGCGCCTATGCGTACTTCAGTGGTGTCTCAACGAGCTGGTTGTCGCATTGCGAACGATACGTGACGTCGATGGTGGGCCGATTCGCCCTCGATACAGAAAGCCATGTGGTTGAGGTTGCTGCGAATGATGGAGCGCTGCTTCAGTTTTTTGCTCAGCGCGATATTCCGTGCACCGGCGTTGAGCCGACCAGTAGGGTGGCAGCGGCGGCGCGAAATCGAGGACTTTTTGTCATTGAGGAATTCTTCGGCGAGAGGTTAGCGCGCTGCCTGTCCAACAGGCGTAAAGCGGCCGACCTTATCGTGGCGAATAATGTCCTCGCGCATGTTCCCGACATAAACGATTTTGCAGTGGGGTTGTCGATCGCACTGAAGCCTCGAGGAGTTGTGACCTGTGAATTCCCGCATGTGGTTCAATTGGTAGAGGGGAATCAGTTCGACACGATCTATCATGAGCATTTTTCGTACCTCTCGTTCACGACCGCTACGAATGTGCTGGCCAGGAATGGCCTTGAGATATTTGATGTCGATGAGTTGCCGACACACGGCGGAAGCCTGCGCGTATACGCGCAAAGACAAGATACCGGAGTCCATCCGGTCACCCAGCGCGTAACCGACCTGTTAGACAACGAACGCAATAAGGGCGTATGTACGAGCCAGTACTACCAAGACTTTCAGCGCCGGGCTGACCGAACCAAGAACGACTTTCTTAGGTTTCTGCTTCGGGCGAAAAGTGAGGGTAAGACTGTCGCAGCCTACGGCGCCGCGGCGAAGGGTAACACGCTGCTGAACTACGCAGGTGTGAGGCCCGACCTTATTCGGTTTGTCGCGGATCGTAATATGGAGAAGCAGGGAAAGTATTTACCAGGAAGTCGAATACCGATTGTCGACGAGGCGGCGCTGACAAAGGACGCGCCCGCATACATTGTCGTGCTTCCATGGAATGTATTGGACGAAATTCGGGAACAACTTGGTTACATTGGTGCGTGGGGTGGGCAACTTGTTACGGCGGTGCAAGGGATGGGTGGGCGTTGACGACCCCCCGTTTTTAAGCTGGCGTGGTGTGGGCGCTCCGGTGGACGGTCCACAGATGTGTTTGCCGTCCGGCGCTAGGTAAGGCCAGGAAACGTTGGCTCCTTCTTTCTGGATCAACGCAGCCGTTGAGGATACCTTAGTGAAGCGGAGTCATGGCGTCCCTCCGTTTAAATGAGCCCCCCCATAGTTGCACGTGTGAGTTAAAAGTTAAGGAACGTCTGATTTAGTGATGTCACGGACGCGATTCATGGCTGTGAACCGAGACGAACTCCATGATCGATGCGCAGGCGCTGCCAATGCTTCGTTTTGGTCGCTTTCCATCGCATCGGCCGGTTTGTTTCCCACCTCCATAGGTTCCATGGACACACTACGCCCCCGCCAGCAATCGTCGTCGGACCATGAACAGGTTCGAGAGCGCGCTGGCGACGAACAGCCGGTTGGCGTTCTTGGCGATACCGCGGTAGCGCACCTTGCGGAAGCCGAACACGCGCTTGATCGTACCGATCGGATGCTCGACCTTCGAGCGCACGCTCGACTTGTAGCGGTTGGTGGCCTCCTGTTCCTCGCTCAGCGGACGATGCCTGTGGCCCTTGTCATGGGTATGGTTCTGGGCAGCGGGCGCGGCGGCCGCGATCGCCTCGCGCTGGCCGTCATAGGCCTTGTCGCCCCAGACCCGCGTCTCCTCGCCGTGAAGCAGGTCGCCAACGACGCTCCCATCGGCGGTGTTCGCCGCCGTCACGACCACCGCGTGGATGAGCTTGGTACTGCTGTCGACACCGAAGTGGCCCTTAATCCCGAAGTACCACTGGTTGCCCTTTTTCGTCTGGTGCATCTCCGGATCGCGCTCGCCGCGCTGGTTCTTGGTCGAACTCGGGGCGTCGATGATCGTCGCATCAACGATCGTGCCGCCGGAGACCTGCACGCCCTGATCGGCCAGATGGGCGTTGATCTCGGCGAACAGCGCCGCGCCCAGGTCGTTGTCTTCCAGCAGGTGGCGGAACTTGCAGATCGTAGTCTCGTCCGGCGCCGCCTCGCGGCCCAAGTCGATGCCGACGAAGCGCCGCATCGCCTCGATGTCGTACAGCGCCTCCTCCAGTGCCGGATCGGACAGGTTGTACCAGTGCCCCAGGCAGTACACGCGCAGCATGCGCTCGAGCCCGACCGGCGGCCTCCCGCGCTCGCCCGTGGGATAGTACGGGGCGACCACGCCGACCAGCCGCTGCCACGGCACGATGCGGTCCATCTCCTGGAGGAACCGCTCGCGCCGTGTCATCTTGCGATGGCGTTCGAATCCGGTTCCCGCGAGGGTCTGCTGTCGCATGAATGCTCCGGTCGTGGCCGCTTCCGTCCGAGGCCGTCATTGTGCCAGTCAGGCCGAATTAATCAGAGGTTCCTTAAGTCCGCGGAAGGTCATCTGGGTGTTCGCTCCGTCATGGGGAAATTGGCTAGCGAAAGTCACGTCCGTTCGCGTCAATGTGGCGATTGTGGAGTTAACGCACCTAGTTGTGGACGAGAGGTTATGACGAGATGAAAATCCCATATACGAAACCGTCGATCACAGAAACTGAAGTAGAGTACGCGGATCAAGCAGCGAGATACGGGTGGGGATCGAAATGTTATGAGTACATCGACCAATTCGAGGTCAGTTTTAGAGATTACGTGGGAACGCGATATGCGATTGCAACGTCGAGCTGCACAGGGGCGTTGCATATGGGGCTGTACGCGCTCGGAATAGGATGTGGCGACGAAGTGATCGTTGCAGACACCAACTGGATCGCGACGGCATCGCCAGTGGTACACCTCGGCGGCACCCCGGTGTTCGTGGATATTCTTCACGATACGTGGTGCATTGATCCAAATAAGGTGGAAGCGGCAATCACCCCGAGAACGAAGGCAATTATAGCGACACATATCTACGGCAACCTCTGTGAGATGGAGGTTCTCTTGGAAATCGGGGATAAACACGGAGTTCCGATTATTGAGGATGCGGCCGAAGGCATCGGTTCCAAGTACAAGGGAATGTATGCCGGCAGTATGGGGCATTTTGGCGTGTTTTCGTTTCATGGCACGAAAACGCTCACCACTGGTGAGGGGGGCATGTTCGTTACCGATGACGAAGATTTGTATGAAAAGGTGTTGACCGCCTCTAATCACGGACGAAGTCGGTACGAGCAGAAGCAATTTTGGCCCGAAAGCGTTGGCTTCAAGTATCGGATGTCAAATATACAGGCCGCGATCGGCTGCGCGCAGCTTAGCCGGGTAGAGAGCCTTGTGGCAAGGAAGCGTGAGATTCTGGAGCTTTACCGGCATCATCTTGAGAATCCACCGGAGGTAAGGCTTAATCCGGAACCGAGAAGTGGTGTGAATGGAGCATGGATGCCAACAATAACCCTGTCCCCAAGTACGAATGTAACTGCGGATGATCTGCAGAAAGCACTGTTGCAGTGTGACATTGATGCGCGCGTATTCTTCTCACCGTTGTCCGCTCTGCCAATGTTTGTGACGAAACCGGAAAACGAGAACGCATACGATATCCCCTCACGCGCTTTGAACCTTCCGAGTTATCATGATATGTCGTTTCAGGAACAGCAGGCGGTGATAGATGTAGTTCAGGATGTTATCCGGCATTCCCGGAGATTCTCGTGAAACTGTTGTTGATGAGCGATGGAGAAGTCGGGTACGCGGTAACACAGTGGATTATCCAGAATTATCCCGATGATATTGAATTAATTGCGACAACGGCGGAGAATGAAATCTACCGAACAGGGAAGGCGGCGGGGATTCCGGTAGTCGTTTATGAGTCGGAGGCATCATTAATCCGAGCGTGCCACGAGCGATCTATCGAGATTGATATCGGTCTTCTCGCATGGTGGCCGCATGTCTTACGTTCAGCATTATTGCGTTTTCCAAAAGTCGGCTTTGTAAATACGCATCCAAGTCTGCTCCCGTACGGTCGGGGTAAACATTACAACTTCTGGGCGCTGGTTGACCAAACTCCATTTGGTGTCACGTTGCACATGGTAGATGAAGGTGTGGATTCAGGCGATATCATTGCTCAGGAACGGATTCCGTATGGTTGGGAGGATACGGGGGGGACGCTATACCGGAAAGCGGTCGAGAGCATGATACAGCTTGTCATCGAGGCGTATCCGGGTATCCGGGCCTTGGCGTTTTCGCGCCGGCCACAGAGCAACGGTCTTGCGACTTACCATCACTCGAGCGAGATGTTTCTAAAAAGCGAGATCGATCTCGAAAGATGCTATTCCGCGCGTCATCTTATTAACTTGTTAAGAGCACGGACTTTCGAAGGCTATCCAGCAGCTTGGTTCAACGATGGGGATGCAACATTCGAAGTCCGAATCAATATCCGGAGATTATCGAATGGATCCTCATGAGGAATTCGAAAAGGAATGTGCGGAGGAGGTCGCGAAGATGGGGAGGGACCGGGAGTTCCGCGCGTTGACGCGGGAATGGATTAAAGGTGCGAATAACCATAAATATTCATACCATTTTGAATGGATGGGGCGGCCGATAATTCAGTATCCGCAGGACATTGTCGCGTTGCAGGAGTTGATATGGCGTATCCAGCCGGAAATGATCATTGAGACCGGTATAGCACGTGGTGGATCACTCGTTTTTTCGGCGTCGATGCTCGAGTTGAATGCGGCGTGTGGCGGGCCAGATCATGCGAGAGTAGTGGGTATTGATGTTGATATACGAGAACATAACAAAGAAGCGTTGGACGCACATCCGCTGCGAAGGCGGATGGAACTGATTGAAGGGTCGAGCATTGCGGATGATGTGGTGAGCCGTGTGTCCGAAATTGCGGGAAGGGTCGAGCGCGTGCTAGTTATCCTCGATAGTAATCATTCCCATGAGCACGTTCTGGGGGAGCTGCGCGCGTACGGACCGCTAGTGAGTCTTGGTAGCTATTGTGTAGTGTTCGATACGATAATCGCCGAACTCCCGGATGCGGATTTTGGCGAACGTCCATGGGGCGTCGACGACAATCCTAAGACAGCGGTTTCCGAGTATTTGCACGAGAATCGGCAAAACGGAAATACGGGCGTCGGTGAACACGCCGTCAGGTTCGATATTGATGAAGTGATCGAAAACAAACTTGCGATAACCGTGGCTCCGGGCGGCTATCTCAAGCGCGTGGAATAGGCTGGTGACTTTCGGAAACTGAACAGAGCCCCGATCCCAGGCAGGCCCTTTCGCGAGCGGATGGTCGGTGGTTTCGTCACGGTATGAGGACTACCCGGCCGTAACGGGACGGATGTCGAATTTCGGTTTGGCAATACGATGACCAATCAACCTTGGGGACGGGCAGTTGATTTAGCGCGTTAAATTCGAGTAAGTGCGATTCGTTGATCGCGGAACAAATGCCTGCCCTAGTGTACCTTAACAGACGTTCGTCTTATTATTGAGACGGCCGATCAGATCATCGCGTTGATCGCGCGCGTGACCGACCGTCTCAATAATAAGACGAACGTCTGTTAAGGTACACTAGGGCAAATTAAAGGTGTGTTCTGATGGGCTGTCCATCAATCTCTATTCTTATGCCGATCTACAATGAACAGGCGTGGCTGCGGAAACGTATTCGGTCAATATTGGAACAGGATTACGAAGATTACGAACTCATTATAGGTGATAACGACTCAGATGACGCGACGCAGGGAATAGTACAAGAGTTCGCCGCCGTCGATCGACGCATCGAATATGTGCGGCACGAACGCAATATCGGGGCCAACGCGAATTTCCAATACCTGCTTGATATGGCCAGCGGGGACTATGTGGTATTCGCGGGCGGTCACGATATGTGGTCGACGAACTACATAAGACTCCTCAAAGAGCGGTTGGACGCTAACAGGAAAGTGTGCATCGCTTTTGGGTCGACGGTGCGAATCGATTTTGATGACAATCCGATACCGAAGAAACGGGGCATCTACTGTACTGAGGGTGTGAGCAGTCCCTTAAGACGATTCAACATCTATATGTGGGCGGACCAGAATCCAGTATATGGAATGATGAGGCGGGTATGCGCGCAACAGGCGTGGCCAGATGAAAAATATGGCGCGGGTGGGCTGCTCTTTCTTCAAAGAATGGCGATTATCGGACAGTTCTCGTACGTTTCTGACGCAGTTTTTTACCGGAGAGAGAATCGCGAGCATGAAACCAGAAAGCAACGTCTGAGCCGGTATAAAAAAACACTCTTTAAAGAAGATATCGACATTCGAAAAAGATTCTGGCTTACGGCGTTCGCGATCATTCATGCAGCGGGGACGTACTCGGTTCCGGGTAAACGGGCCCGCCGGATTCGACTTCGATTCCAATTGATTGCTTCATCATTGATGGCGTTCATCCGATTCTGGCCGAATTTGTGGTTCCGCCCTTGAGTGGTTCCGAATGCGGGGATATTGGGTGAGAGCATGTTGACCGATGGATTGAGCGGCGAAACGGGGCGTCAATGTCTTTCGAGGCGAAACTTCGACCGGCGCGCAGAGGCCCGAACGATTGTTGAAATTGTGGGTGTCTCAAGGAATAGTTTTGTTATTTGGCGGGCGGAGGTGGATATCGTTGTTCTCGTTGATCCCTGTGCGGAAAAGCCCACGAACTGGATACGGCGAAAAAATGTACAGATTCGGGATGTGTATAGCTCAACAACGGATCGTGCTTTCGTAAGCGGTACGAGCGTCAATTGATCAGGGGATACTATCAATTCGTCCAGTGGTTGCTTGGGGATTCCCTTGGCCGCTGGAAACGTACGGCCACGGCCGTACTGGCCGCCGGAGTAGCTGGAGTTGGTTTCCAGGTGGCCGTATTTGCGTTGGTGATCTACTATGCACGCCATTTTTCCGGTGGGGAGCTGATCGCATTTGGGGGGGCGGATTATAGTCCGAGATCATCTGTTGGGTTGTTGATCGTCGGGAGCGTGGTGATTGTCGCCTTTCTGTCGTTGGCGGCCGCGTGCATCTATTACGCGCGACGTACGGTTGTCCGGCTGGGGCGGGAATATGAGGAGGTCTGCGCGAAGCGGGTTTTAAGCCTGTTGGCCCGTGGCGGCGATCTCCTTTCATTGAAGTCGCCAGATAAGGGCGCAGACTCATATCTTATACAGTTAATGCGTTCGGATTCGCGAATCGCAGGCCGGGTGCTTCGAAAGATTCTGATACTGATTATCCCCGGGACGACGTTGGCGGTCGCGACGGTTGTGCTCGCGTATCTTGAAGTAGGGCTAACAGTGCTGTTGGCCGGTTTAGGATGTGTATTCCTCTTTTACCAGTACCGCGTGAGCCGAAAAGCCGCCGAGCACTCACTCCGGTTCGAGAAGGTCGCCCCGGCCGCCGGGCAGGAATACAAGGACCTCGTTCATCGGTTCCGGCATATCCCACGGCCAGAAGCGGGTGGCGAGTCAGTGGAACGGTTGTTTGAAAAAGGGCCAGTCCGGAAACAGCTCGACGCGTACGAAGGCAGATTGCGAGCGGTTGAGAACTCGCGGCTGGTGAGCGGCATTTTCATGGCGGTCGGTATTGGTGTGATCGTCGTGGTGATGGGTGGGGCGATCATCCATCAGGGAACGGGATGGGGGCGGCTACTGATTTATGTCGTCGCGCTGCGGTTTGCCATGGTTAATTTGCAAGTGGTTTTCTCGTCGATCACGACGATAAACCGCTTTTACCCGCAGATGCGGCGCTACATGATGTTCGTGCAGGCGGCATCGCGCGGGGATCAAAAACGCTATCCTCCAGTTATGGAGCACAGGCTGCGTACGCCGCATACGGTTGAGGAAGAGGTTCTGGAAGGGGATGTTGCCGAATTTCCGGCGGGCTCGGGATCGATCGTAGGCATGGTTACGCCGCAGGGGCTTAACCGGTACACCCTCGCGGGCCTTTGCTGGGACTTGGCCGAGACGGATGAAACCGCAGCATACGGCATCCTGAACGGCGCGCGGTACGCCAGCACATCGCACAGTTCTCCCGAAATGTCGCTGCGCCGGGCGCTCGGGCTCTCGGAAGATGCGACCTGGTCGGAGCTGCGTTCGTGGTTCCCCGGTTCGGCACTGTGGGAAAAGGCGCGGACGCAATTACCTGGAAGTCTGGACAAGAAGATCGGGCCCGTCCGGTGGGAGAAGGTGTCTCCGGAGCTGAAGTTTCTCCTCAGCCTTATCTCCGCCCGGATCGAGGGTTGTTCGTGGCTGTTTCTGGAAGCGGGTGGCCTCGATCGGCTCGGGAGGGAATTGGCATCGGCGTATTTGGACAACCTTTCCGATATGGTGACGGTGGTGGTCCATACGGACAGGATGGAACGTGTCGGGCATTTCGGGGAGGAGGTCGTCGCGGTCAGCGACGGCGATCGACTGCTGGGGCTCGGGTCACCGGAATGGTTCGCCTCGATTCAGGAGTCGGTGGCTGATTCGGTGATCGGGGCTTCGCGGAACGGCGGAAAGCAACGCCGGAATAGCGCCGCAGATGACGATGACTCGCTCGATGACGATATGGAGTAGCCCTATCGACGCCTGCCCGCGGGGCTGGGCTCGTAAGTATTGCGCGTCGTTGGCGTTGTCTGCCGTGCGGGCGAGCGTTGGCCACAAGTGATCATCAGGGATCGCGTGTGAGCGGCGATATCTGTGCCATTCTCCATGTGACGACCGTTCACAGGCGTGATGACGCGCGTATCCGAGGCAAAGAGCTTGCCACGCTGATGCAGGCCTGGCCTGAGCGGTGTCTGCTTCTGGTCGCGGATGGCTTGGGGAGGTCTCGTGCCGGGGAGGCGCGCGGTCCCGTCGTCGATGTCGGAGTGCCCCCGGGGGGCCGGATTGGGCGGGCGGTACTGGGCGGCTGGCGGGTGGTCCGGTACGTTCGGCGCCTTCGGCCCATCGTGGTTCATTTCCACGATCCCGAGTTGATTGTTCCGGGGCTGTTGCTCTCATTGCTTGGCTATCGGATCGTGTACGATGTCCACGAAGATGTTCCGCGCCAGATCCTCGCGAAGCCGTGGCTGCCGCGGCTGTTGCGGCGCCCGATGGCAGGCTTGTTCCGCGGTCTCGAGTGGGTGGCCAGCCGGTTGCTGACGGGGATCGTGGCGGCGACGCCCGAGATCGCGCGGCGCTTCCCCGCGGATCGCACGGTGGTGGTCCA
>LFIK01000909.1_pt1 | contig 22830 bp, 22 predicted proteins | sample 643401 | NCBI WGS metagenome assembly LFIK01 (sample SAMN03777447, study PRJNA286221) | soda lake metagenome | biome: soda lake; feature: Kulunda steppe; material: water; isolation source: sample T5-Br brine of Lake Tanatar-5 | place: Russia: Kulunda steppe | collected 2010-07
CCAAGATCGACACCCTCTACGAGGGCACGACGGCGATCCAGGCCCTGGACCTGCTGTTCCGCAAGATCGTGCGGGACCAGGGTGCGACCCTGACCTGGTTCGCGGACCAGATCCGCACCTTCCTCAAGGCCGGTGTCGACGGCGATCCCCTCGCCGACGAGCGTGAGCGGCTCGGGACGGCTCTGGACGCGGCGCAGTCCCACCTCGGGGTGCTGCTCCAGCACGCGATGGCCTCCATGGACGAGACCAAGCGCACCGAGATCTACAAGACCGGTCTGCAGTCCACGGCGTTCCTCGCCTCGCTGGCTGAGGTCATGATCGGTTGGCTGCTGCTGCGCCAGGCGGAGGTCGCCCACGACGCCTTGGAGGCGGGCATCGCCGGGGAGAAGGACACCGCCTTCTACACCGGCAAGATCGCCGCGGCACGCCACTTCGCCCGCTCCGTCCTGCCCAAGGTCGGCCTGCGTGCGCAGGTCGCCTCCGAGGAGGACGGCGCCCTGATGGAGATCGCCGCCGAGGCCTTCTGATCACCGGCGCGCTCACCGCGCGCACCTGGGTGTAACAGCGCACGGGCCCGTCCCACCGGGGGCGGGCCCGTGGCCTGTGGGTTCGGGCCGATGGCCAGGACCGCCTCCGCCGGTCCGCACCCCACGGCAGGTACCTTCGGAGGTCGGCCCGACGCGGGTCACGTGCCGCGAGCAGGCCGAACACCAGTGGGGAGACACGCCGATGGCAAGGACCTCGAGCGACCGCTCCGCCTCGGCGCGCCCCAAGCGGACGGGCTGGCGCCGGTGGCGGCGCTGGATGCTGCTGCTGCTGGTCATCCCGGCGGCGATGGTGGCCGCCGTGGGGCTGCTCGGGTTCTACCTCGTCTTCTCCAGCGTGCCCCTGCCCGGCGACATCGACGCACGCTCCTCGCTGGTCTACGACCTCGACGGAGCGGAGGTCGGCAGCCTGGCCAGCGAGCTGGCCCGTGAGGACATCGCGCTCGACACCCTCCCGGACCACGTCCCGCAGGCGGTCCTCGCCGCGGAGGACCGTGGCTTCTACGAGCACCGCGGTATCTCGCTGCGCGGGATCGCCCGCGCCCTGTTCACCAACGTGCGCGCCGGATCGGTGCAACAGGGCGGCTCGACCATCACCCAGCAGTACATCAAGAACGCGACGCTCAGCCCGGAGCAGACCTACGCCCGCAAGGTGGAGGAGGCCGCGCTCGCGATCAAACTGGAGCAGGCCTTCGAGAAGGACGAGATCCTCGAGTTCTACCTCAACACGATCTACTGGGGACGTGGCACCTACGGCATCGAAGCAGCCGCGCAGGCCTTCTTCGATCGCCCGGCTGCGGAGCTGGACGTCAACCAGGCAGCCCTGCTCGCCGGCATCATCGCCGCACCCGAGGCCTTCGACCCCCTGGAGAACCCACAGCGGGCCGATCAGCGCCGCCGCTTCGCCCTCGAGGGGATGGTGGAGACCGGTGCCCTGACCCGGGCCGAGGCTGACGTGCTGATCGACGAGGGCCTACCAGAGGTCACCGAGCGTCGCGGGCTGGACCGTGGCCCCAACGCCTACTACCTCGACGCCGTGCGCCGGGAGCTGGCAGCCCGCCCGGAGTTCGCCCAGGGAGAGCTGTTCCGGGGGCTCAGGATCTACACCGAGCTCGACCAGTCGATGCAGCGGGCGGCGCAGGAGACCCTGGCCGAGGCCGTCGCCGACGGTCCGACGGACACCGGCGCGATCGTGACCATCGACCCGCGGACCGGCGGGGTACGCGCGCTGGTCGGTGGACCCGACATCGCCGAGCAACCCTTCAACACCGCCGTGCGTTCGGTCCGCCAGGTCGGCTCGACCTTCAAGGCGTTCACGCTCCAGGCCTTCATCGATGCAGGCCGTGCACCGGAGACGCGCTTCCCCGCGCCCGCGGAGCTCGAGATCGGGCAGGACACGATCGGCAACTTCGGCGGATCGGCCTTCGGCGAGCAGACGGTGCGCCAGGCGACCGCTTCCTCCACCAACACCGTGTTCGTCCAGATGCAGGAGGAGGTGGGGCGCGAAGCGGTCATCGAGGCGGCACGTCGGGCGGGCCTGCCCCGCGACGCCTCCGACGAGGTGTTCGACACCGAACGGGGCAGCGGCGCCACCATGCAGCCCCTGCCAGGGCTCACCCTCGGGCAGGACGGCTTCAGCCCACTGGAGCTGACCAGCGCCTACGGCACCTACGCCGCTGAGGGCTTCCACGTCCGCCCGCGGCTGGTCGTCCGCGTGGAGGACCGTGAGGGCCGCGCCGTCTACACCCCGGGCCCCCGCGACGACCAGGCTCTCGACGTGCAGGTCGCCCGCGCCGTCACCGACGTGCTGGTGGGCACCGTGACCGGCGGCAGCGGGCAGGCCGCAGCCCTCGACGACCGCCCGGTGGCCGGCAAGACGGGGACCACCAACGAGGGCCGCGACGTGTGGTTCGCGGGCTACGTCCCGCAGCTGTCGACCACCGTGTGGCTCGGCAACCTCGACAACTCCCCCATCGCGGGCGAGGGCGTCACGGGCGGCCAGCTCGCCGCCCCGGTGTGGCGCACCTACATGACCCGGGCCACCGAGGGCCTCGAGGTCGAGGGCTTCACCGCCCCCTCGCTGGAGCTCGAGGGTGGCGAGCCCGACGAGTCCTCCTGTCCCGAGGGCTACGAGTTCGCGGATCCGCCGACCGCTGCCGACGAGGACGGTTTCTTCCCCGACATCCTGGTGGACATCACCGACGCCGAGGGCCGCCCCTGCGTGGAGATCAAGCCGGAGCTCGAACCCTGTCCGGACGGTTTCGCCTACGGGCCGGTCCCTGACGGTCCGGACGAGTTCGGCCGCACCCCTGAGGTCCTCGATGAGCCCGTGGACTTCCAGGGCAACCGCTGCGTCGAGGTCCTCCCGGAGCCGGAACCCGAACCGGAACCCGAGCCCGAACCGGAACCGGAACCCGAGCCCGAACCGGAGCCCGAGCCGGACCCGGAACCCGACCCGGAGCCGGAACCCGAGCCGGAGCCTGACCCGGATACGGGCGAGGACACCGACACCACCGAGGTGGAGGACTGACGATCACCGGGCTGCGGCGACCGCCCCTTCGGCGTGCAGCGCAGCCCGGTCGTCGGCGTCGTAGCCCAGGGTGACCAGTACCTCATCGGTGTGTGCACCGGGGCTCGGCGGCGGGCTGTGGACGCTGCCGGGGGTGCGTGACAGCCGTGGCGCCGGTGCCGGCTGCACCTGACCGAAGGCCTCCACGAAGGTGCCCCGTGCCTGGTTGTGCGGGTGGTCGGGGGCCTCGTCGAGGTCGAGCACCGGGGCCACACACGCGTCGGTGTCGGCGAACACCGCCATCCACTCGTCGCGGGTGCGGCTGGCGAACAGCTCCGCGAAGTGCGCCTTCTGCTCGGCCCAGCGGGCCTGGTCGTGCTGGGGCCACTGCGCCGGGTCGAGTCCGAGCCCCTCGCACAGCTGCGCGTAGAACTGCGGCTCCAGCGCGGCGACCGCGAGGAACCCCCCGTCGGCGCAGGTGTAGGTGTCGTAGAAGGGCGCGGCGCCGTCCAGGAGGTTGCTGCCGCGGGTCGTGGACCAGGCACCCATGCCGCGCAACCCGTGCAGGAACGCGGTCAACGAGGCCGTACCGTCCAGCATGGCGGCGTCGATGACCTGCCCCTCCCCTGAGCGCTCACGCTCGACCAGGGCCGCCAGGACCCCGATCGCGAGGAAGGCCCCACCCCCGGCGAAGTCCGCCAGGTAGTTGATGGGCGGCGGTGGCGGGTCACCCGGGCGCCCGATGCCGTGCAGCGCGCCGGCGACCGCGGCGTAGTCCAGGTCGTGTCCCGCGCGTGCGGACAACGGACCCTCCTGGCCCCACCCCGTGGCTCGGGCGTAGATCAGCCCCGGGTGGGCCGCACGCAGCTGCTCGGGTCCGATGCCGAGCCGCTCCGCGACCCCGGGTCGGAACCCCTCGACGAACACGTCGGCCGCCGCCGACAGGCGACGCACCACTTCGACACCCTGCGGGTGCTTGAGGTCCACGGCGATCGACCGGCGGTTGCGCGACAGCCCCACCATCGAGGCCTCCGCCCCCGGCTGGCCGCTCGCGGCCGCCACACGATCGACACGGGTCACCTCGGCACCCAGATCGGCGAGCAGCATCACGCCGTAGGGCGCGGGTCCGAGAGCTGCGAGCTCCACGACCCGCACGCCCTGCAGCGGTCCGTGCATGGGCCTGCCCTCCTCAGCTGCTGCGGTCACGCAGGTCGAGGACCGTTCCGCTCTCCAGCTCCGCGTCGTCGAGGACCGCCCACAGGTCACTGGCGACGGCGACGGGGTCGAGCAGCTGACCCTGCGCGTGCAGGTCATGGAACCGGTCGACCTGGGGGAAGTCCCGCGCGTCGGTGTCGCGGATCAGCTCCTGCATACCCGTGTCGACCACCCCGGGTGCGATGCTCAGCACCCGGACCCCGCCGCGCAGCTGCTGTTCGGCGCCGACGGTGCTCACCCACCGATCCACGGCCGCCTTCGCAGCACCGTAGGACGACCATCCCGGGTAGTCCTTGCGGGCAGCACCCGAGGAGATCATGACCAGCTCCCGACGGCAGCGCAGGTGTGACACCGCACCGAGGAAGCGGTGCCCCAGCGCCATCGGCGCGGCGGCGTTGAGGAGCAGGTTCCGTTCGTAGGCGGCCGGGTCGACCTCGCCCGCGAAGCCGATGGGGGCCAGGGTTCCGGCGGCCTGCACCAGGGTGATGCGCTGCCACTCGCGTTCCGTGGCGACGGCGTCGAGGACGTCGCCGACCTGCGCCCAGCTCGCGGGGTCGGCGAGGTCGGCCTCGATGAACCCGCGGGCGACGTCGTCAGCCGGGCGACGGCTGACGGTGATGCGGTGGGAGGGCTCTGCGGCGGTGGACAGCAGCGCGTGCCCCAGCCCTGCGGAGCCCCCGGTGACGACGATGAGATGATCCATGAGCGTGAGCCTACTGTCCCTGACCGTCACCATCCCAGGTCGCCCAGGAACCTCGAGACCCGCGCCTGGAAGGGACCCCGCGCCTGCTCGGGGAAGCCGTGCCCGAGATCGTCGTACACCTCGAACACGCTGTCGGACAGCCCCTGCGCCAGCAGCGCGCTGGCCTCAGACGACACCACCTGGTCGCGCCCGCCGGCCAGGACCAGCGCAGGGGCACGGATGTGCGGCAGCACCGAGGTGGCGTCATGCCCGGCGCAGGCTGCGCTCAGGACCAGGTGGCGGGCGACCGCGGCCGGCGTCGGAGCCGGCTGCGGCGCCGCAGCATGGAGGGCGAGGTGGTGCTCCCGCGCGGTGCCGGTCACCGATGTCCGGATGGCGTCGACCCGGAACCGGTCATGCTCGCCGTTGACCAGCCACCGGTCCCAGCGTGCGAGCGCGGCACGCAACCGGGTATCGGATCTGCCCGCCGTGGCCGACAGCACGAGCCCGACCACCTGGTCGGACGCCTGCGCGGCGAGGTGCTGCGCGACCATCCCGCCCAGGGAGTGGGCGACGAGCACCGCCGGACCCTCGAGCAGCTGGTCCAGGGCGCCGCGCAACCGCGCGGCCAGCAGCCGGGTCCCCAGCCCCGGTCGGCTCGGCAGGGCGTGGGACAGCACCAGTGCCCGGTAGCGGTCGGTGGGGAGCGGGATCTGGGAGAACAGCTGTTGCGCGGCCCGCTCCGTCACCGGAGCGAGTCCGTCGGTCAGCCCCGGAACCAGCACCAGAGCACGTCCACGGGGGTTGCCCACGTCCAGCACCGGGACCCGTGCGTCCTCCACACGGACCCAGCGAGGTTCCTGCACCGCGACCATCCACAGCCTCCCGCCGAGCGGCCACCGTGCACCGACCGTCGGGTGCTGACGGTAGTGAGATGGCGGACCCCCGTCCTGGAGCCGAGCGCCGCCGGGGTGGGCAGGCTGCTGCGCGCCGGCCGCTACCGTGCCGAGAGGTCATCGTGCGTCGGTGACGGGCTCCCCCACCACCTGGCCTCGACCAGCAGCCGCTGCGGGAGGGATACCGGCAGGTGCACGCCTCCAGTCCCACGTCACCGCAGGCACCGGACGGGTCCCGCCGGCGCCACGCGTCACTGCGCACGGCGGCGATCGCGCTGTGCTACCTCGGCGCCATCGCGCTGCTGGCCGGCGCTGTCCTGGTGACCATGACCGCGCAGCGCGCGGCGCCTGACGCGGCGGTCACCGCGCAGGGTGCGCTCACGGACGGGTTCATGGTCTGGGAGCGCAACAGCGACGGCACGCCGGTGCGCTTCGATCCCTGCACGCCGATCGATGTCGTGTTCGCTCCCGACGGCGCGCCGCCCGGTGCCCGGCAGGACCTCGAGGAGGCGCTGGCGCGTCTCGCCGAGGTCACCGGGCTGGACCTGCGGCTGACCGGGACGACGGATGAGCCGCCCTCCGACCCCCGCCTGCCCTACCAGCCGGAGCGGTACGGACACCGTTGGGCACCGGTGCTGGTCACCTGGGCCTCACCGGGGGACCCGGGTGTACCGCTGCGTGACATCGACCGGGGGGTGGCGACCCCGGTCGCTGTCGGGCCGGCGGGTGACCGGACCTACGTCACGGGCCAGGTGGTGCTCAACGCCGAACGCGCCGACCTGCAGCCCGGCTTCGGTGACCGCCGTGACGCGTGGGGGGCCACGCTGCTCCACGAGCTGGCACACCTCGTGGGGCTCGCGCACGTCGACGACCCGGAGGAGCTGCTCTACACCTACCCCGGCGAAGGAGCCGTCGTCTTCGGCCCCGGTGATCGCGCCGGCCTCGCCGCCGTCGGCGCCGACCAGGGCTGCCGTGCCGTTCCACCGGCGGCACCGGTCGCGGTCCGGCGCCCCGCGCAGCAGCACGGATCCGGGGGGCAGGACGGGTCGTGAGCGTTCAGGCCTGCGGTGGCGGACCGTCGGCCTCGGCCGCCTGGGGGGCGACGTAGCTCGCGCCAGCGCCGGTCAGCCCACCGTCGACCGGCAGCACCACGCCGGTGATCCACGACGCTGCGTCGGAGAGCAGGAAGGTCACCGCGCGTGCCACGTCGTCGGGGTCCCCGAGCCGCTGCAGGGGGTGCATCCGGGCGGCGGCCTGCTCATCGGCCGCCCACAGCGCCTCGGACAACCGCGTACGCACCACCGAGGCGGCCACGGCGTTCACCCGGACCCCGGGTGCCAGCTCGAAGGCCAACTGCCGGGTGAGGTGGTGCAGCCCCGCCTTGGAGACGTTGTAGGCCCCGAGCAGGGGGCTGGTCATGAGCCCACCCACCGATCCGATCGCGACCATCGAACCGCCGTGGGCTGCCATGGAGCCGTGCCACGCCGCCCGGGCCCACAGCAGTGGACCGCGGAGGTTGACCTCCCAGGTCCGCTCCAGCGCGCCGAGGTCGACGTCCATCAGCGGGCCCGCACCGGGGTTCGTGCCGGCGTTGGCGACCAGCAGATCGAGCCGCCCGAAACGGTCCACAGCCGTGGCGACCGCTTCCTCGGCGTGGTCCGGGTCGGCCGCGTTGCCCGGGACGGGGACAGCCAGCGGGCCGAGCCGTGCGGCGACCTCGGAGAGCGTCTCCGCCCGTCGGCCGGTGATGATCACACCGGCAGCGCCGCTGGCGAGCAGCCGAGCCGCGATCGCCTCACCGATGCCGCGGCTGGCCCCGGTGACCAGCGCGACCTTGCCATCGACCCGCGTCTCCACGCCGCTCTCCCACCGTCGGCTGCCGCTCGGTGCGCGGGACGCTAGCGGGACCGGGGCGGGCGGGGACCAACCGAGGGGGTCAGGCCACCCCGTCGATGGCCCGGGCGAGGTCGAGGTCCTTGGTGGTGACCCCGCCCTCATCGTGGGTGGTGAGCACCACGGTGACCGTCGCGTAGACGTTGGTGAGCTCCGGGTGGTGGTTCGCCTCCTCGGCGAGGGGGGCCAACCGGTTGATGAAGTCGACCGCCGCGAGGAAGTCGTCGAAGGTGAACTCCCGCCGGATGGCGTCGCCCTCGAGCTGCCAGCCCGGCAGCTCCTCCAGTGCCTGCGTGATGGTGTCGGTGTCGAGCACTGCCATGTCCGTCTCCTGTCGTCGTGGGTCCGCACGGTAGGGCGGGTCGGCCGGTGCCTCACGTGCGCACGGCCACGTCCGCCCGTCGGTTCCTGCCGGGTCTTCGGCACCACCCGCCCTCCCGGGTGCATCGGGCTGTGGCCGAACGGACCGACCCAGACGGGTGGTGGGAGCGAACCCCGGCCATCGCCACCGTCCTCGACCGGGATACCACCCGCGGCCGGCACGAGGCGGTGCCGCTCCACCCCCGACGACCGCCGGAGTTCCTCGTGCGCGTGCTGCCCATGTTCCCGCTCGGCACCGTGCTGTTCCCGCACATGGTGCTGCCGTTGCACGTGTTCGAGCCGCGGTACCGGATGATGGTCGAGGAGATCCTGGAGGGCGACCGTGAGTTCGGCGTGGTGCTCATCTCGCGCGGCCACGAGGTCGGCGGCGGCGATCTGCGCACCGACGTCGGCACCGTCGCCCGGGTGGTCCGGGCCGAGCAGCTCGACGGCGAGCGCTGGCTGATCATCGCGGTGGGCACCGAACGCATCCGCGTCGAGCGGTGGTTGTCGGATGACCCCTACCCCCGCGCCGAGGTCGTCGCCCTACCGGAGGAGCATGAGGAGCCGGCCGCCGAGGAGCTGTTCTCCACCGTCGAACCGCGACTGCGTCGGGTGCTGGCCCTCCAGGCGGAGCTCGGCCAGGACAACGTTCCCGCCACCTTCGAGGTCGCCGAGGAGGCGGAGGTGGCCTACTGGCAGGCGGTGGTCCTCAGCCCCCTGAACGCCTTCGATGCCCAGCGGGTACTCACCGTCGACAGCGACGCCCAACGACTCGCTGCCCTCGACGAGCTGCTGGCGGACGCCGAGGAGCTGCTCCGCCTCGAGCTCGCCCAGCAGGAGTGAGGGCACGACAGCCACCCGACCACCGAACGGAACGGATGGCTCTGTATCGTTCCGGTTGCACCGCCGTCACTGGCACGCCGGACCGGGAGAGCAGCCATGCGCACCGAGCCCTTCACCGAGGAGCACCACCAGCTCCGCCAGGCCATCCGGCGCTTCCTCGCCGACCACGTCACCCCGCACGTGCAGCGCTGGGAGGAGGCGCAGTGGCTCGACGATGACGTGTTCCGTCGCTTCGGGGAGCAGGGCCTGCTCGGCCTGAGCGTGCCGGTTGAGCACGGCGGCCAGGGTGGGGACTACTGGTCGACCGTGGTCCTCGCCGAAGAGCTGGCCCGCGCCGGGTCCGGCTCGCTCGCCATGGCCATCAGCGTCCAGACCGACATGGCCACGCCACCGATCCTGGCCTTCGGTACCGACCAGCAACGGCGCGACTACCTGGCACCGGCGTTGCGTGGGGAGAAGGTCGCCGCCATCGGGATCAGCGAACCGGACGCGGGCTCCGACGTGCGTGCCGTTCGCACCCGGGCCCGACGGGACGGCGACGGCTGGGTGATCGACGGTGCCAAGACCTACATCACCAACGGGGTCCGCGCCGACTTCGTCACGATGGTGGTCCGCACCGCCGACGCCGGCCCCGAGGACCCCTGGGGTGGGTTGTCGCTGTTCCTGGTCGACACCGACCTCGAAGGCTTCGAGGTGGCCTCGAAGCTGGACAAGGTGGGGATGCGTGCCTCCGACACCGCGCTGATCCACCTCGACGGGGTCCGGGTGCCGGACGAGGCGCTCCTCGGTCAACTGCACCGCGGGTTCAGCCAGATCATGTGGCAACTCCAGGGGGAACGCCTCATCGCGGCGATCGGTTCGGTGGCCACGGCCCAGGTGCTCTACGAACGCGCCCGCGACTACACCCGCGAGCGGCAGGCCTTCGGCCGGCCGCTCGCGGGCTTCCAGGTCACCCAACACCGTCTCGCGGACATGGCCACACGCATCGCCGCGGTGCGCGCCCTGGTCTACGACACCTGCGACGCGTGGAACCGTGGCGACTACCCCACCGAGCGCATCGCGATGTGCAAGCTCGCCGCCGCGCGCTGCAGCTTCGAGGTCGCCGACGAGGTGCTGCAACTCCACGGCGGCTACGGCTACGCCGAGGAGTTCGGCATCGCGCAGGCGTGGCGTGACAGCCGCCTCAACCGCATCGGTGGTGGCGCCGACGAGGTCCAACGCGAGATCATCGCCAAGCACCTCGATGCCCGCATCGGGGACGGTGACAGCCACCTCGATGCCCCCACACGCCCGCACAGGTCCACGCCGTCCGCTCCGCAAGCCCACGGCACCACCCGGCCCGCGGCGCTCCCACTGTTCGAGGAGGAGCACGACGCGCTCCGCGCCAGTGCCCGGGCCTTCGTCACCGACCGGATCGTGCCCCACGTGGAAGCGTGGGAGCGGGCCGGTGAGTTCCCCCGTGCGCTGTTCCGGGAGGTGGGTGCGGCCGGCTTCCTGGGCCTGCGCTTCCCAGCCGATGTGGGCGGCTCGGGACCCGACGTGCGGGCGCAGGCCGTCTGGGTGGAGGAGCTGGCCAGGGCGCTCAGCGGCGGGGTGGCGGCCGACCTCGGTGCCAGCACCGATCTGGCGGGCACCTACATCCAGGCGGCGGGTAGCGACGAGCAACGCCACCGCTTCCTGCCCGGGCTGGTCACCGGGGAGCGGATCGGTGCCCTGGCCATCACCGAGCCGGGGGCTGGCAGCGACGTCGCCGGCATCAGCACCCGGGCTCGCCCGGACGGCGACGGCTGGCGGCTCGACGGCGCCAAGGTGTTCATCACCAACGGTCCGTGGGCGGACCACCTCGTCGTCGCCGCCAAGGTCGCGCCTGAACACGGTGCACCGGCCGAGGACCCCCACGCCCAGCTCACCCTGTTCGTCGTCGACGGTGACACCCCCGGCCTCACGCGGCGACGGCTGAGGATGCTCGGCTGGTGGACCTCCCACACCGGTGAGCTGACCTTCGACGGTGTGCGGGTCGCCGACGACCGGCGCCTCGGGGCGATCGGCAGCGGCTTCGGCCACATCACCGCGGCCTTCGCCTGGGAACGTCTCGTGCTGGCGCTCGGCGCCGTTGCGGCAGCGGAGCGGACCCTGGAGCTGGCCGTGACCTACGGGCGCGACCGGGAGGCCTTCGGCCGGCCGATCGGCAGCTTCCAGGTGTGGCGGCACCGCTTCGCCGACCTCGCCACACGTATCGAGGCTGCACGAAGCCTGACCTACCAGGGCCTGCGTCTGCTGGCTGCGCAGGAGGCGGGCCGGGAGGTGGAGACCACCGAGATCGTCCGCACGGCGGCGATGGCCAAGCTTCTCACCCAGCGACTGGCCTTCGAGGTCGCCGACGAGGGCCTGCAGCTCCACGGTGGCGCCGGCTACATGCTCGAGTACCCCATCCAGCGGGCCTGGCGGGATGCACGCCTGGGCCCCATCGGCGGGGGCACCGACGAGATCATGCGCCAGCTCATCGCCAAGCTGCTGTGAACCACCTTCGCGTCAGGCTCGTACCCTGCTACCCATGACCATCCCCCTCGACACCGACACCGACACCGACACCGCGACCGGCAGGGTGCGGGTGCGCCGCTTCACCCCCGCCGACGCCGAGCGGGTCGGGCAGCTCACCCTCGACGGCTACGACACCTACGGCCGGATCGAAGGGCCCTACCGAGCGGCGCTGGCCGACCCCGTGCAGCGGATCGACGGGTGCACCGAGCTGCTGGTCGCGGAGCTCGACGGCGAGGTGGTCGGCACGGTCACCTTCGTGCTCCCCGGCGACCGCGAGTGGGAGAGCCGTCCGGACCCCGAGGGCGACGCGGGCTTCCGTGTCCTGGCCGTGGACCCTTCGGCGGAGGGGCACGGCGTGGGGCGGGCACTGGTCGAAGCCTGCATCGCAGCTGCCCGGGCCCGCGACCGCCACCGCATGCTGATCGTGACCATGGCCTGGATGCACCGGGCGCACCGCCTGTACGAGCGGTTGGGCTTCGAGCGCCGGCCGGACCTCGATCTGCGCTTCCCCAGCGGGGTGGGGTACGTGCTCACCTACGACCTCACCGAGCAGGCTCCCTCGCGGTTCCCCCCGCCGGGTCCCGTCCCGGAGGAGATCCCCTGGTTCGAGGACGTCTGGTGGCCGTCGGAGGCCACCGGTTGCGGCGACACCACGACGGACGCCGCCGTCAGGACAGCGCCAGGAGCTCGCGGATAGCAGCAACAGCCAGGGGGAGCAGCAGCGCGAGGGTGACCGCACCCACCGCGGTGACCAACAGCCATCTGCCGACGCCGGGCGAGGTCTCCACTTCCAGGCGCTGGGTGTGGGCCCCCTCGCCCTCAGCGGGTGCGACACCCGGGTCCGGCGCGTCCGCCTGAGCACGCTCCTCGAGCACCTCGGACACCAGCCGGGCGGCCAGATCGGCACGCGGTGGCGCAGCAGCCGGGGTGACGGGTACCGGGGACGGCGGGACGGACACCGGGGTCGCGGCAGGCGCGCGCTCCTGACGCGGCGGTGGCGGGGGACCCTCGACGTCCTCCTCCAGGGACGGTGGCAGGTCACGGTGCTCAGGCGGCACCGCCTGGTGATCGCCGGCGACGGCGGCGAACAGGCGGTCGTCGCCGCGCTCATCCGCCTGCGGTGGAGAGAACAGGTCCGGCTCGATACCCGCGTCGGCGACCATGGGAGGTGCTGGGGGTGCTGGGGGTGCTGGGGGTGCTTCGGGGGATGCTGGGGGCGCTTCTGGGGGCGTCGCCGCATCAGGCGTCGCTGCGGCCTGCTCCTCCTGCTGTGCCAGGCGCTCGTCCTGCGCCGCTACGGCCTCTTCGACCAGCGCGCGCGCCCGTGCTTGCGCGGCGGTCGGCATCGGAGGCGGCGCGTCGGCACTCGACGGGCCTGCAGTGGGTTCCGGGTGCAGCGCGGCGGCGACCGGCGGTTCGAAGACCGCGGCCACCAGCACCCGGGCCCGTCGGGCTGCCGGGCTGTCCACCGCAGGCGTGTCGGCACCCACCGGCGGGCGGTAGCCGGCCGAGTACTCACCGGTCGAGGGCTCGCCGGTCGACGGGGACGGCGATGCGAACAACTCCTCCACGATCCGGCTCGCAGCGACACGTGCCTGCTCCGACACGGGCGTTCCTCCTGTCGAGCGAGCTACGCGGCGCCACCCGGCGCCGGCCGGGAAGGGCAGCGCTCGTCCCGATGCAACGGTACGGGGTGGCGAGGCCGTCGCCTACGAGCTTGCCCCGGCCGTACGAACCGCAGGCCGACGCCGGTCGGTGCCGCGCAGCAGGCGGAGCCTCGGCCGCACGCAGCACCACTGACGGTACGGTGGTGTCCATGTGCGGCCGCTTCCTCTCCTTGTCGAGCCTCGACGATCTCGCCACCCACCTCGCGGTCGACGAGGTCGCCACCGAGGCGCTGCCGATCCGTTACAACGTGGCGCCGTCGACCGAGATCTACGCGGCGATCACCCACCAGGACCGTCGGCGGCTCGGCACGCTGCGGTGGGGGTTCGTGCCACCGTGGGCCACGAGCCTCAGTGGTGGCCGCCAGCCGATCAACGCCCGTATCGAGACCGTGGCGACCTCGCGGATGTTCGCGCAGAGCTTCGCGCATCGGCGGTGCCTGATCCCTGCGGACGGCTTCTACGAGTGGCGGGCAGCCACCGACACCGAGCCGAAGCAGCCCTTCCACCTCGCCGATCCGGCCGGGGACCCCCTGGTGTTCGCCGGGCTCTGGACCTCCTGGCGTGACCCGGAGGATCGTGAGGCCGCGCCGGTGTTCTCCGCTGCGATCGTCACCACCGAGGCCCGCGGCGACATCGCACAGCTCCACCACCGCATGCCGGTGATGCTGCCGCGGCAGCTGTGGGACGAGTGGGCCGGGGCTTCGCCCGAGGATGCCCCGCACCTGCTCGACGCCGTGTCGGCGCTCGGGGCACCGCGGCTGACCGCCACCGCGATCTCCACCCGCGTCAACAACGTCCGTAACGACGGTCCGGAGCTGCTCGAGCCCGTGGGCAGCTGACCCGGGGAGCGGCGTTCACGCCGGCGGCGGGAGCTCCTCGAGCAGACCGGCCGCGGGGGTCACCACCCAGGTCGCACCCTTGGCCATCGCCTTGGCCGTCAGGTCCACTGTCGGTGGTGCGAGGATGCCCTGCCCGACCAGGACCGCGACCAGGGCCGGCAGGACCTCGCCGTGGGCGCACACCACCAGGGTGCCTGCCGCTGGGGTGCGGCCGGCGGCGGCCTCGAGGGCGCACCACGCCCGGGCACCGAGCTCCGCAGCGTCCGGCCAGCCGTCGCTGGAGCGGGTGGTGGGGCCCGTCTCGGCGAACCGGTCGTCCTCGCTGACGGCCAACCCGGTCATCGCAGCGACGGGCACCAGGGTGTCCACGCACCGCGTGTACGGGCTCGCGCACAGGGCGAGCGTGCCGGCCGCCGCGCTGTCGACCAGCCCGGGACGTCCCCGCGCGGCCAGGGCGCTGTCGAGGTGCGCGGGCAGGGCGTCGGCCTGACGCCGGCCACGGGCGTCCAGCGGGCGGGTGCGATCGTCCGCGACGCTGCCCCGCTCCCCCGCCCAGGCGTGGCGGACCAGCAGGACCGTGGCGGGCAGGCTCACACCGTCACCTCCCGGTGGGCGCGCAACCGGTGACGCACATCCTCGGCCACGCGTGCTGCATCCGCGGCCCGAGCGGCGAGGCCGACGCCGTCCAGGCAGGCCCCGGCGAGGTGGACGCCCGGCGGGCCCTGCTCCAACAGGTGGCGGATGCGGTCGGCCCGTGCGTGGTGGCCGACGTCGTACTGCGGCAGGGCGTGCGGCCAGCGGACCACCACCCGCTCCCGTGCCGGCGCACGCAGCCCGAGGCAGCGGCGCACCTCGGCGTCGACCTGCTCGACCAGCCGGTCGTCGTCCAGCGCCAGCGCCCGGTGGTCGTCGATGCGCCCGACCGACGCCCGGAGCACGAACCGCTCCCGTTCCGCCAGGTGGGGCCACTTGCCCGCACCGATCGTGACAGCCTTGGTCAACCGGCCCTGGTCACGCGGCACCAGCACCCCGCTGCCGGCCGGGACGTCACGGGCGGCAGCGCGGTCGTAGGCCAGGGCCACGACCCCGACCGAGGCGGCCCGGATCCCCGCGAGCTCCCGGGCGACGGCCCGCCACCCGGGTGCGAGCAGCTGCGCGGCGACGGCCGCGGGCACGGCCAGGACCACCGCGTCGAACACCTCGGTGCGGTCGTCGAGGTGGAGGGTGACACCCCCCTCATGGGGTGCCACGGCCCGTACGGGGCTCGCGGTGCGCAGCTGTGACCCGAGCGCGACGGCCAGGCGCTCCACCAGCCGTCCGAGCCCGCCGCGCACGGTGACGAACACCGGGCGGTCGTCGGCGGCGGTCCGCGCCCGGTGTGCTGACAGGCCACGCAGCAGCGAGCGGTGCTCGGCGGCGGCCCACACCGGCGGCAGGGTCGCTTGGGCCGACAGCCGTTCGGCGGATCCGGCGTACACCCCACCGAGCAGCGGCTCGACGAGGCGGGTGACCACCCGCTGCCCGAACCGCTCCCCCACCAGGTCCGCGACGCTGCGATCGCCGGCCACCTGCCGTCGGGGCCGCGCCGGCTCGGAGGCGACGAAGGCCACATCGGCCGGGGACAGGACCCGGCTGGCAGCCAGCGCGCGGAGATCGGTGGGTACGCCGAACACGGTGCGCTCGGGCAGGGGGCGCAGCCGACCGTCGACCCACAGGTGCACCCGGCTGGTGGCCGGGTGCACGAGATCGGCGTCGGTGAAGCCGAGGGCCGCGAGCAGGGCGGGACCGGCCGGCTGGCGGGCCAGCACGGCGTCCGCGCCGACGTCCAGCGGCCCGTCGGCGAGCTCGATCGTGCGGATCTGGCCACCGGCACGGCGGTCAGCCTCGTAGACCACCACCTCGGCGTCATCACGCAGGTGCCAGGCGGCTGCCAGACCGGTGAGCCCACCACCGATGACGGCGACCCGTGGGGTGCTCACCGGGGATCCGCGTCTTCGTCGAGCCCCTCGCCCAGCTCGTCCTCGAGCTCGTCGTCGAACTCGTGCCCGGCCACGGTGGCAACCACCTCGGTGAGCAGGTCGAGCAGGGTCGCCCGGCCCACGTCGACGGTGGTCAGCCGCGCGCCGAGCTCGTCGGCGATCGCCAGCAGCTCGGGGTCCCCACCGGTGGTGGGTGCCACGGGGCACTCCACCACGTCGCGGTGACCGTGGACCTCGATGACGCTGCGCAGCGCCTCCGCGGCGGTCGGGGTCCGTGTCGTCCCCCGCCAGGCGATCGAGCGGGAGGCCAGCTGGACCCGGTCGGCCAGCGCCTCGGCGACCTCGCGGAGGAACACCACGTCCCCGGGCTCGGTGTCCGGCCCGGGGTCGGGCGCGGTCACCATCACGTGGGCGCCGCCACGGGCGCCGGGGGCGATCGCCTCCGCGAGCGCGTCGGCCAGGGCGGGCAGGGCGTGCCAGGACACCACGCCGGTGTAGGCAGGCAGGCTCGCGGAGCCTTCCGCGTGCAGCTCGACCGCGAAGGGCCAGGGCACGGCGGCCAGTCCCACCACCAGCGCGCCGTCCAGGCCCAGCCGGTGGGCGACGTCGAGGTGGTCCTCGGTCGTGGTGGCGGTCACCGGGACCCCGGTGCGCTCCGACAGCGCACGGTCCAGCCCGGCACCACCGAGCAGGGCGACAGCGACCTCGCTCACTGCGGGACCTCCCGGTCGTGCTCGGCTGCCTCGCCGTCCGCACCTGCTCCGTTGTCCGCAGGAGCCATGACCCCGCCCTCCTCGTGTACCAGCGCCACCAGCTCGGCGAGCACGCCCGGGTCGGTGGCGGGTAGCACCCCGTGCCCGAGGTTGAAGACGTGGTCGGGCCGTCCACCGGCACGTCGCAGCACGTCACGGGCCCGGTCGGCGACCTGCGGGAAGGGGCCGAGGCACACCGCCGGCTCCAGGTTGCCCTGGAGTCCGACGCCCTCGGGGACCCGGGTGCGCGCGTGGTCGAGGGGGGTACGCCAGTCCACCCCCACCACCTCGGTGCCGGCGGTGGCCATCAGGCCGAGGAGCTCACCGGTGTCGACGCCGAAGTGGATCCGGGGCACACCCAGCTCGCCCACCTGCTCCAGGACCCGCCGGGTGTGGGGAAGCACGAAGCGCTCGTAGTCCTCGGGGGCCAGCGCACCGGCCCAGGAGTCGAACAACTGCACCGCGGACGCACCCCGCGACACCTGCCCGACCAGGCTGGCTCCCACGATGGAGGCCAGACGGTCCAGGAGCCGGTGCCAGGTCAGCTCGTCGGTGAACATCAGCGCCTTGGTGCGGCTGTAGGAGCGGGACGGTCCACCCTCGATCAGGTAGCTGGCCAGGGTGAAGGGCGCACCGGCGAAGCCGATCAGGGGGACGTCGAGCTCCTCGACCAACAGGGAGATGGTGTCCAGGACGTGGGCGAGGTCCTCCTCGGCGTCCAGGCGCCGCAGTCGGGAGACGTCCTCGATCGTGCGCAGCGGCCGGTCGATCACCGGCCCGACACCCGGCTTGATGGTCACGTCCAGCCCGATGGCCTGGACCGGTGTGACGATGTCCGAGAACAGCACCGCGGCGTCCACGCCGTAGCGCCGCACGGGTTGCAGGGTGACCTCGGCGGCCAGCTCCGGGGTGTGCACGACCTCCTCGAAGGTGTGCTGCTCGCGGATGGCCCGGTACTCGCCCAGGGCGCGACCGGCCTGACGCATGAACCACACGGGCACGGTGTCGTGGGGGGCACCACGGCAGGCCGCCAGGAAGGGGGATGCGGCGTGGCGCGCGCGGATCGCTGCCAGATCGACCACGGTGCTCGGTCCTCACGACGGTGTCCGGGAAGCCCGGACGGTACCCGTGCCGCAGCGGCCGGCGTGTTGACCCGCTCAGCCGGTCGCCGAGGGCGACACGTCCCTGCGCCGCGCTCGGACCACGGCAGCGGCCATCCCCGCAGCCACCTGGTGGGTCGGCTCCACCTCGACGTCGGTGAAGCCCACGGCCGTCAGGTTCTCGCGGTACTCCGCGCCGCTCAGGGCCCCGGCGATGCAGCCGACGAAGCTGCCCCGTTCGGCACGCTGCGCAGCGGTCAGGCCCTCGGCAGCCACCACCTCGGTGTGCTGGCTCACGCCGGGCTGCTAGCGCGCGAGCGGCGCGGGCGCTGGGTGGACCACCGAGTGGTGCCGGAGCGCCTCGAGGCGCTGCGGGCGACGCTCGGACCGGCCTGAGCCGATCCGCTGCCGGGGCTCAGATCCGGATCGGCTCCGGCGGCGTGAGGGTCTTCGCGAGGCGGACCTCTTCGGGGTCCTCCAGCACGTAGCCCAGCTCCTGGAGCCGCTCTGGCGGCGCGGTGGCGGCGATCCCGGGCCGGGTGAGCTCGATGGCGGTGCAGCGGTGACGTTGTGCGACCGTCTCGGCCTCCCCGAGCAGCGCGCGCTCCACCCATGCCTGCTCGGGCCCGTCGGACACCGCCAGGGCGTCGGTGGGCTCGGCTTCGCGTACCACGAGTTGATCCGCCCCACCACGACGATGCGTGGACGGTTCCGGTTCCAGCCAGAAGCCGAGGATGCGTACCACCAGGCCGCACCCGCGAGGACTGGCTGTTACTTTCGGTGGTCATCTGACTACAGAGGGGTGCCTGTGCGTATGCAAGAACGACGACACCGTGTCGGCACGATCACCGCCGCGCTCCTGCTGCCGGCGCTGCTGCTAAGCACCACGCCGGCGCCGGCAGCAGGCGACACGGCCTGGCAGGACGAGGTGGACCCGGAGTCGGCGCCCCTGCGTGACGGTGAGTGGCTCGGCTCCTTCGCCGCCAGCGGCCCCGCCACGGTCACCTTCGGAGACGAGACCAGCGTCAACCTGACGACCGTGATGGACGGTTCCGTCGGGTTCCGCACGGTCGACGGCGTGGTCGCCGACGGCGACTGGATGCTGTGGGGGTCGTCGGCCGGGCGGTTGTTCAACGTCGAGATCGGTGGTGCCGGCGTGCGCAACACCTTCGAGGGCAGCGGCCCGGTGACCGGAGACGTCACCGGGTTGCGGCTCGGTGGCGCGGTCGACACGACCTGGACCCTCACCTTCGATCTCGGCGGCTCGGACACCTCCCAGGACCCCACGCGGCTCGGCCCTTTCGACGTCAACCTCACGGCGACGAGCTGCCGTCGCGTCATCGGGGTGTGGCAGACGTCCTTCGCCAGCGAGATCGCAGCGGCCGGCGGTTGGCAGTCCAACCTGAACGGCAGCTTCGAGGCGGTGTGGCAGGGCGATGACGACCCTGACCCGACGCTGCGCGACCGGGCGGATCAACTGCTCGGCGACTACAACGCGTGGGCGGCCGGGGTGAACGAGGCGCTGAGCAGCGAGGAAGGCTGGGAGCTCACGCCCGCCGCGCGTGACGTCGTCGAGGGGTTCATCACCGAGGCCGTCGACCTCGAAGCCGCGATCCATGATCAGGACGCCGACGAGGTCTGCATCTTCGGTGACCGGCTCGGGCTGTACTCGTTCGCCCTGACCGGCAGCGTCATGAACCTCGTCATGCTGCTGTTGACCACCGCACCACCCGATGCCTTCGACGGCGCCGCACTCAACGGCCTCGCCGACCTGTTGCTGTCCGTGGGCGGTATCGGGCCAGCCGCGCCGCTGCCGGACGTGGTGGCGGCGATCGAGCAGGGCTTCGTCGAGCGCATGGAGGCGCTTCTCGAGCCCTACATCGTGTACGACGCGGAGCCGACGGTGGGCTCCGACACCTGCGATCCGTGTCTCGTGCTCAGCGATGACGTCGTGGCGGTCGCTCTGCTCGTGAACCGTCTCGGCCTGACGATCCCGCTCGACGGTCAGGATCTCACCCCCGAGCACGCTGCGGAGATCCTCGTCACCCAAGGCGTGGAGGTGGACGGATGAGACGCATGATCGGAGATCGCCCGCTGACCCGCTCTCGACGGCGCTTCGGGTCCGCAGGCGCCCTCGCCGCGTGCCTGGTCATCGTCGCGTCACTCACCGCGTGTACCGACGGCGACCCCGACGCCGAGGACCTCGTGGCACCCGACACATCACCGATCACGGACGAGCCGGAGTCCGAGGAGCATGCCGACGATGACGCCGGTGGAGAACCGATCGACGGCGACGATGCCGACGTCGTACCAACCGAGCCCGGCCCACCCCGTGTCGCTCTCCCCAACGCGGCACCACTACAGGTGCGCACGTCCGGGGCGGGGCTCGGACCCTGGCCCACGCTGGCCTGGGAGCCGGTCGATGCGGCCGTGCGCTACCGGGTGACGGTCTACACCGAGGCGGACCGAGCCTGGTGGGCCTGGACCGGACCCGAGAACGAGGTCATCCTGGGCGGCTTCACGGCCCAGCCATCCTCCACCTCACAGGTCGCCCCTCGACTCGATGGCCCGATGACCTACGACGTGGTGGCCCTCGATGCCGATGACCGCGTGGTCGCCCAGTCCGGCGTGGTCGCGATCGCCCCGTGAAGCGCGGGACAGCGGCGCCACGGCCACGAGCCCCGCGCATCAAGCAGCTCCAAGGCACGCACCCGGTGATCGGTCGATCGGGTGCTCGCCGAGCCTGCTGCGGACTGTGTGCCGACCGGCGGTGGGTTGCCCGAGCATCTGCCCGGATCAGACGGGGTTGCTGGGAGGAGTCGGCCGGTAAGCCGGATCCTGTCCCCGTGACCGGTTACCCCGCCACGGGTGGCGACCATCTCTCTGGGACGCCGGTCACCCGACGCCTCGTGCGGCCTACCCGGGACCATGTCGGCGGGCCGCCGTGGTCCCTGCGTGGCCTTGCTCCGGGTGGGGCATGCCTAGCCGCGACGGTCACCCGCCGCGCTGGTGAGCTCTTACCTCACCGTTTCACCCTTACCGGCGGGCGGACCCACCGGCGGTCTGCTCTCTGTTGCGCTTGCCGCGTGTCACCACGCCTGGGCGTTACCCAGCACCCTGCCCTGCGGAGTCCGGACTTTCCTCACCCGCACGCAGGTCTCCCCGCGGTGCGGGCGCGGCCGCCTGGCCGACTCCCCCAGCGCTCCCAGGGTACGCCACCAGGCGCGTTCAGGGGCCGTCGTCAGGCTGCGGCGCCACGAACACGAAGGTCACCCGCGCTTCCACCACGACCGCACCGGCGGCGTCCACCACCGCGACGTCCACGTCCACCCGGGGCCGGTGCCCCGTGGCCAGCGCGGTCAGGGCCGGCTCCAGCGCCTCGGGGCCCAGCTGCGCGCGGGCGCGCAACTCCCCACGGGCGGGTGCGACGTAGCGGGCGGCCAACTCCCCCACCACGGGCACGTACCCGCGCTCGAGCACCGGGGTGAGCCGGCTGGCCGCGGCCAGCGCCCCTGCCAGCTCCACCGGCGCGAGCTCCGCGATGGCGTGCACCCCGCCGACGTGGTTGCCGAGGTCCTCGGAGGCCGCCAGCAGGGTCTCGGCGTGCCCGACCTCCAGGTGGGTGACCGTGCACCCCAGGTGGCGGTTGAAGGCGAGCCCGTCACCGAGCGCCCGCAGCCCTGCCAGCAGTTCCTCGCTGCCCATCGGTCTCCTCCTGCCTACCCGGCGTCCCGGCCCGGCAGCACCGCACCGCGACCGGCCGGCGGCGGCGGACGCTAGCGCGCTGTGGCAGGCTCTCGGTCATGGACGAGCCACCCGACCTGCCGGACGCCGCGACCGCACCCACCACACCGACCGCTCCCCCGGGCGCCCTGGCCTGGATGGACGGCGAGGTGGTGCCGGCCGAGGACGCGACCGTGCCCCTCACCGATGAGGGGTTCCTGCGGGGCGATGCGGTCTTCGAGGCGATGCTGGTGCGCCACGGGCGGACCCACGCCCGCGACCGGCATCTGCAACGCATGGAGCACTCCGCGGCCGCCGTCCAGCTGCACCTGCCGATCCCACGGGTCCGCGAGGCCATCGACGCGCTGCTGACCGCCTTCGGCCCGAACGACGGCGCGGTCCGGGTCATCGTGACCCGCGGCGGTGTGGTCCGCGGGCTCATCGGCCCCGCGCGCTGGCCCGAGCGCCTCCACCTCGCCGTGGTGGAGATGCCGTGGCGCAGCGCCCTGTCGGGGGTCAAGACCCTCTCCTACGCCGCGAACCAGTGGGCACTGCGCCAGGCACGCACGCTCGGCGGCGATGACGCGCTGATCGTCGACGGCGGTGTCGTACACGAGCTGCCGACCGGAGCGGTCGTGCTGATCCGGGACGGGGTGTGCCGCACCCCCGATCCAGCACGGCTGCCGATCCTGGCGTCGGTGTCCGTGGAGGTCCTGCGTGCGGTCGTGGACATCGTCCCGGCCACCCCATCCGTCGCCGAACTGCTCCGCGCCGAGGAGGCGATCGTGGTCTCGGCTACCCGCCCGTGCCTGCCCGTGCACGCCATCACCCTGCCCGACGGCACGGTGCACGAGCTGCCCGCGCCGGGCCCGGTGGCCACCCGGCTCCAGGGCCGGCTCGACGACCACCTGCTCGCCACCCTGGACCCGGCTCCGCCGCGGGCCGGCCAAGAGGTGCAGGCCCGTCCACCTGACCGCCCCCGGGGCTGCAGCGCCCCGCGTGCTCACTAGGCTCGGGTGGGTCGAGGAGCTCCTGATGGACCTGCCCGAGAGACCCCTGGTCATCGTCGCCAACCGCCTGCCCGTGTCCCGTGGGCAGGATGGCTGGCGCCCTGCCTCCGGTGGCCTGGTGACCGCACTCAAGCCGGTGGTCGAACAGCTCGGCGGCGCGTGGATCGGCTGGGACGACGACCCCGACGGCGTGCCGCCCCGGGTCGACGGCTTCAACGCCGACCTCCACCCCGTCACCCTCTCCGACACCGAGGTGGCGGAGTACTACCACGG
>LFIK01000910.1_pt1 | contig 22828 bp, 14 predicted proteins | sample 643401 | NCBI WGS metagenome assembly LFIK01 (sample SAMN03777447, study PRJNA286221) | soda lake metagenome | biome: soda lake; feature: Kulunda steppe; material: water; isolation source: sample T5-Br brine of Lake Tanatar-5 | place: Russia: Kulunda steppe | collected 2010-07
CATTGTTCCACACACCTGATGTTTCGAAGAATGCATGTACGTTTTCTGGAGAAAAGTCTTTGCAAAGATTCGGTACGGTTTGGCAATGGACCGTGTGCATGGTAAAGAACGCTTCCCATTGATAACGTGGCGCGTTGGGATAATGTATACCCGCTGGCTATCTTCTTCTATTGCCGCGAGGGCTCCAAATATGTCTGGGTTGATGCCAACAAACAATCTGCAAGGTCGTACTGGTTCACACTTCGTCTTATCGTGTGCCACGGAGCCATCGGTGTGGGACACCTCGGAGGTGGCATCCCTCTCGGCACGTGTTTGGGAAGCAGATACAACTTCGACAGCATTGTCGTGGACGGCGTCTACGTCGACCAGGGGAACGGGGCTGGCCAACTGTGCGTGCGTTTGGTCGTCGCGGCGTGAGTTCGGTGGAGTGGATAGGGAGTGTGTCAGGTCTACGACGTGGCTGAGCATGGCGTGAGTGCTCCGCCACCTCGTTGACCGCAAGGGGACCAACGTGACGATTGCACTACCTTGAGGGTGGAAAGTTCGACGCTTCCGCTTCTCCCTGTGGTCAGCGAGGACGGACGCGAAGGTCAAACGACAACTCAAAGGCGTCTACAGCGGATGCGAGTCGGAACGCAGACAAGGAACACCTCCGACTCCAAGTGGAAGCGATCTCACGAAACATCGAACGCTGCACGTGGAAAGCCGAAGCCTTATCAACAAGAAGTTGCTCAGTGCCATGGAAGACATCGAGAGTAATGAGATGGATCCCCTCATGGTAGCATGGGAATCGAAGATGTCCCAGCAGAAAAGCACCAGAAACAAATACAAGCCGCACTGGCGAGGATTTGTGCAATGGATGAAGGGCAACTCTGAGATGGACAATCTTGAAAGCATTGTTGATCCAGATTGGTTGTTACAGTCCATTGAAACTTACTTTGAGCAACAGCATGCAGCCGGACGCACTTTCTCACACCTGAATCAATCAATTTGTGCATTGCAAGAGCTCTTTGGTGCTGTCTCAGCTACCAATAAGTTGCGTGCTGGACACCTTAAAGTTCGTTCTAATCGAGTGAAAGGTTTGCTTAAGAATGCTCAGTTGCGTGGGAATGAGCTGAAATATGACGGGAGCCGGGACTTTGCAGAATTCCTACCAAAGATGCTCAGTATGGATGATCGTAAGAGGGTCATGAGGGCAATGTCACCTGTGCATGCTATGGCATTTGCTGTTTGCTTGCAAAGTCTGATGCGAGGTGATTCCCTAAGGAGTTGTGTGTTGGCAGGAGTTTCATTTACTTGGTATGAGGAAAGTTTCCCTGATTCTCTGCCGTATTTGCGATTTCTTACAAAGCACAAGAATAGTGGCAATGTGCTAAGGTTGCACGGAGCATGCCGTCACACAGATGTTGAAGTGTGCGCGATGGGGGCCACCTGTAGATATTTTGTTTGGCGATTCGACATCATTGGAGAGGCATTGCCAGATTTTCTCGCACCCAATAGAGCGTGGTATGAGGGTGCAAACCTGTATCCAGTGACGGATAGAGGCATGTACAATGCCTTCAACAAAGTGAGTAAGGAATTAGGCTTGGACATAGGAAAGGTGACGCACATGAGAGAACTGGGAGCACGATACTTAGAAACAGTCCCATATATCACCGAGGAGGACATTACAAGGCTTGGAAAGTGGCTCGATGGAGATGGGAGCAAAGTTTCTTCTGTTGCTCGCAAGTACTATTTCACAGGTGTGGCACACAAGGCAATGGTTGCTGCTGGTGGTCATAGCAAGCACACGAGGGTGTGCATTCCAAGACAACGTGTGACACCTCCACGAGAACTGCTGGAGAAGATATTCCCAGGCCTCGAAGACACCATGGCGGCTGTGGTTGGAAGGACGGATGGAGTGAAAGATGAAGCAGCATTGCTATTTTTACGAACTTTGGAGTTGGCACGGGTGGTCTTCCTCCAAGATTGTGCATTACTCCAGGCCTCTCAAGGCACAAGCAATCCAGTTTTTGATCATCCTGTTTTCAAATGTCCTTCGTGGCCTAGGTACAAGGCAAAGGTCTTGCGAGCGGTGACCCAGGTTCAGACAAGGAACAAGAGTGGACTGGATGAGGCATTCATCCACATGTTCACCCATCATACGGTTGCTACTGACCAAACATTGAAGATGTTGCAGATGGAAGTGAAAGAGTGCAAAACTATGATCGAGAACTTGTCCCAAAGCACTCGTGTTGGAGAGGTTGAGAAAAGGACTCGCCCACTCATGCATAGTGTCAAGCCACCACCACCTGCCCCCATGAATTGCAAACCATTTTCATCCATTGACGATTTGTGGCAGCAAATGAGCAATGGACACCACAATTCCAGATTTTGCTCCTATCTTGAGGCCGAAGAGCACCATCCTGGATGGAGGAAGGACGCTCCAAAGCAATCCATGAAGCGCAAATTTTGGATGAAGTTGAAGAAACTTCATGAGTATATGAAATGTGCGTTGGAGATGTCTTCTGAGCCTGCAACCTTGGCTCACCTTCGAACATATATGGAGGATGAGGGCATTGGTTTGGGAACTCTACTCCAGCGCATGGAATCTTCCAAAGGTGTACCACTCCCCCTTTGAAGGGTATGTAGCCTCTTTCTAGTGTAAACGCTTTTTCCCCTCAAATCTCACCTAGGACATACTACTTGTCTCGTCCGGACTTACGTGTGGGTTCAAACGCACTTGCCGTAACTTGCTGGCACCATACAGCAAGGGGAACCATGCTTTCGCGCTCCCATGGACCCCCTCGTTCCTTTTCGTCCGTTCCCTTCGCGTGTCTTTCTTTTCGTTCGTTTCGTACCCATCTTGGCTCGTTCCCTTCCTTCCCTTTCGCGCGTCCGGAGTGCAACCGTTTGTCGCGTTCCGGACGTGCGAATCGCGTCGTGCCGGTCGTTCGCGGATCTGCGGTCGATCGGCCAGTTGCTCCCCTTCTATCCCACCTGGTTTCGGCGATGCTTCCCTTCTGTCCTTCCTTGCCATCGGGATGGAGACAGGTTCGACCCAGGCAAGGATCGGGTTCGACCGGCCGGGGACGCCAGAGTCCCCGGGAGGGGGCGAAATCCGTTGTTTCCCCGCAAGGTTAACAGGCAACTTTGGAGGACTTGGGCTCGTGTAGGTCCTTGGGAATTCGGAGCACGAAGGTGCACGGAGGAGCGAGGTAGGGAAGAGTGTGTTAGATGCATTCAAGGAGTGGTCCCTGAGACCCTACTAGCCATCATTATGCCTACGTGGCATGGTGGATCGAGCATTCCATCCACAGCCGCGGTCGAACGTGCGGCTGTCCTGGTCGGAGGGGACGACCTGCACGACCCCTCCCTCCGAGAAGAAACTCCATGGAACGGGTCCTGCACTTCCCTTCTCCATCCCCTTGGACCACGATTGTGAGGAAGCATCGATTGGACGAACGCAAGCACACCCAGTCACACGACGACTCCGTCCGACGACGTGCGACACCTGTCAACCTCATTCCGAAGCGTCATGGCGGAAGAAGGAACCGAAGAGGTGGATTTCGAACAGCTGGGCGTGTGCGAACCCATACGTGTCGCCATACGCGGACTGGGATGGAAAGGACCGACCCAAGTGCAGGCGGCGGCACTCCCACACGCGCTCCAAGGCAGAGACGTCGTCGGATTGGCACAAACAGGATCTGGAAAAACAGCCGCATTCGCCATTCCCGTGCTGCAAGGTCTCCTCGAAAATCCTAGGCACAACGCAGCGCTCGTGCTTGCACCCACCAGAGAATTGGCCTTGCAAATCGCCGAACAATTCGAAGCCTTGGGAAAAGGGATGGGCGTGCGCGTGGCAACTCTCGTGGGCGGCGTGGACATGATGGCACAAGCCATCGCACTCGGAAAAAGACCGCACGTGGTGGTGGGCACGCCAGGAAGGGTGGTCGATCACCTCACCAACACGAAAGGATTCCATCTCAAAGGACTCAAACACCTGGTGCTGGACGAAGCCGATCGGCTGCTCAACCTCGACTTCGAAAAAGAAATCGATCAAGTGCTCAAAGTCATACCCAAAGAAAGGAACACGTACCTCTTCTCTGCCACCATGACCAGCAAAGTCGACAAGCTGCAAAGAGCGTGCCTCGCCAATCCGGTCAAAGTGGAGGTCTCGACCAAATATTCCACTGTCAAGACCCTGAGACAGCAGTACCTGTTCGTGCCCGCCAAATTCAAAGATTGCTACCTGACCTACGCGTTGAACGAATTGGCAGGAAACACCACCATCATCTTTGCACGCACATGCGAGGCCACAAGAAAAGTCGCACTCACACTGAGGAACCTCGGGTTCGATGCCGTGCCCATACACGGGCAGATGAGCCAGCCCAAGAGGATTGGAGCCCTAAATAAGTTCAAGGCTGGAGAGAGGAACATCCTCGTGGCCACCGACGTCGCCAGCAGAGGGCTGGACATACCCTCCGTGGACCTGGTCGTTAATTACGACGTACCCATCAATTCCAAGGACTACATTCACAGGGTGGGACGCACGGCTAGAGCAGGGAGATCAGGGAGATCCATCACCATCGTCACCCAATACGACGTGGAGCTCTTCCAGAAAATCGAGCAGTTGATCGATCTCAAAATGGAGCTTTTCAAGACGGAAGAAAGCGCAGTCATGCTCATGCAGGAACGGGTCAACGAAGCACAACGCATGTCTACCATGCAGATGAGAGAGAAAGATGCCAAGAGACGAGGGAAGAAGCGACACGCCGTGGAAGACGACGAGGAGGAGCAAATGTTAGGGAGGAATCCGAGGAAGCGAACGTAAGCCAGCGGTTCAGAGAGCTTCCGATACCTGCAAGTGGATAATAAAACCAGTTACGCGCAAGGTGTGGATTTCCTGTGTTCGTCTACGCAGTCTCGCACGGCACGTATGTGCATTGGTCCTGTGCCGCAACAACCTCCGACCATCGTAGCTCCAAATTCTGCCACCCATTTCTGGACATGCTTGCAGTATGCCTGGGGCATCATGATGCCCCCCTCGTCAAAGTCTGAGCTGTGCCGTTGCATCTCCAGCGGTTCATGCGCATTTCCACCGGCAATGCCTTCCTGTAAAATTGGTCCGTGTCCTTCCTTCTTCATCCAGGACGAGGTTGTGTCCCAGAATCCATTGCCGTATCCACCAAAACTCAGGCCTCTGGCCCCCACCATCTGCGCGAGCACGGGCATGGCACCGGTGATGCTTTCAGGAGCGCAGCAGTTCACAAGCACCCCTCTCAGGGCAGGCACCCGATGGAGGGTGGTAGCAACGGCATCGTGCAAGGTTTCTCCACCCCTCAATGTGGGAGTGTCGGTCTCTTTCCTGTCCTCAAGGGTGAATGACACGTAGGTAGGTTTGGTGGTGGTGCATGCCTGTTCTGCTGCAGCAATGGCTTGTAGGGAGGTGGGCATGGTTTCGCAGAGGAAGAGGTCCGCAAAGGGGAGGAGTGCTTTCGCGGCAACTTGGTAGTACGTTTCCATGTCCTTCCAATCTCGAGGGTCCGTCGGTGGCACGTAACACGAGTAGGTGGGTGGCAGCGAGCCGGCCACAAGGACAGGTTGGGTCCTTCCTAGTCTTTGGGCTCGTTTCGCGGCTTGTTCGGCCGCTTGTCCTGCACGTCTCATGATTGGTTCGATCCTTTCGCTGGACGTGCATTGTTCTTCATGGTCTCTCTGTTGTTTGGACGGGGGCAATGCAGGTGTGCTTACAAAGCTGTGTGTGGTGATCACATCTGCTCCCGCTCCTAGGAAGTCCAGGTGCACACGCACCAGTGTTTCTTGTTCGTCTTCCGTTGGATTGGTTTCTCTTTCGTTCCGCAGCTGATGTCCCACGCCTCCGTCCATCACCCACACGCGTTTCGCGGAGTTGGAAGCATCCATGGCGTCGACTACGACGATGCTCCTGGACGACGTGTCGGAACCTTCGTCTACGTGTCGATGGGAATGGATCCCTTTACCTCTCCGGTTCCTCGAGTGGATCGAAAGGAGAGCACCAGACACGTTTGAAAGGGACACCGTCCATCCCCCCTCGGGGAGTGGTTCTCACCCCCAGCCGAAGAGGGGAGGCTCGATCCCTTCGTGTGGGTTTTGTATGCATCTTTTCCCCCCGTGGTTCGGACGGGTGGAGAGAGAAGGTGGGGGAGAGGGGGGTCGATCTCCCCGTCCCTTCGACGAGGGACGATCCCCTTCGATCCATCCGCTCCTGCGGTTGTGGCTGAGGATGTGTCTGTTTGTGTGTGTGAGAGGGAGAAGAGGCTGGCAGAGGGGTGTGCACGTCCCAACCACGTGCGCAAATCGACATGGCAGGGGAAGACGTGCGAAGGAACGCCAACGAAGAACCTGGAGAAAGAGGAGACAGACACCTGGAAGAAGACAGGGAGACGGAACAAGACAACGAAGATGGGTCGGAACCAGAAGACGACCATGAGAACGATACCATGCCCGTGTCGGAAGAAACCGAACGAACCGTGCAAGAACAAGCCTTGCCGTTCACCTCCCTCGCCGGAAAGTACGAAACCACCGTCTACTTCGATCCACAAACCGTGGCCAAAGCACAAGTCGTGCAAGTGGCCGAAGGCGGATCCGGATGGAAAGCCAAAATGAACGTGTTCGGTACAGGACAAGAACTCAAAGAAGCCTACCTCGTGCTGCAACCACACGCACTCTTCTGGTTCAAAAGCAAAAACAGCGTCAAAGCAAAACAAGTCTTCGTGCTGGACAGCTATCGTTTCGAAACACCACCTGGATCCTTTGCAGAAGGGGAATACCCACTGGACGTGGTGCAAAAATCAAGGTTTTACTCGTATCGATTCTACATGCCGAACGAAACTTCCAGGCAAGAATGGGCCGATGCCTTGCGCGAACAGTCCCTGGAACGGTGGAAAAGATGGACCATGACCGAACGAATCAAAGCGAAGAAAATGGCCATGCAACTGTCCGACGCCATGAAAGATGTCGAGTCCTTGCAATACCAACTCGCCAAGGCAGAAGACGAGAAAAAAGATGCCTTGCAGGTTCAGCAACGGCTGGAAGAAGCAGCAAGGACCGCAGAAGTTGAAAAGGAAGAGAAATAACGAGAACTCCGGGACAACATCCAACAGTTGGAAGGCCAGCTGCGCAGCAAAAGCGAAGAGGCAGACTCACTGGACCGCGACCTGGGCGATGCAGCCGCGGAGCTGCATGCGCTGTCGGCCAAGCTAGAAGACAAAGAGCTCACCTGCAACAACCTGGAATCTCAAATGGCGGAGATGAAACAATGCGCAGAGGAACAGCGGCTCCAGGTACAGACTCTTGATGCCACCGTATCCGCAAGAAGCGCGGAAGTGGAGCAACTCAAAACGCTCCTCGCGGAGGCAGAGGAAACGAAGCAGCTGAACCTTCAGGAACTTACCACGCAAACAGAGGAACTGAAACTTCGCGAACGCAAGCTTTCGAGCCTTCAAGAGCGCCAGAGTGAAATTGAGAAGAAGCTGGAGTCTGCTAATTCCCAAGTCGAATCATTGCAGTCAACAGTGAGGGAACTGAACGCAACCCTCCGAGCGGCAGAAGCAGAGCAGAGCAGGCTGCAAATAGCAGAGGCAAGGCTCCTGACCAAGATCGACATGTTAGACAAGACAGTTGCCGGCAACAAGGAGGAGAAGGATGACATCATCCGAAAGATGCGCGCCGCAGAAGAAGAAGCAAAGGAATCCCAAATTGGCGCCGCCAAAGTTCAGGCAGAGATGGAGCGGTTGCTGGATAAGCAAGAAGCCCACAACAAGGAAGACAACAAGCTAATAGAGGAACTGTATGAAGAGAAAAGAAGAAGCGACAAGCTCAAATTTGATTTGGAAGCGGCTCTGAGCTCCTCGCAGCAGCTGCAAGTAACCATTGCTGGTCAGACAACAAAACTCGAGACCCTTCGCCTGACTCTCGAATCAAAAGACGCCGATGTGGCAAACACAAAGGAGCAGATGCGAGCAGAGCAGCAACGGTGCACCCTCCTTGAAGCAAAGCTCCAAGACTGCAATTCACGCATCACTGCGCTGCAGGCAGAGAACCTGTCCCTCTCAGAAGAAACCAGGAAGTTGCGCACCAACTTGCTAGAGAAAACGGACGCAGTGGAGAGACTGGAGGCCCGCACATCTGCTTTCGACTCCTATTCTACGAAACAGAGCCACGAAATCCAGACAGTGCAGATGCTCCTGGCGAAAGCTCGCAGCGAAATTCACTACATGCAAGCCTCTCTCAACAGCAAGTCTTTTGAGTTGGAGGAGCTCCGCAGGAGCCTAGAAAACAGCTCCAGCACCAGAGAGCAAATGCTGGCCGAAAACTCCCGTTTGGTTGGAGAAACAAAGATGCTCCAAGATAAGAATGCCAGATTGCAGAGGGAGAAGAGCGAAGTCCAGTCCGAACTCAGTAGCAAGGAGGCTAGAATCAAGGCGCTGGAAAACGTGCAGTCCCAACTGGCCGATTACGAGGAGCAAATTAGAAGCCTGCGCGAGAAGCTAATGACCAAGAATGCAGAGTTGGAGAGCCTGCAGACAAGATCAACATGGGATCGTCCAACGAATCATGTCCCTGTCCAATACCATCATGTCAGCACAGACAATGGTTCGAGACATGCATTCGAAAGGGTGAGTATGGACAACGAAAAGTTGCAAGCAAAACTGAAGGAGACGGAGCAGGAGATCGGTGCTCTGCGCACCCAACTTTCAAAGACGACGGAGGCTCAGCTGGCAAAGGAGCGAAAACACGCAGTTGCAGAAAGTGAGCGCTTGCGCGCCGCTCAGCAAGAAGCCGATGCGATGAAACGAGAGCTGCTGTCTCTCCAGGCCAAAAACAAGAGCAATCAAGCACTCGAAAAGGAGTACACGGACATACTGGAAGAAATACAGGCCTTGGAACGGAGGGAGCGTGAACGCGAATCCGATATATCTGCGGTGAAAGCAGCAGGCGTGGCTCAGAACGCTCAAATAGAAGCCCTGAATGCCAAGCTTGCTCAAGCGTATTCACTGCTGGATGCCAAGATAGAAAAATTGTCTCTCCAGGAGAGTGGAAAGTCAAAGGCTCCCAAGAAAGCCACTCCACCGGCTGCTGAGCCCCAGGAGCCGCCTCGAGTAACTAAGAAGACCATCAAGAAGAAGTCTCCCCCCGAATCGATGATACCACAAGCGGTGAGCTATGGACAGTACAGAGGTGGGACGCCTGCCTATGGGGCAACAGCTCCCAAGCCTCGCTCAACTTTCTAAGATACCTCGACCAGGTCGGTGTCTGCCATTGTAGTAGCACGGTGTGCTTTTTCTGCAGTAGACTGAGATGAGGCGCAAATCTATGCTACTGGCACACCTAAGGCATGTGTGTATTCGATGGCTCGGCCCTTGTTCGCTGGTTCAACGTCCGCGGTGCTTCTGACTTACCATGGCCATGGTATTGTGGACTATAGCCCTTTTGGCCCTCTTTGAATCAGATGGTCGCGTCGCACTCTTGCCAGTGGACACGAGGCAACGCGCAATCGTCATCTTGTGTGGTGCGAAGGTTCAGGAACTGGGTCCGTAAACCGCAATCGCACAGCGTGGAAACTGGATATCAACTTCAAGGATGGGTTATTCAATCCACTCTGTACTTGTATTGGATAGGTTGTGTCCATTGAATTGGATTGCCATCGAGCTTCATGCTGCATCGTATCCTGTGTTGTTCATGGAGGTGTGTTTCATGTGCACCAGGGGTCTAATTGTCCACCATTTCCCCTCGGGTGGATTTGGAATGCTGCTTGCATCCATTCAACCGTCGGACGTATCTCCAATGCATCTGACCATCTAGTCCTTCTCTCTGTCCAACGTTTCGGTTGCATTGTGTCCCACCCCGATGGCTCTGTGGTGCCTGTCGCACCCCTTGTCTGGCTGATACAGGATCGTCCAATCCGAAGTCCACGTAGGTCCGATCCATCCCCTTCTATTGGACCCTCCTCCGGTTCTGTGGTGTCGGTTGAACCCGAACGATGGATCGGACCATCCCAACGGAGAAAGGGTGGCGAAACGTGTGGTGAAGAGGACACCACCGAGCAGTGCGTCCACCTGTTCGGTGGTCGTGGAGCGGTCCACGTGGCGCCATGGCCACAGCACGAAGCACGGCGTGGAGCGTCGCACCCGTCGGATATGCACGTGCCAGACCCTGCGTCCGAGGGATGCGGTCGAAGAGACGGACGAAGAAGGAATGGAGGAAGGTGGCCGTCCAACGAGGACGTGTGAAGAGCTCCTCCGAAAGGGTGGAGAGCGAAACAGACGATTGGCCCGCACGAGTGGGACAAACTGCACTGCTCGTCTCGCCCTTCTTCTTCTGGGGTACCGCCATGGTGGCCATGAAAGGTGTTCTTACGCATGTTGGACCGACCTTCGTCGCCACTGTTCGACTCATCCCGGCCGGACTGCTCCTCGTGGCCTATGCAGGAGCCACGGGAAGAAAGCAACCCGACACAGCGCAAGCATGGGGTGCCATCACCCTGTTTGCACTCGTGGATGCTGCAGCCTTCCAAGGATTCTTGGCACAAGGGCTTGAGAGGACTTCCGCAGGTCTTGGGAGCGTCATCATCGATAGCCAACCCATCACGGTAGCGCTGCTCGCGGCCCTCTTTTTCGGGGAGAAAATAGGAAGCAAAGGTGCAATCGGGATGGTGCTGGGGATACTGGGGCTTTGCATGCTTGAAGTGCCCCCCCGAGTGCTCTTGGAGGGATTGGACTCACTCGGTCAGGGAGACAGCGGGATTGTTGATTCGTTGGTAAGCTCGGGGCCCATCGTGGCCGAAACTCAAGCGTCCGTTCCTGGATCCATCTGGGACAGTGGAGCATGGTGGATGCTACTAGCTGCCCAATCCATGGCCGTGGGGACAGTCATGGTACCCTGGGTGTGCAGGTTTGCAGATCCAATCGCGGCCACTGGCTGGCACATGATTGTGGGAGGTTTGCCCCTCCTGGCCTTGTCCTTGGCTCAAGAGGGGAGCCTTGCAGAGGAACTTGCACGCATCACGCCGTCGGACACCGCGGCTCTCCTGTATACTTCGTTGCTGGGCAGCGCTGTCAGCTATGGTGTTTTTTTCTACAATGCCTCGAAAGGAAACCTCACCAAGCTCTCTAGCCTCACGTTTTTGACGCCAGTCTTTGCTGCAGTGTTTGGATTCTTGCTTCTCGGCGAAACTTTGAATGCGTATCAATTATCGGGGGCATCTGTCACGTTGCTGGCCATATATTTGATCAACGGACGGGCGGAGGCCAATGAAGAGGAGATGTCCGAAAAAGAATAAGTTGAGAAAACAGGGGTACGATGGTGTTGATTCCCTCCGCAAAGAAAGAAGGAATGCACTTTGTGCCAAATCCTTAAAGGCAATGTAGAAGATGTACACGTCTGGCTGCAATGCTGGCTTTCTGGCATTCGGCAGTTGTCGTCAAAACACCACGGAGTGATCCCAGTCTGAGGCCTCGAGGAATCATTGTAAAAAACCATTCATTAAATGACCAGGCAACATGTGCTAGTTTGTCCACCATGCCCCCTGACCGCAGGCGCTTCCCAGCAAGGATCGCACCTGATCCTCCCGAGGTGGCAGCAATTCCACTCAGGGACAAACACTGCCAGAGTATCATCGTCTCGGTGGGTAGGAGTCACAGGACGAATTCAGAGACATTCTTCCCTCGCACCACGATTCACATGGGAGGGCCGGGCTCCCTCGCGAAGGTGGCCTGGCAGATCCTTTCCATGCACAGCATCCACAATGGCTTGCACTGTGGCCACCATGGCAACCGGGTCGTTCAACTTGTTAATAGCCGATCCGACGCCCACACCGCTTGCTCCCGCGCTGATTGCCATGGGGGCTGTCGCACTGCTCAGACCGCTAGCGCACATCACATGTGCCTTTTCCAGTGCCCGTGCAATGGCATGGGTGGCTGCAATGCTGGGTGCAGCTTTCTGGACGAGTCCAATCAGCCCTGGTGCGAAAGGTTCGGCAATGACTCCTCCTTCTGTCTGAATCACTTCCACACCCATTTGTTCCAGTTTCAAAGCCAAGGCAACTTGTTCGTCCAAAGGCAGAGTGTGCGGCACCGTAACGGAAAGAGGCATGTTCGGATGGCGTTTCATGGTATCGCGGGTGATTTGGAGGACTTCCTCCGCAGAGAACACGATTCCATCTGGGTAGAACCCATCGTAATTTCCCACTTCCAGCATGGAAGCTACGGCTTTCACGGCCACGTCGAACGCGTGTGGATCCACGGCAGAGGCGCAGACTGGCAGCTGATCTTTGGTGGCTTCTCTGGCTGCAGCCACGACGTTTTCGTCGCATGCCACGTCCACCATGGACGCACCTCCTCTCCAGGCAGCACGTGCGACGTCGTGGGTCAGTTGGACGTCATAATTGCGCAGTCCCACGATGATTTTGACGGCGTTGCGTCGAACGAAGGGTTCCAGCACGTGTCTTGCGTCGTGCACGGCTGCTTGGCACCTGTTTGGTGTCTTGTTCGCATTCGTTTTGCGTCCCCATCCAGCTTGGTTGGCACGTTGGCATCGCACGGCCATGGTGGTTGGTCGATCGAAACTCCAACGATCGTCTCATTCCACCCCTCGGTTTCGTCTTCGTTTCCTTCGGTTCGTCGGATCCGATCCATGGGGAAACCCTTCGGGGTGAGACCCGAAAAGAAACCGAACGAGATGGATGGTCCATCCGAACGACCAACCGATGGACAAGGCATCGTCACATTCGGTCCACGTGTGGTGGCGTATGCTCCACCAGCCCAAGTACTGGAACGTACAAGACGTGGACGTGCACGCCGCCTCGGACGGTGCAAGCGTACTCGGACGAACGAACGTCAACGGTTCGTGAAAAATGGATTCGTCGGTGTGGGCCATACGTCGCGATCCACGCCGTGGTGCACTTGGAATGGCCATCCCTTCTTTACCATCGGAATGCCAACGCCTGGATTGAACCATGGGGTCGAAGCTCCCTCGAAAGAAATCCGCGCACGTTGTCCGCGACCACCTTGTCGTAGCAAAACGGTCGAACGTTGAATGGATGTTATCCCAGACGTGAAGCGAGGAAAGGGAATGGAACGAAGGAAAGGAGCAATAACATCGGCGACTTGGAACATATGAGGCTTGATTAAGGACACGCACGGAGTCCTTGTAAAAGTGCGTCTGCGAGACACAAGGCAATCGGGACGATGGAGAGGACGCGAATGCGAGACATCAGCGACGGGAGCCTTCTCGTGGGGTACAATGATTTTTGTTCGAGGGGAGGCCATCTCAAGTTCTTACCATTCAAGGGATTTAACATGAACCATGCGATGTTCTCGCTCCACCATACCTAGTGCTCATTCTTCAACAAGTCATTGTCGCGTGACTATCGTAAGACTTAAAACGCAAACATCGAGTTTGGGGATGATCGCTTGCTTGTGCATGATGCCGTGGTCTACCCTCTTGTCATTATCCTCATGAAGTGCGTGCCGTTTCTACACCCATTCGTCTTTGATAACCAAAGCTCACAAATCCACAAATGGAGCAATACGCGCGAAAAGCTAGGTTGCTCAAGCTGATGCCTAGTGCGTTTGCATTTGCGAAGTTGTGTGATCCGTACACGAAGGGACGGAGCACGCAGAGAACAAAGGTTAGCAATTGAAGAGGAATTTTTGCGGTGTATATCCATCCTCTCACTCACCGGGAACAATTGCAAAACTTGCAAGAGCGCCGGCGTGCTTTGTGACATCTCGAGTTGAATGTCCACATACGAAATGGAAAACTTTTGCCTTCGTCACGTACTTCGCCCACGAATTCGTTTGACACGTGCAAGAGTGGTTGTTCACTGGCTTGTTTCCTCCTCTCCATTCCGCCAGACATGGAGTGATCTAGGAACAGTGATGATTGTAAGGTAATGATGATTGGGTTGGGGCGACGGAGGTGGAGAGCTCCATGACCCTTCGTTCACGCTCTAGCATTGCGTCTCCACTCTCGAGCGTGCAAGTCACGCCCTACGTACCAAGTTCGAGAGCGCGTGTTTTGACGGTTCCACTCGTCGTGCTCCTTCGAACTCTTGTCAACTCGCTTGTGTAACACGGCCCCAATTGTCCGCCTTGCTCTTTGCCGTACCCTTCCGTCCGTTCCCTTGGCTTGTATTCGCGCGTGGGCAGGATGGTCTTCTCCCGCCTACCCTTTTTGATCCGATCGCGTCCGATACGATGGGACGACTTTCGGCCATGGATGTTTTCTTGCGCTTGGTGGTGGTTCCCACGTCCACGGGCGTGGGTCCTCGTGATCGAGCTGTCCGTTTTAGGAACGTGTGGTGTTTCTTTGTGCAGTGTATTGAGAAAAGGGAGGGATGGACCATGGGTTCGAAATCCAACCACGATCGAAGGACAACTGGGATCGGTGTCTACCGACAGGTCGTGGAGGACGATGGAAGACACACGCACGAGCAGCACGGATTCGGAGGACGATCGACCCCTGTTGGATCGCATGCGACACAAAAACGGAGAGAAGGAAGAGTCGTGCGGCGTGGATGGATCGTTGCGAAACCGATCGAATCCGAAACAGACGCACCGAACGGAATACACGTCGGATTCCGACGAAGATGTGCCTTTGGCCTTGCAAATGGCGAAAAGAAGAGACATGGGGATCAAACGCAAACGTCGACATGAGAACGGAGATGCGACGTACCTGGGAAAGGCCATACAAAAGAAAAAGAAGGCCAATGGACGTCCCGATGGAAAGAAGAAGCCGCGAAACCAATCGAACGGAAAGACACGAGAACGGAACACCAACCAAGGAAAAGACGTGAAATGGAACACGTTGGAATGGAAAGGACTCCTCTTTCCACCCGAGTATCAGCCCCACGGCGTGAAAATGTTGTACGATGGACAACCAGTGACGCTCACGCCAGCACAGGAAGAAGTGGCGACCTTCTTCGCCGTCATGCGAGACACAGACTACGTGACCAAACCCACCTTCATCCGAAACTTCTGGGACGGATTCCAAAATGTACTGGGATCCAACCACATCATCCAAAAGTTCGAACTCTGCGACTTTACACCCATCTACGAATGGCACATGGCAGAAAGAGAAAAGAAACAGAACAGGACCAAAGAAGAGAAGAAAAAGATACGGGAAGAGACCCAGGCAAAGGAAGAGCCATACAAGTGGGCGCTAGTGGATGGAAGGAAAGAGCAGGTGGGGAACTTCCGAATTGAACCACCCGGGCTCTTTCGTGGACGTGGAGAGCATCCCAAGATGGGAAAGCTCAAACGCCGGATCTATCCAGAAGACGTCACCATCAACATCGGAAAGGGTGCACCCATCCCTGAATGCAATATGCCCGGTCACAAGTGGGGTGGTATACGGCACGACAACACAGTAACATGGCTTGCCTTCTGGAAAGATCCCGTGGATTCCAAGCAATTCAAGTATGTCTGGATGGCTGCAAACAGCACCTTCAAAGCGGACAGCGATCGATTGAAGTACGAAAAGGCACGAGAGCTGAAAAAGCACATCCAGAAGATCAGGGACACCTACACCCAGAATTTCCGATCAAGCGACCGTACCGATCGTATGATCGCAACAGCAGTGTATCTCATCGATATCTTGGCCCTCCGGGCTGGGCACGAGAAAGACGAGGATGAAGCGGATACCGTAGGTTGTTGCAACCTCAAGGCAGAAAATGTGCAATGTCTGCCCCCCTGCTCACTCAAGTTCGATTTCCTGGGTAAGGACTCCATCCGATACGAAAACACGGTGGAAGTCTTACCTCAAGTCTACAAAAATGTGGAGGATTTTGTGCTGGTGGACAATGAAGGTCGGCGAAAGAAACCAACGGATCAGCTCTTTGAGTTTGATGTGGTCTTGCTCAACAAGTGGCTGAAGGCTTTCATGGATGGACTCTCTGCAAAGGTCTTTCGGACGTACAATGCATCCATTACCTTGGATCGGCTCTTGCAGTCTTCAACAAAGAGTTGGCACGTGGATGGAAAGCTAGCAGAGTACAACGCGGCAAACAAGGAGGTAGCAGTGCTCTGTAATCACCAACGTTCGATCCCCAAAACGCACAATGACCAGATGGAACGAATGGATGGCAAGCTTGCCAAGGTGGAAGAGGAGCTCCAGGCCCTGCATGATGAATACAAGGATGCCTTGCAGAACCAACAGTCTGAAAAGAAAGTCATAGATTCAGCTCGCGTCCTGGATAAAATCTCTAGGAAGCAAGGTCAGCTGGATAAACTCAAATTACAGAAAAAGGTGAAGGAGGACCTCAAAACTGTGGCTTTAGGAACATCGAAAATCAATTACTTGGACCCACGAATCTCCATAGCGTGGTGCAAAAGGGAAGAGGTACCGGTGGAGAAAGTGTTTAACAAATCCTTGTTGGGAAAGTTTGCTTGGGCCATGGAAGCAAACATCGATTTTCGCTTCTGACAAGTCCTGTTGAGGTCTTTCCCTCTTGTTTTAACCTTAAAATGCAGGATGGGACGAATGTCTTCCACAAGTATGCTACCACCAAAGCATGCACCTCCATAAGCTTGGAACTGCTCTGGAAGATACGTGCACGCTATTGCCAATTGTCTCATGCCTTTGCTGTGCCACAGCAACGTACTTTTTTGTAAGGTGAGGCATGCCTGCGGGATTTGTCATGAGAAGTTCTGAACAACGGACCCCAGAGTTCCGTACCACAGCAGGGGTTCGTCGCACAATCAGCACCATGTGGTACAAGAGTCCTGATGGTCAAGAAATAATGCAGCAAGGACTTTGAGTTTACAATACGATTACTTCAGGGAATCGACGTAGATCTTACTGGCATGGACTCATCCTTCCCAAAGCTGTAGGCATACAGCATTTGTAAACTGTGAACTTGTTAAGCCTCGAGAGAAACACCCGAGTTACAAGTAGGAATCAAGACAATGTGACAGGTCGTGAGATGCAACTATTTGTAGACATGTTGATGCCATCATTGCAAATGCTGCGCTCTCAGCAAAGTATCATCGATGTACATTAGAACATCTGTGGTAAGATAACACTTATGCTTGCAAGTGGCGTTGCTACCACAGAGACTAGAGCTTGATTACCAATAGCCTTGTTAGGAAATAAGCTGACAATTGGAACTTACCTCTTTTCTAAGTCATTTGTGCAATCATGTAGGTACTCCACAGGAGTGTTTGTCACTGCCAATGTACTGAGAAGATTGAGATTTTGAAAAAGAGAGCCAATTTCAGAATAAGACTGACCGGCCAGGGACTCCACAAGGTTAAAAGGACCAGTCACTTCAAGAGTATAGGTGGGTGGATGAACACCCAACTATGTTGCACGATTAGATGAAGTGGGCTAGGTGCTCGTGTTGGCACTGTGCTGCATTGATGACAGTAGCTTTCCCTGACATTCCCGCTTAGCTTGCTTTGCTTCACTCTGAAATTTACCACTGGGAAGTCCATATCATTGCATGCTTAAAGATTGCAACGGCCGTGAAGTGTTCACTCTTTCTGTTTTTTCATTCAACCTTGCACGTTGCATGCATTTGTAGCAACAAACTTCCTTGTCCGGAACATGTTTTCCAAGAAAGATGCCGCCATCCTCGGGTTACCAAAGCAAATCGGGAAAGGCATTGCCTCAATGATTGGTCTTATAATACCATGAGAAGAAATCGGTGTTGTTCCCCTTCCACTCTATCCCTCCATCAAGCATATTCTCAACGTGCGATATGACCATAAAGTAGGTCCGGATTCTTTGCTTTCCAACTTTTTCTGCATCAACATTGTAATTCGTTGCAGATGGCAGCACCCTTCATGCTCTCGAAGGAATGGCACTCTCTCTAGGAAGGTGTGACTTGTGCAAAGGCAGTACACCATGCATCCATCTAGCACATGTTGATCTCCCATTGACAACTTGTAGGACGTCTCTCCCAAAAATGCCGTTCGATGGGAACTATTGATCAAAAGGGAACCTTGCAAAAGGGAACCTATTGGATATCAGTTCTCCTTTGAGCATTGCGTTCCTTTTTCTACGATCATGACTATGGACATGAATAGGTTGTCCTCTCTTCGTTGCATGTCTTTTCTCTTCGCTGAATGCAACAGCGGGCCTACTTCTCACCTTCGCGGTACATGCCGGTAATCAAACGGTCCTAGCACCACATTCTCTTACGGTGCTTCCGAATCATAGCATATAGATGCTTAGGGAAACGTTGAAGAAGGATCGCTTCACGGTTGAGATGACAGTGTTTTACCATGCGCGTGCATTTTACCTTGGGAGTTTCGACGAAATTTACACAAGTATCTCACCAAACACCTCTAGCAAACAATACTTTGCCCATACCCATGACTAGCATTTTTCCTCGAAAAAGTACGTGTGATAGAAGGATTGAATGCCCAAGCACGAGGTGAGGGATCGGCTGAAGAGGAGCTTGGATCGTGATGGTTCTCGAGAGGTCGTGGCACAATGATACGCAAAGGAGCGTGGGTAAAAGTTTGTGTCAATTGCAACCAAGGTGTGGCCCTATTGTACCACTTCCCCGCCACGATGCCTACTTAGGAGTGTGGAGCCGAGATGTTGTCAAGCCGCCTTTGAACGTACTGGTGTCCTAGTGGTAAAGGACGACGTGTACATCCAATCGCTTCTTGGAGAAACTCCGTTTCCCGGTTCTCGAAGCTCACTCCTTCGCACCGTGGCCCGGTCGTCAAGAGACGTCCTTTTCTTTCTTTCGTAGAGAAGATACCCCCCCCATCGTCAGCGATGGATCCAGACCTTTGCAGTCTGCCACCACTGGACAGCTGGCCTGGGGTCGGAGATGGCTGAAACAGTTCTCGGCGAAGTGCGACCGCGATCACTGCGGTTGTCAGAGCGAAGCGGGAGATCGATTCAACGTTGCTTCGGACACTCTCAAATGACACTCAGAGCTGTGCTGTTGTCTCTACTCTTTTGTCGAACCATGATGTTCGAGTTCGACAAGGTTTCGACTTGTTCATACGTCGCCAACTCGGGCACGATGCTCGGCAGCAAGTTGGGAGAACAGATCGACTCTCGAGACCTCGTGTTTCGAATCAACTATGGCAAAACAAACGATTATGCAGACGACGTGGGAAGAAGGAGCGATGTTCGTATATTCGGAGCATGGAGAGACGTGACTGGTCTGCGAGGAACGCGTCAATTTCGTCTACTGAAAGGAAAGAAACTTGAATTGGATTTCAATGTGACAGACGAGAGCGTCATCATCTTGCGTGGCAATCGCGTACCCTCCGAATTCACATTTCGCTCTCGCACGAACAAGGAATTGAAAGTGCTGAGATTATCGGAAACGCCGAAAAATAAATTACCAGCGCACATCTGTAGGATGTGTCCAACAGCTGGCTGGTGGTCCACCGGATTCTGGGGTGTATTTTCTCTTTCACTATTCTGTCAGCATGTGTGGGCCTACGGGTTCAAGACAAGCCCTCGTTCCCCCCACCATTACTATGAGAACATGAATGTGACGGAGCATGTGTACCATCAACGTGTAGAGCATCCAATGAAGTTGGAGAAGAAGATTTTTAGAAAGATTGCTAAGCAGTATACAGAGGTCGGGCACACTGCAGTTCATGAACTTGATGCAGGATTAATTCAGCACCATGGACTAGATGTTATCGAAGAATGGCAGATGTAACTGAATTGGAGCGCTGGGCTTGTACTTAGAAGAACATCAGACGCCATGGATCAAGAGTAGTTTCATAAAAGTAATTTAACACCGCATGTTAGGACGTACAATCCAGGTAGTGATTACCAGGGTAGCAGTCGGCTACCTCACATTTCTGCTAGTGGTAGTGCATTTCGTCAGAAAATATGTGGACTGGATAAAAAATCAATACCGAATACGGGTATTGAGTGTGTGCTCGGTTTAAAAAGGACCATTGCCTGTCCTTACTCGCAAAAACTTTATTTCTGGTCCAAAATTTCAGCTGAGTGGCTTACATCTGAACAATTTTGCTGGATCGTAAGTAAATGTTCTTGGTGGAGTATGCAGGAATCACTTCGTTAAGTGTCTCGGTGGTTTCTTCAACCCTGATGAACAGCAGGTGTCCTCATTGTCACTAAAGAACGTAGGAGGTTCTAGTATTGAAACGCAAGAAATGCACAATATCTCGGGCACTTGGAAAAGTCCTCAGTTTACAAGGAGAAAACGAGCATGCAAGCTAATGTTCAGGCTGGATAGGGGTTGATGCCTCAAAGTGAATGCTTGAATCTGTCCATACACAGCAACAATCTTACATATTCTCTGCCACCACAGGTCTTTCAAGAAAAAAAGAGTTCGTGCTGTGCTGCTTAGGAGAACCAACCTCGGCTTTCGTCAATGTTTGAATGCCAGGTAGGAAGCAGACAATGTAGTCCACAGCGGAGGAATTTTAGCTTCATGCTTTGCTCAGTACAAAACAAGTGCACTTCATGTTCTGTTTGCCTGTCATACAGGAGGTTGTGCATGGCAATTTTTCGTGCGCTTTCGTCTTTGTTGTGTATGTCTTCCACACGCATGAAGACCTAGAACTATGCTTGAGTGGGAATGCACTTTGTCAAGTGGAGCATTTGCTGAGATGGTTTTGTGTGGAGCTAAGAGGGACTGTTCTCTACTGGCAATGCAGAAAACTATTGAGATCAAAGATGACCCAGAACTGCTCATATCATGGACAGGGCAGGAATGATAGAGTACAAGTAGGAAACCAATTCTTCAGTAAAGAGAATAAGTAAGATGTCAGCCACACATTACTGGCAATGAGAAGAAAGACAAATTTTGATGTTCTTGCCATTGAGGCAAACAACTTTGATTCTCAGAGGTGGTCACAGTGGCATTGCACAGACTATGCTGGTTGAAGACGAAAGGAAAGTTTAAATGCACTTGAAGTGTTGTAATGGGTGGATTGGATTGCAACAAACCTACACTCCTAGTGTTTCCTTAACCAAGCAATCTGATTTGTTTCACTTGCATCGTACATGGACCAGATTGTCCTTTTGATTTCCCATAAATTTACCGCTGCAGAGCTTCGCTCCTCCGTCCGATGGTTCGTTTTTATACATTCCCTCATTCAACTATCGCAAATTCTGGAGTGAGGTGACAAGGCAATCGGCTAAGAAGAATTGCGCACCATTCTCTGGTTGATTGAGATGCCTCTTGCAAGTTCTTTTAGGCACTTGAAGGTATTGGCAAGCACGAAGAGAGAAACTTGCTACAAATGCTCCTTCTCGGCCATGATTACCCTCATAGGTCTTCGAGAAGTATAATGTCAAACTCCACACAAGACAAACTTCGTCACAAAGCTATCTATGGCGCGGGGTGAAGCTTGCTCTCTCGTGAAGTCATGGTCACATCGGAACATACCAAGGGCTTAATAGGAATCTTCGCCTAGGAGATCGACCTCCACGGATAATGGGCAATAGTGGCCCTCATGGATCAACTATGACAAGGTCGTTTGGTATTGCAACGAATGAAGATCACCCCGGCTCCGCATGAGACATCTATTTGGGACACTTGACATTCATTGTTGTAGGATGGGATAGCGATGCTACTCATGAATTGGACTTGGTTTGTCTTCTCTCACTCACAAATATGAATGGCCGTTTCTCAAGAGGCATTTAAGTCGCTATCGCAATACATTTAGCCGCTTTACAAAAGGCGTGCACTAATCGCGCCAATGGTGAAGCACTTAAGTTCGTATGGTATGCAAGACCTACTTTTTAGGTAAGTTCACAAGCGCTTGTTGCACTTGTTCTAAAAAATTTCACGTCGCTAGGTATCGTCGAGGCTTGTGCTCACTTGAGGTCAAAAACTTTGTCTTCGAGTTGCTTCATAGTCTCAATAAAAGGGTACCTTTGCCCCTTCCTTAGTCGGAGCTTCCTTTTTGACTTGCTAGGCATTCGTGTTTAGATTGGTCCCTAGTCTTTCTCGTGAAGCTTTTACTCGACGATAGACCTCGCTTTAAAGCACGGAATTCCTCTGCACGATCTATGGACGAGGCGGGGTAAGTATTCTCCTAAATGAGTACTCATGGGCCCATCTCTTATGAAAAATGCGGGATTGCCGATCCCCTTTCATATACATTTGATTCGGTGAAAAGAAAACCTTAGCTACGACCTCGAACGACTACAACTTCTAGACAAATTGACTGAGAATGTTGAGACGAAAATTTATACTTTTAGGGCTTACAGCTCGCCTTCCATGGTTGAGTCCTTCCACCAAGTGGAATGGGCGACCGCCAACTCACCATGTGCATTGTCAGCGACATGACTAGCGACGGAGAAACTTTGTGCACTATCAAGCCATTGAATTCGACAACTGACTATTGTACACAAATAAGAACCACAATGTAAAAAGATTGCATGGAATAAAACGTTTGCAACAACTTTAGAGCGCAATGCGTGTCTTGTGGTAGAAGCTTCACGAAGTTGCCACCTCCATACAAGAGTGCTATGGCTATCGAGCAAACACATTGAAACTCGTTGGCGAAGAAAAAGAAACACTAAGGGAGTAGAAAAGGTCATTAGAAGCCACACGAACTTGCAACAGCCATAGTTCCTTGCGGGTCCTATGGCGTCTGAGCGCCCACCTCCTTTTCCTATGGTGCAATGCGTCGGTGGTGGTGGCGTCGACGTGCGTTCACATTCGTTCTTGCGTTCGTTGTCGTCGCCGCGGCAGCCGGAAAGGTTGGGCGGAACGTCAAGGAACGTTGTTGTCTCTTCTGTCGTTCCCGTCCGCCACACTTAATATTACATACATACTCCATTGGGTAATCCGCCCGTGGCTGAGCCACGTATTTATCCGGTTCATCGGCCACAGAGCCCTTAC
>LFIK01000913.1_pt1 | contig 22777 bp, 8 predicted proteins | sample 643401 | NCBI WGS metagenome assembly LFIK01 (sample SAMN03777447, study PRJNA286221) | soda lake metagenome | biome: soda lake; feature: Kulunda steppe; material: water; isolation source: sample T5-Br brine of Lake Tanatar-5 | place: Russia: Kulunda steppe | collected 2010-07
ATTATTCGATCGATGTTTCGTGGGAATTCTGTGTCGATCTCTTCTGCTGAATGAATTAGCTGTCGATATTCATCGAAATCGATCGGGTCTTCTTCTCCGTCTTTTCTCAACAGTTTTATGATTTTCTTACGGAGGTCGTCACTGTAGTTCGCTTGTAGCTCGTATCCATACTCAAAATCAGCACGGAATGCTTCTGTGACATCTCTCAGGCGTCGTAAATCGAACTGTGAACGATGGCGGTTTTTACGGAGATAGGTTTCTAGTTCTGGTAGGATCTGCTCTTTCTCATCTGACCACTGTTTTAGTGTGGCAACCACTGATTCTCCATTACCATATGCACGTAGTGTGCGGAGAACTTCTTGCCCATGAAGCGATTTTCTGATCGCAGTTTCAAAATCATCACGGGATGATGCATAACGAACTCTTACTGCGTCATACCGCTCGCCAGATGTAAGGTGGTAATTCTTCCCGCCAGTCCATGCAGCACGCAACATACTTGCACTATCAATACTGGAGACTCTGCTTCGGCCGATCGTATCAAAACCATCAGACTTTGCGAATCCAAATACGTGTGTATCGATCCGTGTCTCGTTTTCGGCCTCAAAGGTTGCTATGTTGTTGCCAACTTCTTTGACAATTTCTTCAACTTGTGCGAGTTGGCTTCCAGCGACACCACCAACACCAACATACTGATACCCCATGTCCAGTATTTCACTCAACGCCTTTGTGTAACTCTCTGGATCCCATCCCTGAAATGCAGCCATTAGACGGAATGACCATTCATCACCGTCGTAGAGTTCTTTAATCTCTAAGGCATTCTCCAGTGTGATGTCGTATCGTACTTGCTTATCATCTTCTCGGTAGACTGCGCGTGAGTCGAAGTCCATTCGATCTAATATTTCTGAGACTGTACCAGAGAAATCGTGTTTTGTGAATTCTTCAACAGTATCTACTCCACAGATCGTTGCATCGTATCTCGCGACAATATCTGGCCATTCATTCGGCCATTCATCAACCATGATGTCTACCTTGTCTATGAGTCGATCTGGGAGTTCATCTTGAGTAAATTCGTCACCAAATGCACGTTTATCAAGATACAGGCGTCCTTCTTCTTTCCCAGAACCAAGCACAAGATGATCGATCGTCACTCCAACAGTGACGTCTAAGGATTCATAGAATTCCAACATATCGTCATTCCCGTATCGGGGGAATGGGAGCGATTTGTATCCCCACGCACCACAATCACTAATTGTTGGAAGCCACTCTGGTATCGTCAGTTGAGGATCTTTGTATACGCCATGCCCAGTGATTCGATCAAACTTTTTTTGGCTCCCTTCGATCTGTTCGCGTGATATAAGAACTCCATCGATAGGCGTTGTTTCGTAGTCAAAAATGTCCCAAATAAAATGACGATCACGCTCTTTCTTATGTAGTGTAGAGAGTTCGTCGTGAATAAAATCATAGCGGGCATCAACTGCGTCATCCCACTCCGGCACAAAAAATCTCACAGAGTTAGTTCACCTGATTTTGATTATGCTCAACGGTATTTAGTACCAACTATCGCGCTCACTCGGATAGAGTTTACTAACTTCGGCACCGTCTATTGTCACTTCAAGGCTGAACCGATACATAATATCAAAAATAGCTATTTGATGTTAAACCTCATACGACGCTTGAAGCAACACTAATTAAGACAGTTTGAGAAGTGAGCAGGTTGTTAAGTTTGTTTGGGACAATACTCGACGACCTGCAAAGCAAGTGTTTCGTGGCAGATTTAGAAGAGACTTGGGAGCGTGAGCGGACAGCGACACCCGTCAGGGGTGTGCCGTTCAACTTCATGCGACCGGTTGTTCACTCAGAGAAACAATTTTGATTCTTGCTAAATTTGGCGTAGAACGCTCTCAGGGAGCAGCTTGAAATGGTGCACCGCTGTCGCGGTCGACCAGACTGCGGTCAAGATTAATGGAGGGTGGCCTTGGTTGTATGATACAATTGTCCTCGATAGGAAGTTGATTATCGACGCCACACTGTTTGGACGGTACAGTACCGACTCGGCTGCTGAGTTCCTGTCTAGCCCTCCGAAAAACGCGACCTCTTAGACATTGGATTTTTGATCTACGTGTTCGACTATCGGACTTACTTGCTCGGTTAGAACTAAGCGATCGGCACAACTATACTGACCGAAACCTCATCAAAAAGTGGTTTCAGACCCTCAAGGTACAAATCGGCCACTTCCATAATCTGTGGGTGGGCAGCCGGCGGAGCGTCCGTCAATGGATTTCAATATTCATACATTACTATATTCATCTCAGGCCACACCAATCGCTCGATGGACGAACGCCGATCGAGGAGATGCTAAACTAGACCGTGCTATCGACACAACACATCAGATAACTCGTGGCCTCATCCCTTTCAAGAATACGCGGCCACTGTCACTCAAAGTAACCGTTTTCATCCGTCCCTCTTTCTCTGTTATCACCAAAATTTCTGATTCCAAACTATCAACATGACGAGCAACTGTACTCTTTGATTTGTCGAGTTCACTAGCAATTTGACTTATCGATAGAGGTGTGTCTAACTCCGATAACTCGCTGAGTAATTTTGCTTCGGCGTCTGAGACGTTCCCACGAAGGTTTAGAGGTGGAATACGATGAACGCTACTATCGATATCGCCTACTTGGAGTACTGTATCGATATAACTCTCGTTCGTGAACGTAGCGATTGTCAGCGGTAGAAGAATCTCACGCGCGCCTCCACCGAGGATGACGATAGTTTCGCCTTTTGATGCCTGCATGAGGTCGGCACAACACAGGGTTGTTTCGATGAAATCTGTATAAGGCAAGTATTCTGACCCCAAATCAAGACCAGGAACTACCTGTGTCAGAACTTCTTCTACTTCCTCGAAGGCATCTTCACCTCTCTCAGAACCGTTTACCGGTTGCAGTAAGATCACTCGATCGTCCTCGTCGAGACCCATGCTAAGGACTGGTCGAACGACACGGCGACTGTCAAATCCTAAGGGAGCGAGGTAGGTTCTCATATCTGCAGATTGGATATACACTCTGGTTACTGTTCCGAATTAGTGCAACAATCGGTGTTATTTTCGTACACAATTGGGGGATGACGGACGCTTACCGCGAGAAATTCGGTCTTTATTCGCATAGATCGTCCCAAATTACTGCAACTCTCATCAATATGTTGCACTTCCGACAGCTATATGACAAATCGCGACATACTTGATAATTGCTTGTACAATCCGCAGTCGGGTGACGTCCACCCATCCGCGGTAGAGATTTCTCTATCCAAAAAGTGTCAAATCAACGACGGGCTTATGTAAACGGGGATGGAAATGCGATTCGATCGCACCCGCTTGAAAATGTCTAAAACGGTTGATTTGGCAGATCTACCGCTATGTTGAGGGTGCGAGCCCCAGCGTCCATCCCACACCCGACGCTAACAACGATTCCCAAGCGAACCATGCAAGACCCATCCGACCCACCCGACTCAGAAAGCCCCACACTCGCGAATTTTATCGGAACACGAGACTCAGTTTTCATACTCCGAGACCCACAACTCGCGAAGACGGGTTCACAAGCACGTGCACAACTCCGTTCGTTGCCGTTTCTCGCACAGTCCGGCCTCGACCGAGTCGCCCATCCTGGTATCTACGATAATGGGTTGCGACTTGCCGAATACGAACTTCTCCCGAACGAAAACTTGCGAGCGAACGGAGTTGCCAACGTCGAATTTCCACTGGTTCACTATCTCAACCAAGAAATGCTAACTGGAGAATTACAGGATGAAGAGAGTATCTACGACGAGCAAGACGTCGTTCGCCGATTACTTCGGAAGCGTCCCGACGGTATGTTGTACGTGATTGTGACTGACACGAGCACCCCAAAGATGCCACGCCATACCCGAAAGCCGGGTAAATCGTTTGTCGATGAGTTCGAGTGTACCGTCGTCGAGTATAAGGGGTTACTGAAGCGGTATCTCCAGTACAATCTCAACTCGGACCTTCCGCTATCGTCAACGCAGAATCTGTACTTCCATCAGATTTCGGCCCACCACAAGCAGGCGGGTCTCAAGGCAGGCTCAATTCCCGACCTCTTCGACTACACACAGCTTCCAGCGAACAGTCCAGCCTGGAACCCGGTTTATTATCTCATCCGTGAGGATGTTGACCGGGTACTCGAAGATTACTCTGAGCGTATCCGGGAGGCACTCCGTTCATGGACTGAATGGGGGCCGACACAGAAAGTCGCGAATAGTATGCTGGACATGCTTGAACGGGTGGATTATGAAGAAGAGCGTCTTGACGAATATCGGTATCGTCATCAGGAGGACATATGAACACGAAATTCACACCGGCTAGTTCTAAGCCGGACAAACTACTCACCGGATTTATTTCGGTGCGAGCACCGGAGCTCAAACATATCTATAATAACATCCAAGGCCCCACTTCCGTCTCCGAACTCAGGAAGAAGTTTGGGAGACCAACCAGCGACGGGATTGAAACTGACCACATCGAGGATACGATACGGTTCCTGAATGCAGTCGACTTGGTCGAGAGTCCTTCGGGAGACATAAGGGATACTGTCGAGCGCATTAACGAGCGTCACCTCGTTGGGTTACCGTTCGAAGCGCGACTCCAGTACCACTGCAATCAACAGGAGGGTCGGCAAACACACTTTGCAGCAGTTTATCAGGCTCTGTTGAACGAAGGGGGCCGAACTGTGAATGGAGACCGTGATCACCTCCGCACTATTCTGAAGCGTGAGACTGACCACGGATTCAGTTGGACCAACGAGAAGATCGACATGTGGATGACATTGAACGAACAACTGGGGCTGATTATCGAGTCCAAAGATGACATTGTTCTGAGTCCGTGTCGTGCTCTGATGCACGATGCACTCGTCCTCGCTCCGATGAGTTATGACGAACACCCGAATTACGACGATGCCATCATCAAAAATGGGGAGTTCCGTCGTGCGTTTGATTGGATCAACGATAATCTATTTAGTGTCTATGAAGAGCGTGCAGGAACACCCCGCATCCATCCAGCGATTGCCGACGTACTTCGTAATATGGAAGATGACGGAGTCGTCATCCTGTCGAGTCCTGGAGACTCACAGAACACAGTCAAAATCCCGCCAGAAAACCTCAACGAAGACGTCAGAGGAAACCGGCGTGATGTAACTCGTATCTCGATCCAATCTCATCCTGACGAAGCGGCCTACCAGTACCCTCTTACCCAACACCTTACCCAACAATGAGCCAAGACGTTCAACAACTCTCAGTCGGAAGCGAGATACCGCGCTATTGGGATGACAACGAAGTTGATCACTTCATCACCTCAGAAGCACACACAGCGACAAAGACACCCGAACAATTCAAAGAAACACACGTCGATATCGATCGTATCTGGGCCGATACGCTGACTCCCCTCGGCGTTTCGGGCGACTTTGTCACCCAAGAAGACGTACTCAAATCCATCACGGCGTCCAACATTGACGACCCGAACCGAATCTTCATCGTTCGCGGTGAACCCGGTTCAGGGAAGAGCCAACTATGTGAGTGGACGAAGTACCAAATCAACGGTTTTGGTGAAGATGACGACGGTATCGAGGACTACGTTGCACTTCACGTATCTCGAAGCCAGACTCGGATAGACCAGATTATCGACGTACTCACTGAGCCGCTTGGTGTTGACACTGACGTCAGGAATATTCAGGGGAGTGACCCCTACGATCTGGCCGAGCCTATCGTAGGGCTCCTTCGTGGGTACTGGTCGACCAGTCTGCTCACGGATGAAGAGTTGCGTGAACTCACTGAAGAGCGTGATGGTGAAACGGACCTACGTGACATATTCGCCGAGAATATTCGAGACTACCAAGATGCTCTAGAGTCCCGTGACGAGAATCCTGACTTCAAACTCCTTACCCGAGATAACTACCGCGACTTACGTCTTACTCTGGGTTTCGGTGATAAATTACGAGAAGAGAGTGAGTTAATTTTCCCTGCACTGAAGAATCAAGCTCACGAGTATCTCTCGAACAACCTTGTAGGAAATTTCAAAGAGCAACTCCAGGAGTACTCTGAACTATATCAAGAGAGGGAAATCCGGCCGGTCCTCATCTGCGAAGATCTGACCACGTTCTCCGTTCTAAAGGAGCAACTTCTCGACCATATCTTCGAACTGAGTAGTAGTCACTACGACATTGTCCTCGGATGGACAATCGGGTGGGAACAGGATAACATCGACGACGCGATGACCCGTTCGGATGCGGCCACGTACATGAAAGGCCGATCCGAGGGATACCTAACGATGACCGACGAGAATGGCGCGGCGTACTTCCTCGACGATGATGTCTCTGTTGAACTCACTCGTTCGTACCTCAATGCAATTAAGCGCCACTCCACCATCGAATCGGCGCCTGAAAATGTCGAAGATGCCTTCGACGGGTTGTACCCATTCAACGAGCGGTTCGTTCACATCGCATACCGCCAGTTGAACGACGAGGGGAGCGACCGCAAGACACCACGGCTACTCCTGCTTCGTGTCGTAAAACACTGTCTGAAGTCTTCTTGGCCGCCTTATGAGGCTATGAAGTCGAACTCGTTTGCCGATACACCCACTTTCGGGATTGACATGAAGTACGATCAGATCTATTTGGATCTCAGTCGCTGGTACGGTGTTCCTGTTGAAGATGGTGTCGGTGTCAAGGTCGGTATCTTCGAGACCTTTGGAATCGGCCTCCCTAACAGCAACGTGGCACCAGTGAAGGGTGGCTACGTCGTGTTTGATAAGGGCAAAGGAAGCGCCGTCCTCGACAAAATCAAGAACCCTCCAACGCCGAAGTACGAGGCCGATGACGACCACAATAGTAAAGAAACTGGTGGAGACAACCAAGATGATAATGAGGCCGACTCCGATGAGGAAGCTGATGACGTAACTGTAATTGACGAACCTGAATTCTCGGAGGAAGAGCGTGAGCGTCAGCACAAATTTCAGGAATTCCAAGATTGGATAAAAAACGGCGAAGAATACCCCAGTTCAGATACGATCCACGATGGGGCGATCGAAGTCCTCGAACGCTGGCACGACCCGACTCGACTCGGTAATCCAAATGCATCCACACGCTCCGCAAGTGCGATCTACTACGCACGCGGTGACAATGTACCGGTGTCAATTCAGGGAGACCAGCAGCGACAAGCAAGCATTGATATCGAACTTGAGTGGGGCGTAGAGCACGCCGAACTCTACACCCCAATGCTCGAGTACGGTCTCTTTGGGCTGTTCGACACCAACGATACCAACTTTGACCGACTACGATCGTGGGCCGATACCAACATCGCGCAGTTTAAGAGTGAAATGCGTCAGGAGGTCGAAGACTGTCTTCCCGAAGGGCTCACTATCGAGAAAACGCTCGTGCTGGCACAGTTTTTCCTTGTTAACGCTGCACGGGGGAAAGAAGTCGAAGGCAATGAGATTCCGGCTGAACTTGTCTTCGAAGAGTACGATGCGAATCAGTCGTACGGGAAGCCAATCATTGAAAACTTCGATCGAACTAGTGCATTTGGGCAGGCCTTCAACAATCTAACCATGTATTCGAGCGACATCAACGACCTCATCGAGGGATTCTTCCTCCTCAAGTCAAACGTCGTCGACCACGACCGTCTGGCAGAAGCACGGCGAGAAGTCGCTACCGACTTCGAAAACCACGTCGACGATGCGATGATGATCGATGCAGGCAACCTTTCCGATGCGTATAAAATCGGTTCGACTCGCAAACAGGCGAAGACAAAGACAAAAGTCTCGACGTTATTCGGTTGTATCTCTGACTACGCGTCCGAACTCCAGCGACTCACTGCGGAAGAAGACGCTTCGCATATCCAGTCCGCTCTCAAACCCGTCGAGCGGTGGTACGACAACAGTCATACGGTCAACGGCCTTGCTGAGTGGTTCGGAACGCTATATACATGCGCCGGTGCGATGGACGTACCCATTAAACCGACCTACGAGGAAGCCTACGAGACCCTCACTGACTCACCCGAGGACGTGAAGCTCACGTCCTTTGGGAAGGACGTCAAGCGGTTCCAGAGTATGGACGATGCGACCGGCGTGACGCTCGTCACTCGATTGCACGACTTCGCTCGCAGTCGCCACGAGCAACGTGCGTGGAAGATATACGAGGCGTTGGATTCACTCATCACTGATCTTCAGGGCCAAGAACATTCCACTGGGGCCGACCTTGAACACAGAATCAAGCAACTTAGCGAGTACGCAGAGTACGAGCAGAAACGGCAGGAAATCAACAACATCACCGAGGATCTATAACAATGTCCAGTACTCAATCGTTACCCACCGTCGTACAGGCCCTCGAAGACAAGGCCAAGAAACACAAGCAAGCGGAGAACACCCAGTTTCACGTCTCGATCGCCCGGCACAACATCCGCGAAGTAAATCGCGAACTCGACAAACTCATCTCGAGCCTTCGGAACCTTCGGTACTACAAGACCGTCCTCGACGGTGCCTTCGATGGTTCGGTACCGACCATGACTGGTAGCGCCTCACAGGCTGCAAAGAAGGCTATCGAGGTAACACAAGACGACTTACTGGATGACATTCAGAGTAGCGAGATGAACGATGAAGACGTTGGGCTCGAAGAAAGCGGGGAAAGTGGTAACCCAGAAGTCCAACTAACCCCCGAAGTCGAGACGCAAATTGGACACATCAAGTCAGCAAAGCGTCAAGTCGACAACGTCATCGATATCATCGAGAGTCGACTCGAGTCGAAGCGAAAGCAGTGGAGTACAAAAGTTAATGCAGCCGAGGAACTCCAGAAGATCCTCGGGGGGAAGAACACGGACTTCTCGAGCACGCTCAACCACATGCACCAACTCCTGACTCGAGAGCTGATGGATCCGAGTGGATCTGCATCGAACTTCGTCTCCCAATGGAAGAGGGACGTTAGAAACTGGGAAGAGCATCAGTCACTCCAGAGCTTTGATGACTTCCAAGCGAAACACAAACTCTCAGACCCGACAATCGAGGACGTAAAGACACTCAGCAAGTCCCAAAAGCTCACTTTAGCTGATGTCTCGCTTAATTCCCTCAAGGAGATGAAGCGCGTCAATGAACTCGAATCGGCGGTTGAGCTGAGCCTCTAACAATGAAAGATCCTGTCGACCACGCGGAGCAGATGCAGGAAGCTTACCACGACTACTTTATTGGTCGTGGTGGGCGCGCGGCACGTAGCGTCGCCAATCGACTCGCCGAGGGTGAGGATGATTTGACGGGAATACGCGGACCGTATCTCCAGGCTCTAGACATCCCGAACTGGAGCACCCGCTCGTGGAATGCCTTCGCCCGGTCGGTACGCCTTGAACCACACATCCGTCGTGCCTTCTCACAAATCGGATTCGAGCGATTGTACGACTTTCAGGAGCGCAGCATTGAGGCAATCCTCGAAGGTGACGACACAGTCATCACGGCCGCAACCGGACGGGGGAAGACCGAAGCATGGCTCATTCCGATTCTCAACTCTATCCTCGAAGACAAGCGGCACGGCAGGGATAGTGATGATACAAGCGTCAAAGCCACGCTTATATACCCGACGAAGGCGCTTGCACAGGACCAATTGAAGCGTCTCCTTCAGTACCTCTACCTCATCAACAAGCAACTGAAGTCGGAACAGCAAATCACGGTCGGCATCTACGACGGTGACACACCGCGGAACGTCAGTGAATCGGGGGCTGAGGGATACCTCAACGCGACCTTCCGTCACTTCGAGTGTCCAGGGTACAACGACGAACTCGCCAAGTGCCAAGATTGTGGTGGCGGTGTCCGAATCCGGAATACGGGTTCCAGGTTCAAACTCATCCCTGAAAAGGCGAAGTGTGAGGATGACGACCCGAATGACGTCCCACTCGACTTCCTGCGTCTGACGAAATATGATATTCTCCAGAACGGTGTCGACATCTTACTCACTAATCCGGACACGATCAATTACCGTCTCATCAACACTAACGCTGAGGACGAACACGAACGGTTCATTTATGAACCTCAGTTCCTCGTGTTCGACGAGGTTCACACCTACGACGGATTGTTTGGGAGTTACACCTCAGTACTGATGAAGCGCGTTCAGTCGCTGCGGGAGGAACGCGGTGTCGAAGACCTGCAACTCATCGCAAGCAGCGCAACCGTCGAGAACGACGTCGAACTGTTCCAAAAAGTGAGTGGCGCTGTCGACGTCAAGCAAGTGAGTGAAACACCCCGTGACCTCGATGGGTCCGATCCAACCGAGGCCCCAGACGAACTGACGTCGGACAGTTTGACCGTCAACCACATTCTTCGTGCGACGGCGGACCTCGACGATGAAGTTCCGGGCCTTGGCGGGTTCGACTACACGTTTGATGATGCGTCGAGTTACGACCGTGATCGACGGGAAACACTGGTGAGTGATGCACTCTTCGATTATCTTACCGAGACTGAAGACGATTTAGGAGCACAGGTTGTTCGCTACGTCCATCAATTACTATATAACGAACCTCTCACGCGGTCAGACCTGCACGACACGCTAGCCACTGCACTTGATCTTGATGGCGAAGAGGCGTCTACATTGGTATCGAATGTCCGCACACTCGGAGAATTCTCAGGTATGTTGGAGAACCGTAGCCACGTGTTCTCCTGGCCGATTGACGGCTTCTATACGTGCCTGTCATGTGACTCGGCGTATCGATCGCCACAAGACGATTGCCGAAAGTGTGGGTTTGGTTTCGTAACGCGAACCACCTACTGCCGTCACTGTAGTAACGAACACCTTGTCGCGTGGTACTGTCCAAGTTGTGACCAACTGGAACCATTTACGCCAACTGAGCATGGCACAGTAGACCGAGATGAGACCCACATCTGTCGACGGTGCGAATCTGGCCGAGATGAGGTCGTTCAGATGGTCCGAACGACGTTCCAACCATTCCTCGAGTGCCTGAATTGCGGGAACCAATCAGACCGAACGACAAATATCGAATGTCGAGAATGCGGTTGTAAGACTGTTATGACTGACGCTGAGATATTCACCTGTATCAATCCACAATGTGGAGCAACACAGGAATCTAAGCATATCTGCACTCACTGCAAAGGCACTGGCTTCGAAGTAGCCACAACCGACGGAGGATTCGATTGTCCTAACTGCGGGAGAACCCACGACCGGTCAGAAGAAACTCTCGTGAACTGTGTTGATTGTGGCTTCAGCATCTCACCAACACCGTTCCTTCCGTGGGTTTGTACGAGCGACGATTGTGACCGTGTCCATTTCGAGAGCCAACCCGTTCAGTGCGACTGTGGAGAGTCTTCATTCGTCAAGCGTGGACTATTCGAAGTACGACATGACCAACACTGCCGGTCGTGTGACACTGCGTTTCTCGGTGACGAGGGCTGTGAATGTAATAACCCAGACGTTCATCCCCGGACTGGTCACCACCAAGCGTACAAAACAGTCGATACCCACGGTTGGATTCACAACATGAGTTCGCAACCGTCCGCGGTCCCGTGTCCGCATAGATATGCCCGGTACGAGATTGGCCGTCGGTTCGACGAGCTGATGCGTGGGCCGAGTAACCTCGCTGTGACGACCTCGCAGTACATGCTGCGAGCAGTCGCCGACGAAGAAGGCCAGCAAGCAGCGAAACTCCTCTCGTTCGCTGACTCTCACCGCGACATGAAAGAGCTCAGTCGGGACTTCTCTGAGCCAGAAGTGGAAACGTTACTGGACCAACTCCTGATTGAGAGTGCATTATCCAATGACGATGACAGTCAATGGATTCGCTTCGATCGTGTCCTCGAACATGCAGACGAGACTGTCGACAGGGTCAACGACGAATTAGAACCACCACAAGTTGCTAGGAAAGTCGAATTCAATCTCAAATCACGATTGAAAGGCCAGCCCCGGAAGAGGTGGGAAGACAGTAACGCACTCCGAGACCGGCTGTCTCGTCGTGCACTCAGACACACCTACAGTCAACGGTTAGGCGAACGAGATGGGCCTCTTGCCGAAGTTGGCCTACTCGACGTCCGTCCCACCTTTAGTCTGAGCGAACTCGAGGAGGATGAGCGCGCCATCGTCCGTGAACTTGCGGCCGATGGCAATGACTATCGGGTGGGAAAGTTTAATTTACCAAGTCCTGACCGCTCAGTCGAAGATGTTGTCGAAGCGTTAGTCGACCACGGAATCCTTGAGTATGGACACTCTGAAAACTACGTCTCGTTTGATTCATCTGCACTTGAGGTGACGATTGCTGGCAACGGAGACGACATCCGGTTCGACCCCAACAAAGAGCGATACTACACGACGCTGCGGCACCAGTTCGACTTAGACACCCAATCGAGTGTCCGCTCAGACGCATCACTCTCGGACCGAGCGTCGGTGTCCCATCCTCGATTCACACAGCGAGCACACCGCGCCGAATACTCGCGGACACGGATCCTCATCTCTGAGGAGTATCTAGGGACGACTGACAAACGCAAACGCCGAGAATTGGAGTATCTCTTTCGCGAGGAGAACTACCCTCACCATCTCTCGTCGGGTCCAACGATGGAACTTGGTGTCGACATCGGCGCACTCGACGCGCTCCTCCTGTACGGGACGCCCCCGAATATGAACGCGTACCTCCAGCGAGTTGGGCGTGCCGGGCGTAGTTCACACTCGTCGATGGTTCATTCTGTCAGCCAACGGAATCCCATCGATTACTACTACTACGACCATCCTGACGAACTCATCGACGCGGAACCCACACCGGTGCCGCTCAACGAGCACAACGAAGAGGTCCTTCGCGTCTCGCTTTCGTGGGCTGTCTTTGACTACATTGCGGCTCACTTCACTATCCCATGGGAGGTTAGTCGTCACGGTAGTGCACGCTCTATCGATGGTGGTGACACCTACCACCGTCGTAGCATGCTCGACGCCACCGAACGCGAGGGAGCCAGTAAGTTGACTCACGTGATGTCACTCAACGCTGACACGCTGTCTCTCAGTAAGGCGGACTCAAAGCTCGAAATTCTCGGTGAGGTTGTCGAAGACCACGAGCATGACATCACCGGCTATCTGGAGTCGCTACTCGATTATCAGTACTGCGAGGAGTGCGAACGCCGATACGCTACGGACGATAGCCTAGAAGCCTGTGAACGGGGAGATTGCAACGGAACAGTCCGATACGCTCAAAATGAATTCGGTCACCTCGTCGACGACGCCCTTGAGAACTTAGGTGAGCGTTATATCAGCGGTTACCGAGCGTACAGACACTCGCTCGAAGACGAGTCTGCTGATCTGAAACAGCTAAATCAGAGACTACGACTTACCCAACAGCGTGCCGGGTCTGAAGAGCGCGCTCGCATCATGCGAGAACGGCGCGGTCTCCAGGACCGAATCGAGGTGCTCGATAACTATCTGTCTTCTCTGGGTAAGTCGACCTACTTCGACTTCCTCAGAGAGTCACGCGAAAGCAAGTACGACTTCTCTATGAGAAGTGTCGCCACCACAGTTGGGCTGACGTTGGTTGATGAGGGATACGACCGACAGAATCTCGGTGATCAGGGAAGCGGTCGCGCGATGCAGATGGCACTCTCCGAACTCCACCCGGGTGCCACCTACCTCGACAGCGGTGAAACGTATACTGTCTCTCGTGTTCGTCTCGATGAAAAGGCAGGATCCGATCTTCGCGAAGCGGTAAGCGAGGCAACAGAGGGTGAATATATAGCAGAAGAACTGGTTTGCCCTGCGTGTCACACCTCATATAATCTCGATGCTCAGGGATGCAACTGTGAGACCGACGCATCACTCAAGGGGCGGCGACTCGCGATGCTCGACTCCGTCGAGGCATACCACGATAACCTCAAGATGACTGCGGAGGGAGACGAAGCACGCTATCTCCACAACGAACCGAACAACCAGGTGCAAAACACGTACGCGGAACGTGAAACTTCGATCCTCGACTTCGACTCAAACCGTAGATTTGAGCTTCAGGCTGCCGATGGGGAGCGGCTTGGAACACTCGAGTACGGCGATTACTCGGTTCTCCTCCACACCAAGAGCTACAAGACGAAGTACAAGTCCGGAGAGGTCGACCCCCGTGAAACACTCTTCGAGGTCTGTGGAGAAGAGAACTGTCCTGGAGTCGTCTACCGCGATGGCGACGATGAACGCCGATGCAGTGCCGACCCTGACCACTTCCCTGACGGACGTGGTGCAGATTCCCAGTTCGTCCGACTGGGGCACCAGTACAATACGCAAGGTGTTCGTATCGACCTTGCCGACCGTGAATTATCCCACACGCTGTCTCACGGGATTCGAGTCGCATTACAGTACCTCGGCGGCGTCAACGTTCGTGAGCTCGACGAGTACGTCGGGCAAGAGCATGTTGATATCTTCGAGTCCCAAGAAGGCGGATCTGACGTCGCACGACTCCTCTTCGAGCAGACCGATGGCGAGTTCAAATCGTTCAGCCGAGCGCTCGGACTCATGCGTGACCAATTCGATTGTGACTGTGAGAGTGGTTGCCCGTCGTGTTTGTACCAGTATGGGTGTGACCTCAAAAACGATCAGCGCTCGTTCGACCGTGAGCGTCTCTGCAAGACCCTCAAAAGAGGTGATATGACTATTCAGACAATTGAGAACCACGAACCCGACGAACAGTTCGCAAACTAACCAACATCACACACATTGCCACCGATGGAATTCGACCCACTCGAACTAGCAAACTCGATGCAAGAATCGTACGCTGAACACTATGCCGGCTCCCTGCCTCAGCGGGCAGTGAAAAACTTGGTTTCGCGGTATCACAATGGTTCGGGGGAGTCGCTTGAAGAAGACCTCCCCAAGTTCATTCGGACCAAGGGACCCTATCTCCAGGTTCTCGACTTGCCACGGATGAGTGACACTCCGTGGGAGACATTCGCCAACGATAATGGCCTCCATAGCGACATCACCACGACGTTCACCGAGGCTGGATTCCGCTCACTATACGAGTTCCAGGAAGCGTCTGTCGAAGCCATACTTGAGGACCACCACACGCTCCTGACCGCGAGTACTGGTCGTGGGAAAACCGAGGGATGGTTAATACCGATCCTCAACTTCATCACAGAAGCGAAGGATAGGCAGTACGACGCCCATCCACCAGAGAGCGTAAAGTGCGTTCTCACGTATCCGACGAAGGCACTCGCCCAAGACCAGTTGAAGCGGTTAATCGACTACCTCTTCACGCTCAACCAAGAGCGGTCGTCTGACGAACAAATAACTGTCGGCATCTACGACGGGGACACAAAACGTCGGGACCCGGACGAACTCTCGTATCTCCAGACGACATTTCAATATTTCGATTGCCCGTGTGGGGAATGTGAATCCTCGCTGACGGTCCGCCGGCGAGATGACGAGTCGTTCGTGGTCGAACCGATGGAAGAACACGAAGACGATTTAATTTTCGACTTTATCAAAGTCACCCGAGACGCCATCGTCGAAGCACCTGCGGACATACTGCTGACCAACCCTGACACGATTAATTATCGACTGTTCAACGTCAACGAGGACGAAGAGCAGCACCGCTTCGTCGCCGAGCCGAAATACTTTGTCTTCGACGAGATTCACGAGTATTCCGAGCTTTTCGGTTCGTTCACGTCAACACTCATGCGCCGGTACATCCGAGAGCGGCAAGAACTCAACGGCTACGAAAGCGAGAGTGACGACGACCTCACAATTATCGGTGCGTCCGCAACTGTCGAGAACAAACGGGCAGTCTTCCAGCGTATCAATCCATTTATTAACCCCGATGTCGAAGTCGTCGAAGAAGACGAGCGAACACTTGACTCGTCTTTCCCGACAGATATTCCTAATGAGTTCTTTTCCTCAACGCTAACCGGGGATGAATTGCGGAACGGAGACACAGAGGCCGCCGTGAGAGTACTCGAGGCTGCTGGTGTGGCCGGGGGTGATGAGGGCGTCGACAAAGCGATTTACGAATATCTCGTTGAGGAAGAAGGTGGTCCACTAGAATTCGTTCGTGGGATCTACACAGCTCTTCGGAAGAAACCGCTCCGTCCTGTTGAGCTCCGTGAGCGCCTCATCGACGAGACCGAGCTCACCGAAAATCAGGCAGAGGTAGTGGTGGAGAACTTCATGGCTATCGGCGAAGTGTCTGGTATTCTAGAGCGGCGTGCTCACTTGTTCAGTTGGCCTCTCGACGGCTATTACTCGTGTATCAACTGTGGTGCGGTGTACGACACCCCGCAATCGTCCTGTAGCGAGTGCAACCACCACTTCGTGACGAAACTCTCACTGTGTAATCAGTGTGGTGAGGAATCGCTCGAATCGTGGTTCTGTCCAAACTGCGAGCGACTCATACCGCACACAGTCACGTCCGAGGAGGGACGATTCGAGTATTTCCAGCGCAGAGAATGTAGCTGTGAGACTCTCGAGGGGGAAACTCCAAAGATGGTTCGGGTCTACTGGCGACCATACTACGAGTGTACAGAGTGTGGTGAACGTCAGAAGATTGATCACCAGCACGACTGTCCAATCTGCAACTCTTCGATGGTCCTCGACGACTCGATGGAGAGTCACGCCTGCACCAACCCTGACTGTGACGAAGAACTCTCCATCGAAGAGGCTCACGAGCCAGAGTGTCACTCCTGTCACTCTGCCGCATTGGAACCGCTAGTAGACGAAGACGTCCAGTACTGTACCAAGTGCGGTGATGTCTACGAGAATCCAGAAGGTCAAGGGTGTATTGCAGATGACTGTGACGGAGACCTCACTCCCAAGCGGTTTCTCGGGTGGACGTGCGGTGATCCCGAATGTGATGAGGTATTCTTTGGTCGTCCACCGGCGTCATGTACTTGTGGCAAGCGAAAGTTTGTCCGGTCCGCACTGTTCGATATTCGGATGGTCGACGAGTGCCAATCGTGTGGACACGAGTTCCTACTGAACGGCCCACACGACTGTAACTGTGAAAATTCTGAAACCAGCCAGCGTGCGAAAGGGTACAGCAACTTCCGGATGGTCGACGATGACGGACGGATTCGAGAGGCGAGCCAATTCCCTGGTGGACTCCCGTGCTACCACGTGGACCAGCGGGAGACCTACTCTAAGAACCGTCGGTATGACTCAATGCTCCGTGGTCCAGCCAACGCAGCGGTCACGACTGGTCGGTACCTCCTGCGTTCTCTTGTAGATCGAAACGCTCCTGACGCGTTTACCGAGTCGAAGATGCTCTCGTTCGCGGATAGCCAGTCCGATATGAAGGAGCTAGAACGGAACTTCCGTGAACCAGAGGAGTCGTTCTATTTTGACCGACTGTTCGTCGAGAGTATACAAAAAGAAGCCGACAGGTCTGGATGGGCGATACTCTCTGATGTCGTCGACTGTGGCGTAAGCGATGCACATGAGTACGAAGACGAACTATCAGGTGAAGGCGGTAACTCGCCAAAAATGTACGAGTCGCTGACTAGCTACAATCAGTCGGTGGACGAGTACCTGGCTGAGGAGTTGCTTTCGCGTGCTCTCAAAGGAAAGTATTCCGATCGTTACCGCAGCAAGCAACTAAGTGATGATGGAGTGGTCGATCTTCGCTTGGGTGTTGATATTGACAATCTTGATGATGGAGAACGAGAGATGCTCGTCGAGGCCATCGGTCAAAATCATCGCTACGAACCCAACTTAATCGATAAAATCGACAACGGACATGACCATCTCGACTCACTCATCGAGCATGGAATTCTACGCCGTGTCGAAGAGGATGGAAGTCGGTTTGTAATGGTCGAAGAGGATGTAGTTGAGTGTGCGGTAGTTGACGATGAGACCCCGACGAACTACAGTCCGCATGAAGAAACATACTCAACATCACTCGATGTCGCACTCGGTGTTTCTCCTATAGATGTTGTTGAATTCGATGTGACGATCGAGGACCGGGCCGTCTTCTATCACCCACACTACTCACTTACTGCACAACAAATCGCTACGTCTGACCCGATGATGCTGCTCGCAAGGGCGTACTATGGCGAAACTGATCGTGAAGAGCGGCGAAAACTTGAGTACCAGTTCCGACAGGGGAGGTATCCGCATTTCCTCTCGTCGGGTCCGGCGATGGAACTCGGTGTCGATATTGGTGACCTAAATACGCTCCTCCTCTACGGCACACCGCCGAACGCTAACTCGTACCTTCAGCGAATCGGCCGAGCAGGGCGTTCTTCGGGTAATTCGCTCATTCACTCGGTCAGTCAGCGGAACCCAATCGACTACTACTACCACGAGCACCCCGAGGAACTCATCGCTGCTGAACCGCAACCAGTCCCACTTAACGAGATAAATCGAGAGGTTCTCCACCAGTCACTCACGTGGGCAGTCCTCGACTGGGCTGCAACGACTCGGTGGATTCCATGGCGTAAAGAGCAGAGTGGGCTTGATGACTTCGTTGTTTGCAGAGATGACCCAACGCCTCGTACAGAGTCCCGACCGAACGACATAATTCGGTTCACGGGGGTCCTGTCGTCTTCCAATTTCGAGGTCCAGCATCAGGGTGATGAATCCCCGCTTGAGACACTTCGTACGCTGATATCTGAGAATCGCGATGAGGTCGAACAATGGCTTCGTGAGATCCTCTCGTTCGGCGTTTGCTCGTCATGTGGTCGGAAGCATGCGACTGGTTACACCGGAGCGTGTCAGCGCCAAGACTGCAACGGGAGAGTCGAATCGGTCCTGAACCGAAGCGAAGATGTCGTAAACAGTGTACTCACCGGGACCGAAGAGGAATTGAGTTTCGAGGAGACAATTATTGACCTCTATTTCGATCAGCAGAACAACATCAACGACGACATCGACATACTTGATAGAGATCGTCAGGACCTACGACGAAAGGAGCGAAAAACACGTGACCGTGACGAGAAGCGTCGGCTACGGGACCAAAAAAATCAGATGAACCGTCGAGTTGATCAGTTGTACAACTATCTCCAACGACTCGAAAATATGGACTTCGGGCGGTATCTTAGTCGAGAAAGTCCGGCAGCGTTCGGGCTACGGTCGGTCGGTGACTCTGTTGACTACCGTCTCGTTGGTGAAGATTTCAAGAGCGTCAGTAGTGGTTCACGTGACCGGCGCATTGCACTCTCCGAACTCCATCCCTCTGCAGCGTATCTCCACGATAGTGAAACGTACGTCGTCACTCAGGTCTCGTGGGAACCGCTTAAAACCTCTCGAATTATTGAGGATTTGGAAGACGCAGCAATTTGTCCGACGTGTGCTGCTGAGTACGATAGCGATACCTCAAACTGTGGGTCCTGTGGAACACGGCTGAAGCGGTTGGTGACTCGCGTCCCCGAACGAGTAATCGCTTATCAGCATGATTTGCCGCTGAGTTCCACTCCCAGTACGGCACAACTTCGGCCATCTACGGTTTACCAAGACGATAGTGAACCCCAGAATACGTATGCACCCGTCGAAACTGATGCAGGAGACTCGTTCGAAGCGACGTTCTCCCGTAACATCGTCGACGGAGATGGAATTGTTCACGGGGAGTTCGAATACGGTGATGTCACCCTGGTCGCCTCGACGAGCAAATACTGGGCAACCTACAAGAACGGAGGTTCAGACCCGCTTCCGAACGTATTCGAAATGTGTGGTGTCGAGAGCTGCAATGGAGTAATTGCGAAGACGAAGGACTCGGCGTATTGTTCGAACAACGTCGAACATCCCGCTGAAGAGAGTGTTGCTGTGCGCCCCGCAACAAAGTTCTCCACTAAGGCTGTTCGTGTCCACTTCGACAGCGAAGAACTTGAACACGGTTTCGCTCACGGCCTCCGCGTTGCACTCCAATATATCGGCGGTGTCAGCGTCAGGCAAGTCCCCGAATCCATTGAAGACGAAGGGACCTTGGTGTACGACTCAGACGAAGGTGGCAGTGGGATTACTGTACTGCTGACGCAGGATGACGGAGAGAAGTTCGAGCGAGCGATTAAAATAATGCGCGATGCGTTCTCGCCAGACGAATCGAAGTGTAACTGTGAAAACGGCTGTCCATTCTGTATCTACCAGTACGGATGTGTAAAGCAGAACGACCCAGAATCATTCGACAAGGACAAACTTCTCGACCTGTTAGCCCACGATCTCCACCTCGAACCACATGACGATGCCTGAAGACATACTCACCGTTTGCACAGAATTGCGTACGCAGTCTCCAGAGCGACTCTGGGGCATCTCTCCAGAAAGTGTCTACTCTGCTTTGGCCGCCGAAGCCACCGGTGACTCTGTTCATGAGCAGCTGGGACCGCATATTCGGGCAGAAACACTCCGAACGAACGATGTACAGGACCAGAATCACGTCGTAGAAATGCACCAGTGGCTACTCAGTGAACTCGCTCTTATCGACGGTGAAGACCTCACACTCCTGGGTATGGTGGTGCTCACCAGCAAAAAACCACAAGCACTTATTCGGGCGATCGCAGTCTCTCAGTTCCAGTCGGCTGAGATGGTGCTGCGCTCGTGTGTCGATGTCGACGAGAACATCCCTCGACGTGAACTTGACAGTCTGATTGCCGATGAGTGGCATGAGTTTGTCCTAGCACCCCTCCTTGGTTCCCTTGGGTTCATAACGATATACCCGGACAGTGCCGACCTCGAAATGGAAAGAATTGACTCCTCGCTCACCGCACAGCAGTCCACATCTCCCGAAAAAGCGATTGCAGAGGCATACCGTAGAGTCTTACCCCACATCGTGGGTGTTACGGATGAGTCGTCTCTCGATAACTTAGTTACCCGATTAACCGGTACTAAATTGATCGAGAAAGAGTCTATCGCCGGTGTCGCAGCGAGACTCGCAAGTATGCCGTCTGTGGTCGTTGAAAAAGACCAAATTACAGAGATACTGAGGGAACAGCGCCGTGAGTACAAAAAAGAATTCGACACTATTCGCTCGCTACTCACGCCGTCTAATGAGGACGAAGTGGCACGAGTTGAGACAAAGCAACCGATCGGAGTCGATGACGTCCCGGAAAGCGAGCCGTTGGATGCCAATGTACAAGATACTCTTCTCAATGTTGTTGCCACTATCGCCGCACATCCTGATCTCAGAAGTCTTGATGTCACATTTGTCACGAAGTGCGGAGTGACGCCATACTCCACCTACCAGGCACTGTCATCGATTCCAGGTGTCGATTGCGAAGTGGGTAATGCCATAATCGAGTTTGAATCCGTTCCAGAGGTGGTCGATGGAGTAGATCTTCGAGAAGAGTACACCACACATCTTATCGAGCGGTGTTCAACACTCAAGACCCGTATAGACGAACTTTCCAACGGCTCGGCGTCGATACCTCCCGAACCCGTCGCCGCTGAGTCAGTCGTCATCCGGGATTACGAATCACTTCACGATGGTGACGTCGCGCCAGCGTACTTCACCTACACGCTCATCGACCCGGAGGCACTCGGGGAGAAGAAAATGGACGATTACGTCGGTAAGTCGAGAGGCCTGGGGCAAGAACGTGCTAGGCTTCGTCGTTGGCACTGTGAACGGCCGTCGGGCCTACGTTCATATACGACGATGACGGATCAACTGTTCAGTCTCGGCTTGGAGCGGGAGATTGAGGACAAAGTGCTGCGCATCATGACTCCGTTCGACGATGATACGTTCAACGAATATGTTGCTCAAATTCGACGTCTCCTCAATCACGGTTTTGAACTCCGTCTGCTCACACGACATACCAAAGAATCCTGGGAGTGGAAACGACTCCAGCGAAATCTACTGAGCGAGATCAAAGAGCACCGTGGCCAAGTTACTGTCCGAACCTACTCTCGGTTCAAAGAGCACCAGCGTGTAACTGTCGATATGGATTTCCGAAACCTCGGTGAACTCGGAATCCATGGCAAGCTTCAGACGATTGGTTCTCCTGAAGAAGGTGCTGCGCTCCTCGGTTCAGCAAACTTCATGGAGAATAGTTACGACTGGAATCCTGAGTGTGGTGTCTACACTGAGCGAACACAATTCGTTGAGGCGGCAATCGAATTCTTCGATATCGTCTGGGACGTCTCGGCGGCAGATGAGCTATCCATTGAGCGGTTACGGGAAATCCCGGACCGAAAATTGGTACCTACGTACTATACACAGGGGTAGATGGCTTTGGCTGGACTACTGAAAAGGGAAGTATCAATGCCATCGATGGAGGATGACGATTCCCCAGTTTCCCAAGTGGAACGACAGTGTCGAACCGCGGCAGGCCACGCATCCCACTGCGTGATCTGCATGTCGTCCGAGTATATGTTGCAATAGATAGAAAATCCACGACGGAATTGAGACAGGCTCTGTTTGATCGTGGTCTTAATGAGCTGATGCTGTTGCATCAGGGAGAACAACAATTATTGAAGTACTCTCGCTGTAACTCCTATTGTTAAATTTCATGATTGATGATTGAAGTTATCAATTTATTTTATCGTACGTGATACAGTGCGCAAAATTGGTAAAATTATTCTAATATCTCCCAGATAAGTGTATTTCCGATCTTTTGCGATCGAACTACATCCTCTTTCTCAAGCAGTTTCAACCGTTTGTATGCAGTGTCATGGGCACAGCCTACGGTTTTAGCGACTTCTCCAGTTCCGATCGGCCCTTCGTGGTTTTTGATAGCAGAGAGAAAATCATCACGGGAGTATTCGCCGGTGTATTTACCCGAATCAGTATCCCGATTGACCATTACTGTCGAAATCGAACGCAAATAAATTAGGTTTAACGATGATGCATCATC
>LFIK01000914.1_pt1 | contig 22760 bp, 19 predicted proteins | sample 643401 | NCBI WGS metagenome assembly LFIK01 (sample SAMN03777447, study PRJNA286221) | soda lake metagenome | biome: soda lake; feature: Kulunda steppe; material: water; isolation source: sample T5-Br brine of Lake Tanatar-5 | place: Russia: Kulunda steppe | collected 2010-07
AGTGCTTGCACCGTTGGCAAGCTGTAAGTGAAGGGCTGTGATTAAGTGCTGTCCAGTGCTTGCACCGTTGGCAAGCTGTAAGTGAAGGGCTGGGATCAACAGGGTGCTACCTCTTGCTTGCTTGCGCTGCTGGCAAGGTGTAAGTGGAGGGCTGGGATCAACAGGGTGCTACCTCTTGCTTGCTTGCAAGCTCAGGCGCATGATGTCAGGGGTAGACGCGCTAACTGCGCTGCTGTACTGTGCTCCCCACTGTAGTTCTCATGGTGTGGGTTGAGGCAGCCCACACTCTAGCTTACGCACATGCGCATGTTCGTATTCAGGCGTGAGGAAGACAAGCTGCGCAGCGCCATTGCTGCTGCACTCGCTCCTCCCACCAAGATGGATGGTCAACCACAGCAAACTGCTGGAATCAGCTGCGTGTTTGCGCATGCAGATGTGGTAAGCCTCTTGCCCCTGCTGCTGCGCAGCCCCTTGCTCACTCCAAGCATGCAGCCATGCCCCCTTTGTGATGGCTGCATTGCAAACAGAGCACGCATCCTCACACTTGATTCATCTTAACTTGATACATCGTAAGCCCAAGTTGCTTAAGCGTAGCTTTAAGTTCTGAGCATGCATACCTGCAGGTTGAGGCTGGCCGTGACTTAAGGGTCCGACCTTTACCCTGCTTCATGCTGTGCCCCTGGCAAGCTCCAAATGGGAGGAACGCCCTGCTACATGCCGAGCACTTCAAAAGTCACCTGCACCCAAGCTCATGCTTTCCCACCTCAACAAGCCAAGCACCATGCCTTTGCCAATGCCTCTCTTTTGTGCGGCGCTCTTGCAGGCCCCAGGCAGTCTCTAATTGGCCATGCCTGCAGACCTCTCTTTCATGCATGCTACCAGGGCAATTGCCTGAAGACTTGGACTTGACTTTGATGACATGCTGCTTGTCATCCCATACCAACTTGCAGCAAACAGCAAAGATGAACTACCGCACCCAAGCCAAGGATGGGCTGCCTCCCAACCTATTCCGCGACCTCCCTGTCATCACTGGACATTACCACCTCCCCCACTCTGTCCCAAACAGCAACATCCTCTACATTGGATCACCCTACCAAGGTTGGCAAACGGCACTCCTCCCTTCTGAGCCTCAGCAGCTATGTTAGTCCACCGGGTGCATTTTGTGCACCTGGACAGTTCAAAATAGTGCGCTTGTGTGCACCAGTATGGCATGTCTGCAGCTTTGGGGACTTGCTCAAGCTCCCTGGAAGTAAGTTCGGCATGTCTTACTGTCGTGACACAGTGTCCCTATCATAACAACTGTCGTGACACAGTGTCCCTATCATAACAATGTCTTACTGTCGTGACACAGTGTCCCTATCATAACAACTGTCGTGACACAGTGTCCCTATCATAACAATGTCTTACTGTCGTGACACAGTGTCCCTATCATAACAAAGCATCCCTTTTATCCCTGTCACAACATGTGGCACGTTGAGGGTGTTGGGAATCACTGTGGGGGGAACTGATGCTAGATGCACGGAGGGTCGCAGCGTCTTGTATGGACCAGGAATGCTGCAGCCTGCAGAGGCGCCTAGGACCATGCCTGCAGCCTGCGTTTGCGCGTTGAACACTTTTGCTCACATCCCCAACCGCCGCGTATGGCTTGCAGTGCATCGCAATGAAGCAGGGGAGGTCAAGCGGCTGCTGGTGCTGGATGCTGCCCAGGGATGGAGCACGCAGGAAGAGGTGCGCCGCTAGTGCTGGATACTGGATGCTGGTGCTGGTGCTAAGCTGTTAAGGGATGGAGCACGTAGCACAAGGTGCGGCGCTGGTGCTGGATGGTGGATGCTGGTGCTGGTGCTGAGCTGCTTAGGAATGGAGCACGTAGGACGAGGTGCGGCACTGGTGCAGAATGCTAGATGCTGGTGCTAGTGCTGGTGCTGGATACTAGATGCTAGATGCTGGTGCTAGTGCTGGTGCTGGAGCTAGTGCTAGTGCTGGATGCTGCCCAGGTATGGAGCACGCAGGAAGAGGCGTGGCTTTCTGCATGTCCCAGCTGCTGCGCTGCATGTGCTCCTGATGACATGGCAAACAAAGTGGGTGGGTTGGCATGTCCACAAGGCAACTGTGGTGCTGCTCTCCTGTACAGGCATTATAGTGGGGGTGTACCTGGGCAAATGGCCCAAATTAAAATTGTGCCCTCTCAGCAACTGACACTGAAAGCATCGATTGCTCAGATATGCCTTCCGTCCATTGATATAAGTGTGTACAGGGGGTTGTGTTTCCCTGCCTTGTTTTACCATTTTCATGTAATTTTACCCCAAGCCATGTGACCACTGTGCGTGTGTCTACACTCACCTTGTTCCAGATGCATGCATGATCAGAGGATGGTCTGCCCCCAAACCAACACCACCGTTCCTCTTTATTGCTGACTGCCTGTTCAGATCCCTATGGACATTGGTCCTCGCTTCTTCAAGTACTGGGGCCGTAACCTTAGCCCTCAGATCCCTCCTGCTGAAGCCTCTCTGTCTTCCAGTGCGCTATTGGCAGAGTTCAGCGTAAGTGGTATAAGTGCCTGCAAGGAGTGCCCCATCATTCGGCGTGGAGCTCATCGGACCCAATTTCTTCAGTTGTTTTTGTACTTTCAACCTGTTTGAAGGCTTGTCTTTCAGACATAGCCCTGCATTGCTTACAATGCCCTCTCAAACACCCCACACTAATATCAAGTTTTGAATCCATGTCCATTTAGGCCCCTTCAGCTATGGGCTGGCAATTATCTGACATGTGACATCATCCACACACTGCCAGTCATTTGTGTGAATGTGACACCCACTTCTTGACATAGCATCACAAGTCGAACAAACTACTACATGATGCACACCTATGTTCAACACATTCTTTTTCGCACAGATCTCTGGGCGGCTGTCAATGGATATTGAGCGCTCTAAACCTGGAGACATGGTAAAGTGAGCCATAATTCCAACTTGTCAATTAAAGCGCTTTGTTTATTGATCAGCTTAATCATGCCGGTCAGGATTTAGAGTTGAGAAGGATCTTATCTGGATCTTTTGGTCATTGACATCATTAGGTTGTTCATTGGTTAGCTTAAGTATTGCAGGTCAGGACTTCAAGTTGAGTAGAAAAGGATCAAATCTGGATCTGAACGCCATTATCGAAAAATCACTGTATAGCAATAAGAAAGAGAAGGGTCTGTACTTGAAATCCATACGCATATGGAGATGGCATTCTGTCTTGCTGCTAGATGTTGTGCAGAGGTCCAAGTATCACTAGATGCCTTGCTGCCACATGTTACACTTGCAAATATCATAGCAGACACACATGCTTGATGCAAGTACTAGGTCTTTAAATGTTTCATAATCAAAATATTGACCTTTATTAAAGGCTTTAAAAAAAGATATTTAGGCCCACATGCACAAAAAATATTTTTTGCTGGTTGGGTAGTTACTAGTAACCTAAACAGTTTCTAGTATGATTTATGCTATTTGCAGCAAACTTGCTTGCTCACAATCTTCCCATTGCGATTTCCACCTAGGTGGTCTGTGCATGCATGAGTATGCTGCATGCTGTTTGGCGATCATGATAAATCTAGTTGAGCAACCTGTTGGCAATCATGCTGGCAAGTGTGACGATTTTAATTGCCATTTAAGCTGGCTTTATTGAAGATATGCATGAATTTCGGGTGCTGTGTTCAAGCTGCATGATTGCATGCCTCAACTCTCACAGGTGGGTCCTCCACTCTGAAGAATTCAATGACCCGGATGTGCTGCGCACGATAGAGAGCTTGAAGCAGAGAGGTTAGTTACACATTTTGCTACATGGTTTGGTACGTTTGCTAAATGGTTTGGTATGATTCCACTTGATGCATTACCTAAAAACGCAAAGGATACGCCTGATGGCAGGGTGCATCAGGTTATAAGAGGCTCGCTAGCCTGTTCTGGCTCAGATGGTCAACTGGGGGGCCTAGGTGATGGCTACCCACGAAAATGTGTTTGGGAAGCTTGCTGAGAGAAATTACAGTGCTTCTGAACTCGGGGTATGAAGTGAGGTTGTGCCTCACCCTTGCAAGCTGCTTGCCTGCTGGTGCACAGGTGGCAGCCTGCTGTGGTGCACAGGTGGCAGCCTGCTGTGGTGCACAGGTGTAGCAGCCTGCTGTGGTGCACAGGTGTAGCAGCCTGCTGTGGTGCACAGGTGGCAGCCTGCTGTGGTGCACAGGTGGCAGCCTGCTGTGGTGCACAGGTGGCAGCCAAGCCAGTTTGCCAGCCCTGGCTGGATTGTTGGCTCTGACGCCTCCTCGTTTTTGCAACTGCAGGGGTGCATGTGGAGCTTGCCATGGCCCCCGCAAAGCAGCAGGGGCCTCGGATGGTTGTGAGCGAGGACTTGTCCCCCAGCCAAGTGCTGGACAAGTATGCAGCCAGTGTGGGCATGTCTGCGGCGGGGCTCGCTGAGGCGCACGCTGCCTTACAGGTAAGGAACGCGCTCTATGTGACAAACGAGAGGCACGTGCTGTGCTGCAGGTCAGAGGCATGCACGCAGTGCATGCTGCAGCGTCTCTGCTTAATAGGCAGCGGACGGCCCGTGCAAAATTTTGCAGTTATTGAAGCAAGCAGGTGGCACGGGTGACGCTGGACAGTGCGGCAACGAGCGTGCGAGGTTGGTGCAATGCGGGGGGTGCTGTTTAGGGGCCGCCTTCACGGCACAGGGATTGCAGAGTACAGAGCAGCGCTCACTGAACAGAGGCTGTGCGACACTTGATGAGCGGCATGGAGCAGCATGTCCCTTTTTCTATGAAATTGAGAGCACCCCATGCATGAGCCCACTGCCACCCCCGCCTGCATTCAAAATTGCCGCCATTTAGGAAGTGACGCGTCTTCGATGTGAAGCTGTATGCAACAAGGGAAGCACCTGCTCTGTGGGAACTTAAAGCAAAGTACTCTGTGTGGAAACAGTTGGGGCTCATGAGAGCCCCTGTGGGTGCAAAACCACAGCCTAACAAGTTTTTCAGGTATCAGAATAAAGCCTTGGCGGATGACATGACCCGCGACCAAAGACGTGAACAAAGCTATGACTGATGACATGACGTGCAACAGATGACTTGTGATCACTAGCTTGAATGATAAAGCTGGAAGCTTGGGCATCGCTTGCCCCTTGTTGGATATCAGCAAGGAACACATCCTGCTCATCTGTGTGCTGTGCTTAACCGTACATTGTATCTGCTGCAACAAACACACATCACCTGTATTGTACAAAGTATCTGCCGCAACGAAAATACATCACCTGACAGAAAGCCCTGGAGAACAACCCCGCTAGTGTGCAGCCTCAAGTGGATCTTGAGCTGACAGAGTGTGAGCTTGAGGGCTACGGGCCTTTCAAAGAAGCCCAGGTAATTCAACCAGGACGTGCTCCTGCTCTGGAAGTCATTCCAGTCTCATTCTGGACTTATATTTGGCTCAAGCTGGTCTAGATCTGGACTGATTCTAAGCTCAAGTCACTTGCCTTTACCCAAGCCAGGCATTGGCTGTGCTGCCTTTGCTTCCTGCTTTGCTGTTGCAACTGGAGGGCAAGGGAAGATTCACAGTGCATGCCAGTGCATCGTATGTCAGCCCACTCTCCATGGCCTTGCTGCGGCCATCTGCTGCCAGCAAGGAGCCTGCCTACCCAATGATGATGCAAGTGCTTGGCCTTATACCATGTATCAACAATACGCATGCCATGCTGCACGCACTGATTATAACTTCCCTACTTGCAGGTTTACCCTCTGAGTGAGCGTGGGCTGCGGGTGATCACTGGGAACAACCTGGATGACAGCGGTTCAAGCAGCAATGGTGAGACAGGAGAAGCGTGCAAGTGGCCCATTGACATAGGCACGATCTGGTCCTGATCACAAGGGCACCCGACCCGAACAAGCATGGCTGAGCAATCTTGCACAGCAGCACAAGTTGGCCGATTGCTGTAGTTGTGGTTGGACCTTGGCGCAGACCGCTCGTAAAAGTCGTCGCGTCAAGCATAGAATGTCCCATGTCTCCCATGCAGCCTGTAGCCTGCACTTTTGTAGGAGGTGAATGCAAGCACAGGCTCAGCACTCCTCCCAGTCATAGGCTCTGCCCTTCAGGAAGCAAGCCTTTGCGGGGGCCCTGCCCTGCCAAGCCTGTGATGCCCAAAGTAAAGTGTTGCCTCCATTTTTGGGAACCCAGCGTCCTGATTATTTCTTCTTCAGGCGCCGGGAAGAGCAGCTTGGTCACCGCCCCCTTGTGGGCTTTGACGGGCGACATGCTCACACGCACAGAGGTGCGGCCGCGAGTTGCAGGTAGCTAGTACACATGCATACTTGCGTGCATCTCCTCGGCCATCAAATCGACAACATGCTCACATGCACAGAGGTGCAGCCGCAAACCGCAGGCAGCTAGCACATTGGCATTTTCACAGATTTTCCAATTTGCTGTTGTATGTTGATGTTCAATTATGGGCTGATGCTGAAGGCAGGGCACACGGCCATGCTGATTCGCATTTGCTCTGCTTGAACTGAGTCCCCGATCACACGCATGCATCTTCTTCTATTTAAGTCGGGCTGATATTTTTTATTTGCATATGCTCTCTTGCACTGAGTCCCCAATCACACGCATGCATCTTTTTCTATTTGAGTTGAAAAAAGGTGGATGTTTTCTTCCTCTTCCCCTGTGATGCACATAAAAATCGGGAGGAGCGACCATGATGTATCACCAATGGCCAATGCACCATTAATTGGCGCTGGGAAGAAACCTTTCCTGAATAGCATGCAAGTTAAATTATGCATACACCGCACCGTTCTTCCTGTGCACACTGCCAAATCCTTCTCACTTGTTTTTCTCCTTTGTCCAAATGTGCGCACAGACAAATTTCTGTGTTATGGGCCTGGCCGAACCCTTCATGCCTCTGCAAGGTGTGAGTTCACTCACACCAAGTCCACCCTTCTCTCTCAGCACCCACACCGTCCTTTCCCCCTTTTTGTGGGCCCAACTGCACTTATCATGCCTGCAGAGTGGGGCAGGTAGGGCCAGTGGGTCAGTGGATTCCATGCTGAACGACGACAGCAAGCAGGCCAGGGTGGCCCTGCGGGGCAACGTTAACGGCATGAGCTTCGAAGTGGAGCGGGTTGTGAAGGTGAGAGCGGGCACGCCACTGCTAACCTCTGCACACAGGGGCCTGAGCAGGCCGCATTCCGCTGTCAGCATGCTGATTTGGGCCCCAAAACACGCAGTCTGGTAGACAACCTGGATTTCTCACTGGTGCTGCGGCTTCAGTTGCCAATCAAATATGTAGGTTGGTGTGCTCTGTCCCTATCCCTCCCGCCATAGCACAGAGCGGGCTGCATCTCGCCCAGAAGCCTGTGATGTGCTGCTCTCCTACCACGAGTCTGCGCACGGAGCATGAAGGCGCCGCTGTGCGCAGAGCGTGCACGAACAATTTGTGCGCAGTGTGGAGGAGGCCACGCCGCTCATTGCCTCCACAGTTGTTGCAGGGTAAAACATTGGATCACAGGCAGGGTGTGAAAAACATTGGATCACAGGCAGGGTAAAACATTGGATCACAGGCAGGGTAAAGCATTAGATCATAGGCAGGGTAAAGCATTGGATCACAGGTAGGGTAAAACACTGGATCACAGGCAGGGTAAAGCATTGGATCATAGGCAGGGTAAAGCATTGGATCACAGGTAGGGTAAGAATTTGGATCACAGGCAGGGTAAAACATCAAATCACATGCAGGGTGAAGCATTGGATCACAGGCAGGGTAAAGCATTGGACCACATGCAGGGTGTAATGGAGAGGGCAGGCAGGCAGTCTCCAGCAACCTTAGCTTAGCATGCAGCTTGGGAGGCGTCAAGCGCACTGCAACCATGCGCTCGCATGTAATGCCAGATGGTGCCTCATGGCCATCTGACTTTTTGTGCTCACTTCTGCCGTGGGGGCTGCAGAAAGTCCAATCAAGGAGCAAGACGGCCGCAACAAGAGGCAGGACGTCCAAGCTGAGCCTCATCCTGGATGGCAAGGATCTGACGCAAGCAGACATCACTCGCACCCAGGTGAGCAGATATTTGAACATCAAAATTGTTGCTGATTTTGCCTCGTGGCATGCTCACACCAAGTCGGCAACGCCCTTGCCTGATATTGTTCTCCATTGCATAATGGCCCTGCCATGGCAAAGCGTGCATGCTGAAGAAGCGCTGCCATTGCAGGTCATTTGTCTGGTGCTTTTTTGCACAATGATCATATGCCGCTCGTGCCTTTCTTCTTAATCCTGATAGTGCGCAAGTCACTGTTAGTGCTCCCAAAGTGCTCCCTAAGTGCTTCCAAAATGCTCTGAAACTGCTTTCAAAGTGCTCCCAAAGTGCTCCCTAAGTGCTCCCAAAGTGCTCTGAATTTGCTTTCAAAGTGCTCCCAAAGTGCTTTCAAAGTGCTCCCAAAGTGCTCTGAAAGTGCTTTCAAAGTGTTTTCAAAGTGCTCTCAAAGTGCTGTGCTGCAGGAGAAGATTGACAACCTGTTCAATTGCAACCTCGCCCGGAGCTCCATTTTCTTCGGGCAAAACGACATCACCAGCTTGCTTGAGGTGCGCCTCACATAATCCGCATGCTGGTTGCTTGTCCAAGCAGTGCCAGCAGTGTCCGCATGCTGGTTACTTGTCCAAGCAGTGCCAGCAGTGCCAGTGCTTGTCCAAGCAGTGCCAGCTTGCCTCTGTGGTGCTTGCCTGTGGTGCTTGCCTGTGGTCCACAACACCACACGCTCCTTCAGGGTGCTCGCGTGTCAATATCGCCAAGCTGCATAAATTGCTTTTGTCCCTCAACACGACTTATTTGCTTGGGATGGTCTCACCAGACCCCTGAGTCTGAAACGAAAATACAGCTATCTATATGGCACTGATGCTCTAATGATTGCATTCAGCAACACAAAAATGCTTGTTGCTTTGCCTGGCATGTCTGTCTTTGAAGAAGAATCGCTGTTACCAAGAATAAGGAACGATGGGCTGTAAACGGACAGGTCTTAGGATGATCACTTCCCAAAAGCGAGTTGACTTGCACAATCTACATCACCACATGCCTTGAAGGCTGCAAGACATGGCATGTGTTGCGTGCGTGATCCTTGCATGCCGCCTGCAGGCCAATGATGCTCAATTTAAAGAGCTCTTGAGGCGCGTGGTTGCGATGGATGTGTGGCCTAAAGCTCGCAATGAATACGTCAAGGAATGGGTGGGTGTGGTAGGCGTTCTTTTGGACATGCATATCACTAATCTGGTTGTCTTAACACCCTGTTTTTCTCAATGGCCTGGTTGCCTTGTGTGCCTGTCGTATCAATGACCTGGTTGGTTTAAAGGCCTTCCTCGCTCAATTTCTGATCTGCTGGTGTGCTTCAGCTGCAGGGCATCATGCAGCTATGTATCATTCTGCTTGCAATGCATGTTTTCCATCAACTCCTCCATAAAGTCCCTTTCTATTGAAGTCATGAGAACGTGTCCTATAAGTCCTCCAATGAATGCTCAGGACTGTGTGTTCAGAGGCCTTAATTGAGCCTGACCGTGTGCGACAGCAGTGCACTCTACGCACCAGCCAAGGGAGGGTGTTTCAGTGCTCTGGAGGGGCCTCTGATGCATCTTAGTGATCTTGGTTCCTGAGTGAATGGGTTACATATTATCATGATGCAGTCGTCCATCCCCTCCACTCAAGTTACTTTGGTGCCTGTCAAAGCACCTGCCAGGGTATAAGAGTCAGCCCACTAAGCAAGGCCTAGCTTTGTGCTCAGAGACATTGATTGGGCCTTGTTATGGGAGGAAACCTTACACATCAGCCAAGTAATGGGTCTTTTGACAGAACGCAGAGCCCCCTAGAATTCATGGACGCCCCAGACCGAGGCTATCATGTTAAAATGCCTTGCTTGGGCGCTTCATGCAAGATGTTTTAGGGCTGTTTATGCTGGTCTGCCCTCCAAGCGCGTACCTAAGGCTAAGCCACAAGCTACGAGGCTTGACCAGTCAACGCATCCTCTGTTTCTTGCATGCAATTTGAGTAGACGTCATTTGATGATTGCCTGGCCTGCCACGCTGCAGAGGACCGCTGTCAAGCAGCAGCTGGCAAAGGCTGCCGGCCAGATGGACCTGCTGGGGGAGCAGCAGGCTGAGAGGCAGAAGCAGGTCCTGAGCAAGGAGGGGCAGCAGCAAGCATGGGCAGCGCAGCAGCAGGAGCGCGTGGTGGGTAGCAGACTGCGCACAATAGATAGTTGCAAGGCAGCGGTGGGAGCCCAAGTAGGAAGAAGTGTGTACCAGGTCAGGCGTGGTGAGAAGCAGGCTCTGCGAGCAATGTCAGTGCTGAACTGCAGCGGGACCCGTGGGGGGTCAGAGGAAGTTGGTAATGGTGAAATATTAAAATGATTAGAGGCAAGTGCTCTCACTCCTGATGACAGCCTTTAGCTTTGTCTTATAAAAGTGGCTGCTTGACAGCTTTGATAGCGATTTGGCGCTTGACATAGCACACAGAACCAGCTCGGCATTTTCATGATCAACCCTTGTCGTTGGCTCTCTCCCGTGTGGTGGTTGTTTAGATCTTCTTTGCATCCCATCTGCAACGATGAATGCCGCTGCCCCCCTCCAATACAAGCTTATTTTAGGCAGACTCCGAAGTCGAGGAGTGTGTCAATGTTGATGCCTGTCACGACTGTGACCAGGGTGCCCTTTGTGATCTGGTGGCCAAAGCTCGCACCCCTTCCCTATTGAGCAATCCTGGCTGTCTGATGCGGGGGCTTGTTTTCTTCCAGCATCTCTCCGCACTTCATTCCGTTGTGCCAGCCAGCACGGGGGTGCTTTTGGCATCATCCTGAACCAGCGTGCACCAGCCTGGCCACCACAGTGATTTGCTACGCAGGCACACCTAGGCACAGCTATCACCAGGAGCAGGCAGACCGCCGCCCATTTGGTGGGCCAGCTTGGCCACAAAGAAGCTCAAATCACTGCGGGCATGGCCTCTGTGCTCGGGCTCCAGGTGAGTCTGTGCCTGCATCGCACAGTGTGCATGCCTGCATCGCACAGTGTGCATATGCCTGCATCGCACAGTGCATATATGCCTGCATCACACAGTGTGCATGCTGCTGCTGCTCCATAGCTACAAGATTGGGCAGGGGTGCTGCTTGGTTCCATGCATGTGGGATGCAGAGCACGATGCTGTGCCCTACCCTGATGCACATTCACCCATTCTTCATGTCGTTTCTATCTTTCTAGTCCAATAGGGGTGTGCACTTTGTTTGTTGCACGCGCATCGTTTGCGCAACAAAGGAGGATACATGCTGTAAATGTCCGTGTATGCTACCTGCAGGTATTGTTCTTTAGGTTGCGGGAAGAGCACTGCGCATTTTATCAGCAGATTTTTATGCTTTGATCTACTCGTTGCAACTTTGAAAGATCGAGCTGCCAATCTGAATACCAAACCTTTGGCCGCCTGCCTGTGCAGGTTAACATCTTACTTACCTGGCACCCGTCTAAACCACGCCTGCCTGCACTGATCCTGTGTGCAGGAAGGCCTGGATAGGCAAGTGCAGGAGTTGCAGGCCCGGATAGACCAAGAGCTGGCCAGCCCTCCGGCAACCCAGGATCAGCCTGCAGACAGGCACAAAGGCAGCCCGCTGCCGTCCTACTCGCCAGTGGCAGGCGCTGCTGCAAGCGGCTCCCAGCATATGTGTACAAATGCCGAGGAGTCCAGCATGCGCAAGGGCTCACCAAGCCCCCCATCTGCTGCTGAGTCCGGGGCTGCGCAGCTCTTACAGGTGCCCGCCTCGCAGAGCTTGCGCGAGGAGCTGCAGGCCCACCAGAGTCAGCTGCCGGGCCTGCAGGAGGCGCGTGACAAGGCTGCCCAGCTCCTGGCCAGGCAGGAGCGCGCGTTGGCCAAGGCAGAGAGCAGGTATGCCAGAACGTGCGGCCTTCAGGCAATGGGATTGGGAGCCCCCAGCTGCTGTACACTGGGCTGCCCACACCTCCAGCTGCTATGCTTGCTCTGGAGAGGTGGGCATTTTGTGCTGGCTCTGGACCTGGCTTTAATGGGCTCGGAAAGGCTTAAGAAGAAGGAATCATGTGCGGGCTGGATGCGCCGCACATGCATACGGTGGAGGTGCATCTCACTTGCAAGATACGAGGTTCTCCTGTAATTGGTTTACAACAGTAGTTCTACGGCAGCTGATTGGTGGAAGTAATTGTGAGCTTGTAATTGAGGCCGCCTTTTTAGGGCTTGTTCAGGGCATGGAAATGGTGAATGGAAAGATATTGAACGCACATGGTACAGGCCATGGGTGAGTGGGTTCATGGGGCACACCCTCTGGAGGTGAGGGTGAGGGTGAGGGTGAGGGTGAGGGTGAGGGTGAGGGTGAGGTCGTGACCGTGAGGGTACAAAAGCGGGCATGTCCAGGCATACCTGGGTGTGCAGCGTCCGAGGCTGACCATGCCAGGCAGGGCAGGCTTTGTGTATTTGTGGGCACAGAGGTATGCACGCGGGGCAATTGCTTAAGCCTTCTTAATTCAGTTGGTGCATTTGTGCACACACTCCTGCCCTGATGCTTCCCCTTATGTTTGCCGTTCAAGAGCAGGAGCATAGTCCTCATGTAGGAGTACATTTGCATTGCTGCTGCAATAAGGGGCCATTTCATTTAACAAACATGCCTGTAAATGCTCCCAGGGCATGGGCTGGCTCTCCAAATCCATGTGCCTGCAGGCTCGCCCATGTGCAGGAAGACTTGGTGGAGTGGGTAGGCGGCCTGCTGCCTGCAGAGCCTGAGGCAGGAATGGAGGGTGCTGCCAATGCTGCAGCTGCAGCATCTGAGGCGTTGCTGGCCCCCTCTGCCAGCAGCACGAAGGTGTGCTTGAGGTGGTTGGACGTGCTGCGGCATTGCGTGCTGGGACTGTGCTTGGAAACCACCAGGTCTTGCTCTTTTGTCGTGTCCCATAGTTCCATCATCCCACACCTTTTGCCCAAAAGCACTCCCAAGGCCTAGCAAAGCCAGTGACCATAGCTTTTGCTGGTCGTTCGGGCATGACAACGCCGGTGATCATGGCTTGTGCTACTTGTTCAGGCATTGTAGATGGTCATGGTTGTCTGGCCAACAGGTTTGGCCAGTTTTTCCCATGTTGTCTAAAGATGCTTCCCCCTTGGAGGAAAGTTTTGGGTCGACCCTTGAAACCATGTGTCCTGTGCGAGTGGCTGCCGTCCATGAGCCCTCCAACACGCTATTCTGTGAGTTATAGCCACCCGCACATGTGTCCTGCAGGAGTGACTGCTGTCCATGAGCTCTCCAACAAGATACTCTGTAAGTTGGAGCCACCCTCACATGTGTCCTGCAGGAGTGGCTGTCGTCCATGACAGACCTGCAGCCTGTGTGCGACAAGTGCGGGCAGCAAGTAGACATGGACCATTTTGAGCAGCGCATTGACCAAATGAAGGTGCGCCTATTTGAAGAAATTATGGATGTTATGGATCCCAGTGAAGTGTGGGCCAAATGAAGGCGTAGCTGTCTGGAAATGCTGAGGGCTGGGTCCCAGGAAGGTGTGTACCTTAGCCTAAGGCTTAGGCAAGCTTGGTGTAGAAAGCCTGGCAAAAGTGTCAATCCAATACTGTTCATGTGTGTGGAACGGTTGTCAAGTGTGCATGTTAACATGCACACAGAAAAGCAAGTGCAACCCTTTTTTAGTGGGTGCAAAGCTTACCAGGGGGTTGAATGTGCTGAACAGGGTGATGCACAAGGCAAGCTGCGGATGAGCCATAATTTTAAGGCCACAGCCGGCAAGGAGGATCATTATTTTTGGCAGAAGAGAGATCCTTCAATCTTTTGCGTAGCCAGCAGCGTTTTTGGATTTGCCCTTGCCTGTATGGCATAATGCCAATTGATCAACATGTCCCCTTGATCACAGGCAGAACATGCTGCATGCCTGAATGGTGCATGCAACTCATGCTGAATGCTGAATCAAAGATCATGCTGGATGCCTGAATGGTGCGTATATAACTCACCCAGACTGACAGCATTTCAGTGCATGCAACTCACCCAGACTGACAACATTTCTGTGTGCATGGGGTGCAAGCAGGCCCGCATAGCGGTGGCGCAAAAGGCAGCCACCAGAGCTTTGCAGCAGCAGGAGCAGGCACAGGCTGCATTGGATGCAGCACAGGCAGAGCTGTCCAAGGTTAGCTCCATATGCATGCTGTGTGTGCTGTGCACTATGTGTGCCATGTGTGCTGAGCCCCTTGGATGTGCTGCTGCATTGGCGCAGGACTGTGCGTTGCCCTGCACCCCTCCTTTTGCCCGACAGTCGTCTTATTTTTCAATCCAATGGCCCTAAGGCTCTGCTCTATCTTTAAATAACAGCAAGCTGATTGCGCTTCAACAGACATGCTGGCCTCACAGGCGCCTGCCTGGCGGCTGCAAAGGAAATAGGCAATTGTGAAGGAGGGTCATAAGGACGGTTGCAAGGGAGGGGAGGGGAGGGAGGTATGACAAGCCAACCATTGAGCAAGAGGAGCGGAATGGGGCAAGAGAGGGACAGGGCCAAGGGTTTTGCGTAGCACCAGATCTTGACAGGATCCAACGTGCGCGGTTTGTGTGGTTTTTGCCTGCTTGCAGCGACAAAACCTGCTAGAGGCCTGCAGACAGAAATACGAAGAGCAGGTGAGTTGCAGCGGTGCTGGCTCGCGTCGAAGTGTTGGGCTAGTGCCTCGTGTGCCTCACCGTGCCCTATGCAGGTTTGGCCTCACCATGCTCCATGCAGCCAATCAGCTGGAGCATCAGAGTCACAAAGTCAAACCCTGCACTCCACAAATACAAAGGACAGAATGTTAAACCAATAATCGTTGATTGAGCGGCTCTGTGACCAATACTATACATCATTCTCTTATAACATGTGAGCATCTGCTATTCAAGACCTGGCAGTACACACGCTCGGCAGTACATAAACTGGCGTGCCCCTCACAATGAAGGCTTGCAACATCAACGGCTGCAGTCCTTGCTGGAGCGGGCGGAGATGAAGGCAGAGAAGGAGGCGGCTGAGATGCGGGAACGTGCAGAGAGGTAGAGGGTGCTGCTGCGCCTGCTAGCATAAAAAGCTTTTTGTTAAGGCTGACAATTCAAGCCGCTCAACATACTTACTTGCTTTGTTCCTCAGCATCAAGCACGTGTGAGGCTTTTGATCCAAGCCGCTCAAAGTGTAGAGGGTGTATTGGCAACTGCATGCGCTTTGCCTGGCTTACCTGGCACAAGCCATGGGCATCCACTGGCAGTGCACGGCACTGCACAGCATGGCAAGTTAGGCAAAAGGCATAAAAGAGGTGGCAAAGCACATATCAGGGCTATGGCTTGGGCCCCACACCTAATTTTGCAGCCTGATCTTAGCCTGTCACAGCATGAGTTAGCAGAGTCTGCAATTGACCATCGTACTACGCGAGTTCTGACAGTGAAGCATACCCATGAGTTGCCAATACTGGAGAGACTATGTTCTGTCGGTGAGCGCGCCTGGAGTGACTCTCTGTGCACATTGTGCTGCTGCTACCGCCCCGGCTGCTGCTGTGGCTTGTGACTTCAGGGACGCGCTGGAGGCTGAGCGCGCCGTCTTTGAGGCTAGGAAGCGCGCTCAGAGAGAAGCCATTATGTATTTGAGGTGGGCAAATTCAGAAACTGCTGCATGTCGTAGGTGGGGCAAAGCATGTTGGGGCAACGCTGAATAAGTAATCCTAGACAGAAGCCATTGGCTTTGTTAAGGTGGGGCTGGCTGCGTGCAACGCGCATTCAAGGTTGCAGGTGTGATGGGTTAAGAACCACAGCCGTGACCTACAATGGGTGCATGACCACTGCCAGGGCCAAGAATTAGCACAGAACCACTACACAGCAGCACCGACACCAGCAGCAGCGGAGTGGCGCTATGATGTCGCATCCAACGGACCTTCCCCCTTCGTTTGTCTGTGCAGGCGCTTGGAGCAGCAGCAGCTGCACGCCAAGGCTGCCCTGCAGCACGGCCATGTGGCACTGGATGCCCTGGCCCGTGCGCGTGCCATGCTGCCAGAGGACATGCAGCCTCCGCCACAGCACACGCAGAGTGGCGGGAGCGGGAGCCAAGGCACAGTAGCAGGCCAGGGCGCCTTTGACCACACAGGGGCTGCTGGCAAGCCCACGGGTACCATGCAGGTGCGTCCACTCGGTGCAAGGTGTGGGGTGTGTCTCTTTTGGCGGTGTGTGTCAGGTGTGTCTGTCTTGCGCGCTGTCTCGGGTGCGTCTGCCTTGCCCTGTGCGTTGGGTGCCTCTGTTTTGGCGCAGTGCGTTCGCTTGGCCCTGTCTATCGGGAAGTGTCAATTTTGGCAAAGGGGGAGGTTGTATCTGCTCTCCCAATCTTGCCTTCCTGCCACATGCCTGCCGTGTTCATCCAAGGGAGCATCACAGCAAAGAACAGGTTCCCCTCCTTTCCTATACACTCAGCATAGTCCACACAGGGTCAGCCTGTCCTTGGCTAGGACTGATATCTGGGGGTGTTGAGTCCCTCCGGGGGCACTTGATGCGCGCTCTCAGCCCCTCCTACACATCCGTGTAGACTGGGTCTGTAGTACAGACTCTGTATACGCTCCTTGCCATCACCTGTGGTGCTGCCTGCACACGCCCCTTGCCACCACCTGGTGCCGTTGTGCCGCGTTTAGCTGTATGTACCCATGCCTAGGCCCGTGCTGTGCCTTGTCTGCGCCAACTCTGTGATGTGAGCTTAGGAGTCCCAGCACTAGCTTCAGAGTGCCTGCCCAGCTTTCACTGCCCAGTGTGTCCCCAGGCGCACAATGGTTTAGTTCCGCCAATGCTGCTGCCCTCCCTTGTTCTGGGCCAAGCCCATCCTGATGGGCCAAGCACACACCGGCACCATGACTTGGTATGCAGGGTGCAGTGCTGGTTGTGGAGCAGGCTCACAGCTCCGCCATGGAGGCTGTGAGGGCGCTAGAGGCGTCCCAGACAGAGCTGGACCAACTGATAGCAGGGCTGGGCAAAGTGCGGGCCGAGGCCAACCCCTACAAGGGCCCCCTGGACATGTAAGCAAGCTCTGTATGTGTGTGCGTACATCTGCCCTGGTGTGTGGTTGGCTGGGGCACTCAGGCTTTCAGCCCAGCAGTAATTGCTGGAAGTGGAAAGCTCGACGCAACCACAAGGTCCACGTACATCTTGGGGGAGGGACTGAGTGCCATCGCAGATGGGCCCTGACAATACCTCCCTGCTGCCCCCGAGGCAAAGGCTTCCTACAAGGCATTTGTGCCACCAGCATTGCATCAGTGCGATGTAAGAATTCCTTTATCCTATCTAGAGCAATCAGCAGATTGATGCCTGCACATTTAATGTGCTGAAGGTCCGTGTCAGGGGACGCGGCCTGTGCCTAGGGCTGGCTTGATCAGATTCACGTCATGCACCCTGCTGAGTTTGTGCGCCAGCCAGAGGCTGTGCTGTGGTGCCCTTTGCATGCATCTCACTGTGGTGCCCTTTGTGTGCATCTCATTGTGGTGACTGGAGGCTGCTCAAATGGAAAGGGGCCCCTTACTGCGCACAATACGAGTGTGCTGGTGCCAACAAAGTGTGTGGCCACATTAATGCTAGAAAGCAAGCACTGAGTGAAGTTGGCAGGAAGGATGAATGCGTTTCATTTGTCTTACATCAACTGTGCCACTAATGCATATGGTACACCAACCGCACAAAAGTTTGAGCTTGTAAAGAGTACTGCGTTTACTCAGTGCTTGCTTCCTGTTGAAACAAATTCTGCAATCTGCCATTTCCTTATGCCTCTTCATTTGCTTCCATCAGCCTCTTGTGCAGCAACTGTGCATTTTGGGCAACTAGGAAAAAGGGCCGTGTGTAAAAGGGTTTGGGTAGTGTGCGCTTTTGAGTGAGGCTTCCTAACGCTGAAGCAGGACCTGGCTACCTCCCAAGCGCGTATGCCTGGAACTGGCTTTTTGGCTGTAGCTCAACACGCCAAAAATTGTGTGCTTGTGGCGCTGAGGCTGCAGGACTTGACAGCCTCTCTTGGGATCCAGAATTTTGTTTGAGAGCTGGAGTAACAAACTGACCCAGATGACCTGCCCGCCAGCGCTGCCAAGTCCTTCCCTACATGCCTTCCTGCCTGCCCTGCAAAGACCACCCACAAAAAATTTGTGGACAAGTGTTAGGTTTAGCAACCATGCTGCCTGCACTGCTGCCCTTCCCTTGCGTTGCCAATTCAGGCTGCGCGAGCAGATGCTGGCAGGCAAGCACGCGTTGGACGCCACGTCTAGCCAGGTTGCTGACTTGGAGACGCGGCACGCGGCCTTGGAGGAGGCAAACAAGGCGCTGGGAGGCTCAGGGGTGCAGAGCTACGTGCTGGAGGGAGTACTGGGTAACCTGCAGCTGCTGTGAGTGTGCCTAATTTCAGTCACGCGCAACCTACATTCTGGAGGGAGTACTGGGTAACCTGCAGCTGCTGTGAGTGTGCCTTTAATTGGTCATGTGCACATGACTCATGTGCAACCTCCATTTTGAAGGGAATGTTGGGCAACCTGCAGCTGCTTTGAGCGTGCTTCACATCAGTCACGTGCAACCTCCACTCTGAAGGGAATGTTGGGTAACCTGCAGCTGCTGTGAGTGTGCCTAATTTCAGTCACGCGCAACCTACATTCTGGAGGGGGGCATTGGGTAACCTGCAGCTGCTGTGAGTGTGCCTTTAATTGGTCATGTGCACATGACTCATGTGCAACCTCCATTTTGAAGGGAATGTTGGGTAACCTGCAGCTGCTTTGAGCGTGCTTCACATCAGTCACGTGCAACCTCCACTCTGAAGGGAGTGCTTGGTAACTGCAGCTGCTGTGAGTGTGTCTAACACAGTCACATGCAACCTCCATTCTGGAGGGGGGCATTGGGTAACCTGCAGCTGCTGGGAGTGCACCTAACACCAGTCATGTGCAACATCCACTCTGAAGGGGGAGAGGGGCCCAAAATAGATACAGCTGCTGTGAGCATGCCCGTCAGTGAGTTGTAACAGATGCAGCTGCTGTGAGCATGCCTGTCAGTGGGTTGCAACAGGTACAGCTGCTGTGAGCATGCCCGTCAGTGAGTTTCAGTCTGTCATCATTTTCTGGATGGAGTGCTGAAGAGCCATCAGCCGCAGTGAGCGCTTCATGCATTAGTTGATTCCAAACAAGAAATGCCATGATCGTAACGATAGCGCAAGTGGCTAGTGTGCACGCAATCTATTTTGTCATCTCATGACTGGATTGATTGTGGAGCAAGTTGAAGGAAGTTCCTTGTAAGTACCGTCATGTTCAAAACCAGTTCCAGCCTAGCAAAGCCTTGGGCCAAGGAAGATAGCCATTTGCCGAAGCACACTCTCCTAACAGCGCACGAATCGTCTATGCTTCCATCCTTTTTTGCTGCAGGACGGCCACATACATGCAGCAGCTGGCAAATAACATGGTCCTTGAGCTTTCTGCAACTAAAGCCAAGGCTTCAAGTAAAGGGGATGGTGACGACAGCATGGAAAAGATTGATAAGGTGAGCTGCGGAGAGGCGCTTGCAGAATGGACAGTGCCAAGGCCACATGAGGGGGTTGGTGACGCCAGAATGGAGGAAATGAGCAAGGTGAGGGACCGAGCAAGCACTCACAAAATGCGCAGCGTGAAGATTGCTCATCCCGGGCCCGCGCCCAATACCCCCTTTTGCTCATGGTGAACCAGATGGCTAATCGCTTTTCTCGTTGACTTTGCTCATGCACCTCACCTTCAAGTGAGTGCTCCTGGCTGCCACTGGTTGCTCTGCACTGCGCTCTTAATCCCCCAAGTCTTGTCCTGCTGGTGTTCCTCAGAGTGTGCATTGCCAACTGATTTGCTATATTTTCTCTTACACCTTACTCATGTGCGCACCTGCACTGCCGTTTTGACTTGTCCCACCCCTCCCTGCTCAATTGTCAGCTACTTTATGTCAAGAGTCATTGTATCCACCCCTCCTTGTTAGGTCGTCAGATACCTGACATCATTGTATCCACCCCCCCCTGCTAGGTTGTCAAGTATCTAACGCCCAATGGAGAGGAGCGGGTGCGCTCACTGTTACAGCTGAGTGGCGGAGAGCGGCGGCGCGTGGCGCTAGCGCTCTGCCTTGCGTTCGCTGACCTGGTGAAACAGTACGGCCGCCTCAGCTGCAATGTGCTTGTGTTGGATGAGGTGCGCAGCGTGAAAGGAAGTCGGTTTTGCATTGGAATGAGGGGAGAATGCAGTTTGTCCTGCGCTTGTCTGTGCTCACACGTAACCTTACACAACTTGCGCCATGTGCCATGTACCAGAAGTATGCAAAACTCCTGCTATGCCGCATTTTAGTGTGTGTGTGTGTGTGTGTGTGTGTGTGCTAATACCAGGTTCCCAAGGCAAAACTGAGATGAAGGTGCAGGCAGCTGAAAGATCTTTGAATAACTTTTCAAGTGTGGATCATGCATAGCATTGCTAAAATAGCAATGTAGGCACAGATAGGGGTGGCCATCAGGCTGCTGCTGCAATTGGGTGGGCGCTTGTCCCTTCTCTTGTTTGCTCAGCGTTGCCATGTGCTCACGTCTGTTGTTCACTGCACCTTACCACAACCTTATGCCTCTGTTGGACAATTTCCATTTACTGCAATTCCTCGCTTGCACATGCTGATGTCTGGTGCATGCACGTTCATGAACAACAAAAAACATGCAAACTTCTCTGTTATACTGCTGATCCTGTCTCTGGTGCTGAGTTCAGGCACCCAGATTCTTGAGCTTGCCATGACCATATGAACGGGCTGCGAGAAATATATCAGACAGGCCTGCCTATCTCTCTGTATGCATCGCAAGTGATAGCAGTTGACTCGTGCCTTGGCTGCCCCTGCAATCTATGCTGAACTGCCTCAAGTCAATCTCTACATTGCTATTGAGGTGACATACTACACCAGTAATTGATGGATTTCATCAGAAGGCACAGTTGCACTAGCACTTGACGTGGGGCAAAAATGAAAAGTGGATGCTTGAAAACACCTGTGCATTTTTGCCACATCGCAATACTGTCGAAGGGGAGCCAGACAACATTTTCTTGCTCCCCATCAACCATCTCCCCCCTGACAAACCTGACAATGAAGGCGCCCTTCTTTGTGTTGTTGCAAAAATGCACGGGTGTTTCCAAGCATCCATTTTTGATATTTGCTCCACTTCAAGAGCATATTACTTGCAGGTACAGAGGCCCCCTTTGCGGCAACTTTGCCTGCAATGTTTGCACCTCCTGTGCGCCTGGCTGCACAGGTGCTGCAGCAACTCGACCAGGAAGGCTGCACCCGAGTTGCCGATCTGCTCAGGTATGCAAGCGCCTTTGCTATCTTTTTTTAAATCGAAAAAACGTGGCTGAGCTGCAGGTTGATGAGATGTAGTGCGGCTTGGACTTGGCTCTGGCACAAGCTGCAGCAGTGATGCAAGTAAGACGCTCTGCGACTTAACAGTGCATGCAGGGTCATCTGCTGTTGTTGTGACTTGCGAAACAAAATATCTGTGCTGCAGGGAGCTTCCCTTGAGTAGCGTATTTGTTGTTGGCCAAGCGCACAGCTTTGTGACTGAGGTAAGGAATGGGACTATGTGTGGTTGCTCGCAAAGCTGATCACAGAGTGCTTATGATCCTTTAATTGCTTGTAATCCTTGACTTACAAGTGCACATGCTGTGCTCTACACACTACAACGTTTACAACTCCAGGAGCATGCTCTGGGTTGATGCACACTATCGTGGTATGCTTGATAAGCAGAATATGTTACAATGTCAAGGATTGGATGCTTTCCCAAACTGCAGGCTTTTGAAAAAATGGATACAGTTATCAAGGAAGGTGGCTCCAGCAAAATCTGCATCACTCCCTAAGCCTTATATTATGAAGGTAAAAGTGCCTAGTTAAATGTGATTTAATGCAGACTGACAGAACAGACCAATGTGCATAACAGCCCCCCTCGTTCCTGGCATTATTTGTTTAATTTTCTTCAGCTTGTATTCGTTCTTCACGAGTTTGGTAATGTATATTTACATTCATTTTCTGTGAACCATCCTTTTCACCCCCGTCATGATACAATGGTTTAACTTGATCCATTTGAAATGTCTGCCCCAAGCTGCCCTATTTCATTAGAACTATTTGTGAAGTTAGAGTTTGCAGCGAACTTTGCCAGCCCGAGGGCATGATAATACATCAATCCACTCAGTTACCAGGCTGATAGCCTACCATAAGTACACCGCGTAAGTTATGTGTCCTCTTAAACGATTCACGTACGGTCTTACACCAAAAAACGTGTACCTTCTGGCGTGTGAAGCTTGTTTATAAGCAATTAATTAATGTTGCAACCATTGTGAGACAAATGATACTACTAGTTTCCATCTTCCGCCGTACACACACCAAGTGGGCTCTCTCCGCAGGAAATAAGCCTTACTGTACTCAAAGACAATATTTCTTAATGTGCTTGCTTTTTTGAATCAAAACAGCAATGAACTTCCATTTTCCCCTAGTTTAGGCTTTGCATGGGGTAAGGTGTTGGTTGCAGGGCAGAGCCTTCAGCCAAACTGCCCTCGTTCAGCAAATACACAGATATCTACTTGTTGTATGTGTCTGCCTTTCTGGGCCAGAAAGTTTACAAGTTTACAAGTTTAAGTTTGACCTTCAGCCAGGTAGTTTGACTGATCAGGTTGCTGGTGAACACCAGCCATCATATAAACATCCATAAGCTTTGAAATAAAACGATAGGAATCA
>LFIK01000915.1_pt1 | contig 22743 bp, 21 predicted proteins | sample 643401 | NCBI WGS metagenome assembly LFIK01 (sample SAMN03777447, study PRJNA286221) | soda lake metagenome | biome: soda lake; feature: Kulunda steppe; material: water; isolation source: sample T5-Br brine of Lake Tanatar-5 | place: Russia: Kulunda steppe | collected 2010-07
ATCGTCGCCGCCGACCTCGTCGGGCAGGCCGAACACGACGAATTGGTGACCTCGCTGCTGATCACCACCGACCCGGAACTGCTCGCGCCGGTGGAGGCCGCGCTCGAGGAGGAGATCGCCGCGTCCCACCACCGGGAGCGGATCACCACCGCGATCGACAACCAGGGCACGGTCGCGCTCGTCGACGACATCGATCACGCCATCGAGGTCGCCGAGGCATTCGCCGCCGAACACCTCGAGGTCCAGACCGCCGACGCCCGCAAGGTCGCCGAGCGGGTGCGCTACGCCGGCACGACGTTCATCGGGGAGCTGACCCCGGTGACGCTCGGTGACTACGCCGCCGGACCGAACCACACGCTGCCCACGGTCGGGACCGCGCGCTTCGCCGGCGGGCTCACCACCTCGTCGTTCCTGGTCGCCGTGAACTTCGTGGAGTGCAGTGAAGAGGCGCTGCGGGCGTTGTCGCCCGACGTCCGTGAGCTGTCGCACTCGGAGGACCTGCCGGCGCACTGGCGGGCCGTCGAGGTGCGCTTCGAGGACGGGCCGCCGACCGGTGTCGCCGGCATGGACGTCGCCTGGGATCCGGGCCCCGCACCGGGCACGGCGTGAGCACCGACCGCGTGGAGGTCCGTGACGCGCTGCGCGACGTCGCGCCCTACGGCGCGCCGCAGCTCGACGTGGCCGTGCGGCTGAACACCAACGAGACCGCCGAGCCGCCGCCAGTCGGCTACCTCGAGGAGGTCGGCCGCCGGCTGCAGGAGCTCACCCTCAACCGGTATCCGGACCGGCCGCACCACGCGTTGCGCGACGCCCTGGCAGCCCGGGTCGGACTGACCCGCGCCAACGTCTGGGCCGCCAACGGCTCCAACGAGATCCTGCTGCAGCTCCTGCAGGCCTACGGGGGGCCCGGACGGCTCGCGCTGCACCTGCGGCCCGGGTACTCGATGTACCCGGAGCTGTGTCGCACCTCGGCGACCCCGGATGTGCAGGTCGACCTCGACGACGACTTCCGGTTGAGCCCCGCCACCGCCCGTGCGGCCGTATCGGACCACGATCCGGACCTGGTGCTCGTGCCCAGCCCGAACAACCCCGTCGGCACCCCGGTCGACCACGCGGCGATCCGGGCCCTGCACGACCACTCCCGGGCGCTGATCGTCGTCGACGAGGCGTACGTCGAGTTCGGCGCGCCGGAGGCCAGTGTGCTGCCGCTGCTGGCGGAGCTGCCGCGGCTGGTCATCGTGCGCACGTTCTCCAAGGCGTTCCGCCTGGCGGGTCTGCGCCTCGGGTATCTGCTCGGTGCCGACTGGGTGATCGAGGACGTCCAGAAGGTCCGGCTGCCCTACCACCTCGATGCCATGAAGCAGGTCGCCGGGCTCGTCGCGCTGGAACAGGAGGACGTGTTCCTCGAGCACCGGGGCCGCGTCGCCGCCGAACGGGATCGCATCGCGGCCGCGCTCCGGGCCCGGGACGACGTCGAGGTGTTCGCGTCCGCCGCCAACTTCCTGCTGATCCGCACGGCCGTGCCCGACCTGTTCGATCGCCTGCTCGAGCGGGGCGTGCTGGTGCGTGACTTCTCGACCCGGCCGCGGCTCGAGGGGTGTCTGCGGGTCACGGTCGGGACCGCCGCCGAGAACGATGCGTTCCTGGCGGCGCTCGACGACGCGCTGGGCGCATAGCCTGACCGGTCACCGGATCCCGCCCGTCCCCGTCCCGAGAGGACCCGCATCGTGAGTAACCGTGTCGGCCGCGTCGAACGCGCCACCAAGGAGACCAGCATCGAGGTGCAGGTCGACCTCGACGGTTCCGGGACCAGCGACGTCGACACCGGCGTGCCGTTCTTCGACCACATGCTCGATCAGCTCGGACGTCACGGTCGGCTCGACCTGGTCGTCAAGGCGAACGGGGACACGCAGATCGACGCGCACCACACCGTCGAGGATGCGGGGATCGCGCTCGGGCAGGCACTCGCCGAGGCGTGGGGGGATCGCACCGGTGTGGAACGGTTCGGCGATGCGACCGTGCCGATCGACGAGGCCCTCACGCGGGTCGCGATCGACCTGTCGGGCCGGCCCTACCTCGTGTGGGACTGCACGGTCCCGATCGAGGTCATCGGCACCGGGTTCGAGACCAGCCTGATCAAGCACTTCTTCGAGGCGGTCGTGGCCAACGCACGCATCACGCTGCACGTCCACAACCTGTCCGGTGACAACACCCACCACACCTTCGAATCCGTGTTCAAGGCCGTCGCGGTGGCGCTGCGGCGTGCGGTCGCCGTGACCGGTACGGGGACCCCGTCGACCAAGGGCGTCCTGCAGTGAGTCCGTCCGGGCGGGCGCGGCCGGTCGCGGCCGTGCTCGACTACGACGCCGGCAACGTGCGCTCCGCCAAACGCGGGTTCGACGCCGCCGGCGCCGACGCCGTCGTCACCGACGACCCGGTGCGCGCCGCCGATGCCGACGTGCTCGTGATCCCGGGTGTCGGTCACTTCGCCACCTGCCTGGCGGCGCTGCGGCGCAGCGGGCTCGAGCAGGTCGTGTCGGACTTCATCGTCGCCGAGCGGCCGGTGTTCGGGATCTGTGTCGGCATGCAGCTGCTCTACGAGGCGTCCGACGAGGGCGACGAACCGGGGCTGGGACTGCTTCCCGGGCGGGTGGAGCGGTTCCCCCCGTCGGCGATCGTGCCGCACCTCGGATGGGATCTCGTGCACGCGGCCGAGGGGGCCGCGCACGATCCGCTGCTGGACGGTGTGGCCGGCGAGCGGCTGTACTTCGTGCACGGCTATTACGCCGTGCCCACCGATGCGGCCCACGTGGTCGGCCGGACGACCTACGGCGGCGTCGACTTCCCGTGTCTGGTCCGCGAGGGCAGTGTGGTCGGGACGCAGTTCCACCCGGAGAAGTCCGGGCCGGTCGGCGCGCGGCTGCTGGCGAACTGGTTGGCGACGCTCGACTGAACGCGCCCACCCGGTGGCTCAGACCCCGTGGGCGAGCGCACGGCCCTCGACATCGAACAGGTGCACCGCGGCCGGATCGAGCTGGAGCGACAGTAGGGAGCCGACCCGCGGGGCCGGACGGGGGATGAGCGCGAGCAGTTCGGGCTCGTCCCCGCCGAGTGCCACCTCGATGCGGCTGCCGGTGTCGACCACCCGGCGCACCACCTCCTCGAGCGCCGGTTCGACACCGCCGTCCGGCAGGCGCAGGTCGTGCGGGCGGACGCCGACGGTGACGGCCTGGCCGGCCAGGCTGGTCACCGCCGGCGCGAAACTGCGCAGGCGCAGGGGACCGGCCACGATGCGTACCCCGGTGCGGGCGGATTCGACCCGGCCGGGGATCAGGTTCATCGTCGGGGTCCCGACGAAGCCCGCCACGAAGCGGTCGATCGGCCGGGCGAACAGCTCCTGCGGGGTGTCGACCTGGATGAGTCGGCCCTCGTTGAGCACCGCGCAGCGCTCGGCGATCCCCAGCGCGATGCGCTGGTCGTTGGTCGAGGCGATCAGGGTCACGTCGTAGCCCTGCTGCGTGCTGATCAGGTCCCGGACGAGGTCCGAGGTTCGGGGCGTGTCGTGATGGGCGAACGGTTCGTCGAGCAGGAGCAGGCCGACCCGCCGCACCAGGGCCCGGGCGAGTGCCACCTCGTCGCGTTGTCCGGTCGACAGGGTGCGGGGACGGCGCCGGAGTCGGTCGAGGAAGCCGAAGGACCGGGCCTCGGCGCGGACCCGGTCATCGACCTCGTCACCGTCGACGTCGCGGACCTGCAGCGGGAAGCCCACGTTGTGACCGACGTCGAGGTGGGGGAGCAGCGTCGCGACCTGGTCCACCATCGCGGTGTCGCGCTCGCGCGGCGGGGTGTGGGTGACGTCGACGCCGTCGAAGAGCACCTGCCCGGCCGCGACCCGTTCGACCCCGGCCAGCACGCGCAGCAGGGTCGTCTTGCCGGAGCCTGACGGCCCGAGCAGCGCGAACCGCTCGCCGTGGGGGATGGTCAGCGAGATGTCGCGCAGGACCGGCACGCCGTCGCGGCGGACCTCGACCTCGCGCAGCTCGACCAGGCTCATGCCAGCTCCATGGGCGGTCTCCTCGCCACGGCGACAGCGTGCCACGGCCGGCGGGCCGGTGGGGTGGTCGGTCGCCGAGGCCGGGTGCCGGATGGTTAGGCTCGTGCGACATCCGACGACCCGACGAGGTTCGAGTGCCGTGCTGACCCTGTATCCCGCGGTTGACATCAAGGACGGCGCCGCCGTGCGCCTGACCCAGGGCCGCGCCGACGAGGAGACGATCTACGACGTCGACCCGGTCGCTGCGGCCGAGCGGTTCGCCGCCGCCGGGACCGACTGGTTGCACGTCGTCGACCTCGACGCCGCCTTCACCGGCGAGCCCCGCAACCGCCATCTCATCGAGCGCATCGTGGCGGCCACCGGTTGCCGGGTGCAGGCCTCCGGGGGCGTGCGCACGCTCGACGACGTCAAGGCGTCGCTCGACTACGGCGCGGCCCGCGTGGTGATCGGCACCATGGCGCTCGCCGATCCCGGCTTCGTCGAGCGGACGCTCGATGCGGTCGGGCCGGTCATCGCCGTCGGTCTCGATGCCCGCGGCACCACGCTGCAGGCCCGCGGCTGGACCGAGGAGGCCGGCGACCTGTTCGATGCCCTCGCACGGTTCACCGCCATGGGTGTGCCGCGTTTCGTGTACACGGACGTCGCCAAGGACGGGATGCTGCAGGGTCCCAACGTGGACATGCTGCGCCGGGTGGCGGACGCGACGACCGCGTCGGTCACCGCCTCGGGTGGCGTGAGTTCGCTCGAGGACCTCGAGGTGCTGGCCACGTGCCACGACCGCGTCGACGCGGCCATCGTCGGCAAGGCGCTCTACAGCGGTGCCTTCACCCTCGAGCAGGCGCTGGCACTGACCGGTGAGGGCGACGGGGACGACGCGTGAGCGTGCCCTCCAGCCCGACACCGGACGCGCTGGCCGTCCGGGTCATCCCCTGCCTCGACGTCACCGAGGGGCGGGTCGTCAAGGGCATCCGGTTCCTCGAACTGCGCGACGCGGGTGACCCCGTCGAACTGGCCCGGACCTACGACGCCGAGGGGGCCGACGAACTGCTCTTCCTCGACATCACCGCCTCCAGCGACCAGCGCTCGATCATGCACGACGTGGTGGCACGCACCGCCGAGGAGGTGTCGATCCCGTTCACCGTGGGTGGGGGCATGCGTACGGTGGCCGACGCCCGGGGCATGCTGCACGCCGGGGCCGACAAGATCGCGTTCAACACCGCGGCCGTCGACCGACCGGAACTGCTCGCCGAGGTGGCCGACGCGGTCGGCTCCCAGTCGGTGGTCGCGGCCGTCGACGCGCGCCGGCGTGATCCGGACGACGCCTCCCGGGGCTGGGAGGTCCACGTGCACGGTGGCCGGACTCCCACGGGCGTCGATGCGGTCGAGTGGTGTGCGCGGGCGGCCGAACTCGGGGCGGGGGAGATCCTGCTCACCTCGATGGACCGGGACGGCACCAAGGCCGGCTTCGACCTCGAGCTGCTCCGGGCCACCACCGGTGCCGTGCGCATTCCCGTGATCGCGTCCGGGGGAGCGGGCACCTCCGCGGACATGGCCGACGGCGCACAGCTCGGCGGAGCCTCCGCGGTGCTCGCCGCGTCGATCTTCCACTTCGGCGAGCTGCGGATCCACGAGGTCAAGGCCGAGATGGCCGCGCGTGGGATCATCGTGCGTGAGGTGGCCCCGCGCTGACACACCGCGCCGAGATCGCCCGGTGCCCGCGTCAGTGGGCGGCGAACAGGGCCGGGATGACCACGGTCAGGTCCTCGTGCGACCGGGACGGGACCTGATCGCGTCCGCACGAGCCACACCGGGTCAGCGGGACGTCGAGGTGGATCGTGGTCACCGGCCCGTCGGCGGGCTCCACGGTGACGGCCCGTTCGGCACGACGGACCGGCATCGTGAGCGTCTCGCGGCAGTCGAGGCAGGCATCGTCACGCAGCAGCCGTGAGCGCGCCCGGGGGACGGCGGCGTCGACCGCCGCCATGGCCTCACCGACGATCTCCGGGGGCGTGATGCCATGCTGCCGCGTGCAGTCGACCACGGGGCGGCGTTCCACCATGGCGGCGACGGTGCCCACGGTGGCCTCGGCGCTCGCGCCGGCCACGACCGTCCCGGCCTCACCGCACGTCGGACAGGACACGCTCGCCTCGATCAAGTGGTGTCGCGTGCCCCGGTCGGTGGCACGGACCGGGGTGCTGCGATGCTGCGCCGGCGGTGTGGTGGGGGATCAGTTGCTCGGGACCCCGAAGCGGTCGAACAGGTCCTCCTCGAGCTGTCGCTCACAGAATTCCGTGTCGCCGTCCGTCTCCTCGAGGCACTCCTCGAAGCTGCCGATCGTGTCACCGAAGAGCTGTTGGCCGAACACGAAGATCGCCGCGGTCGCGATGATGCTCAGCACCAGCGAGATGGCTCCGAGCACGATGCCGGCGGTCGCCGCACCCTTGCCCGAGGCACCCTCCTTCTTGACCTTGCTGCGTCCGATGAAGCCGAAGATGAGCGCGAGCGCACCGCCGAGGCCGCCGAGGAGCCCGATGAACGGGATCCAGGCGATCAGCAGCGCGATGATCCCGATGACCAGCGCGGCGACCGCGATGCCGTTGGACTGCGGGGCGGTGGCCGCCTGCTGCCCGCCGGCCGCGGGCCATGCACCGGCCTGCTCGGCCGGTTGCTGCTGGTAGGGCTGCTGCGGCTGCTGGTAGGGCTGTTGCGGCTGCTGGTAGGGCTGTTGCGGCTGCTGGTGGGCCGGCTGGGGTTGCTGTGGCTGCTGGTAGCCCGACTGGGGCTGCTGCGCGGCCGGGTCCTGGGCCGCCGGCTGCTGGGCGAACGACTCGGACGAACCGGGCGTCGCTCCGTCGCCGCCGGGCTGGCTCCAGGCCGATGAGCCCGCGGCGTCCGCGCCGGTGTCCCCCGTGGTCCCGGCACTGCCGTCGGCCTGACCGGTCCCGTCCGTCGAGCCCTGAGGTGCCGTGGCGTCGGTGTCGGTCTGCGCCGGTGCGGCACTGTCCAGGGGATCGACGGCGGCGACGCCGCCGTCGGCCACGTGCTCGGTCCACTGGGAACCATCCCACCAGCGGTACTCGTGTCGTCCGACCGGGTCCGGATGCCATGCTGCTGGATTGTCCACGTCGGGTCCTCCCGCGTCGGCGTGGTTGGGGGCCCAACGTAGCTGGGCGTACCGCGTGGCGGGGGTAGGCTCGCCGACCATGGTCCGGCCGATGACGGGGGATCCGTGCTCACGGATGTGCAACGTGCTGAACTGCGTTTCGACGCGGCCGGACTGATCCCAGCCGTGGTGCAGGATCATGCCAGCGGTGAGGTCCTGATGGTCGCCTGGATGGACGCGACGGCGCTCGAGCGGACGCTCACGAGCGGCGATGCGGTCTTCTACAGCCGGTCGCGTCAACAGTTGTGGCACAAGGGCGCGACCTCGGGCAACACCCAGCGGGTCGTGGACCTGCGTCTCGACTGTGACGGCGACACCCTGCTGCTGCTGGTCGAGGCCCGTGGTGACGGTGTGGCCTGTCACACCGGCGAGCGGTCGTGCTTCCACCGGCAGCTGCCGGGGGGTCCGGACGACGTCGCCGCCGCGTCACCACCGCTGGCCACGTCCGACTGAGCGTCCACGGTCCCCATCCACACGCGCCGCGCGACACGCCATCCGAATCCTCCCACGAAAGCCGCCCCACGGAAACCGACCCGTCACCGACGCGTCGATCCGCCCCGCACGCCCCGACCGGAGCACCGACCACGTGGCAGCCCCCACCCGCGACGAGTTCCTCACGTTGGCCGCCGAGCACGGGATCGTGCCGGTCTGGCGCGACCTGCTCGCCGACCTCGACACCCCGCTGTCGGTGTACGCCAAGCTGACCGGTGACGGTCCGAGCTTCCTGCTCGAGTCCGCGGAGCACGGCGAACGCTGGGGTCGGTACTCGTTCGTGGGGTTCGACCCGTTCCTCGTGCTGCGGGGGCGCGACGGCGTGGTCGACTGGGAGGGCGAACCACCACGCGCCGCGCGTGACGCCGGTGGCGTGCTCGACAGCCTGGCGGCCGTCCTGGCGGCCTACCGGACCCCGGAACTGCTCGACGTGCCGTTGCACGGCGGTGCCGTCGGCACGCTCGGTTACGACCTGATCCGCGAGATCGAGGACATCCCGGCGACCGGCGCGGACGACCTGGGCCTGCCGGACGTGCAGCTGCTGTTCCCGCGCCACGTCGTGGCCCTCGACCACCTGCGCCAGGTCCTGACCGTGGTCACCAACGTCGTGGTCGAGGACACCGCCGACCGCGACGAGCTCGGTCGCCGTTACGACGCCGCGATCGCGGCGACCGACGCGGTGGTCGCGCGGCTGACGGCCGCCGTCGCCCCGCTGCCGCCCGTCGCCCCGCCGGTCCGCGGCGCACCCGCCGAGGCGACGTCCAACCTCGCCGCGGGGGAGTACGAGCAGATCGTGGACCGCGTCAAGGAGCACATCCGGGCCGGCGACGTGTTCCAGACCGTGCCGAGTCAGCGGTTCGCCGTCGACACCCCCGTGAGCGCCTTCGACCTGTACCGCACGCTGCGGGTCATCAACCCCTCGCCCTACCTGTATCTGCTGGATCTCGTGGACGCGCAGATCGTCGGGTCGTCGCCGGAGGCGCTGGTCAAGGTCCAGGGCCGGCACGTGGAGACCTGGCCGATCGCCGGGACCCGCCCCCGGGGTGACACGCCCCAGGAGGACGCGGAACACGAGCGCTCGTTGATCGCGGACGCCAAGGAACGCGCCGAACACGTCATGCTCGTCGACCTGGCACGCAACGATCTCGGACGGGTGTGTGCCGTGGGCAGCGTCAAGGTCGCCGAGATGATGCACGTCGAGCGCTACAGCCACGTCATGCACCTCGTCAGCTCCGTCACCGGCACCCTGCGCGACGAGCTGGGACCGGTCGACGTGCTCCGGGCGGTGTTCCCCGCCGGCACCGTGTCCGGGGCGCCCAAGATCCGGGCCATGCAACTCATCGACGAGGTGGAGCCCACCCGGCGCGGCCCCTATGCCGGTGCCATCGGCTACCTCGACCTCGCCGGCAACCTCGACACCTGCATCACCATCCGCACCGTGGTGCTCAAGGACGGCACCGCCTACGTCCAGGCGGGAGCCGGCATCGTCGCCGACTCGAAGCCGGTGAGCGAGGAGCAGGAGACCCGTAGCAAGGCCGGTGCGATGCTGGCCGCCATCCGGGCCGCGGAGACGTTGAGCCGCACGAGCTGAGCCCCGGCGTCACCAGGCCGCGCAGGCCGTCAGCAGCCGCTCGTCGGATTCGACGGGCTCGTCGGGGTCGTCGGGGTCGTCGGGTTCGTTGACGCCGACCAGGACCTCGCCGGCCTGCTGCGCCCGGCCGGTCCGCCACCCGTCGACCGTGCGGTAGGTGATGTCCAGCCCGCACATGCCCTGGGGCTGGTCGCTGGTCGCGATCACCTCGACGAGCAGGTACGGCGGGTGGGTGTCCGCACCGGGCGTGGGTGCGGCCAGCACCGTGCCGGCGACGAAGGGATCGACCGAGTCGCAGTGTGCATCGAGGCCGGCACGGTCGCTCGCACCGATGACGTCCGTCCCCGGAATCGGCACACAGAGCCACAGCGCCGTCTCCAGGCCATTGAGCGTCACTGGTTCGATCGACTCGACGATCACATCCTCGGTCGCCAGCGAGTAGGTGCCGATGTAGGCGGCGTCCCCGGGCGCGAGCTGCACCCCGACGATCCCGCCCGGTGTGCCGATGGCGTCGGGGGCGGTCGCGAGCCAGGTGCCCACCAACGTGGCGACGGCCACGAGGCCGATGAGCCACCCCCGCCGATCGGTCCCGGGTCGTCGACCGGATGCATCCTGGACCGCTTCCATACCCACCCCCGTCTGTCGTCCTGCGGCAGTATGCGGCAACGTCGGCGGTCCCCGGCGTTCCGTGCTGCCTGCGACCACGTGATCGGGCGGCGTGCGCAGGCCGTATCATGGCCGGAGCGTCATCAGCCGTGCTCCATCCGCTCGCCCCGCCCCATCGAGTTCGTGTGCCGACCTACCTCGACGATCTGCTGTCCGGGGCCCATGCCCGGGTCGCAGCGGCGCGCGCCGCGCAGCCGCTCGAAGCGTTGCGCGAGCGGGCCGCCGAAGTCCCGGTGGGTGCCGACTTCCGGGCGGCGCTCGCTGGTGACGGCGTCGCACTGATCGCCGAGGTGAAGCGCGCGTCGCCGTCCAAGGGCCCGATCGCCCCCGAGCTCGACGCGGTCGCCCAGGCCGCCGCCTACCGCGCCGGCGGCGCGGCCGCCGTGTCCGTGCTCACCGAGCCCGAGCAGTTCCGGGGCTCGCTCGCCGATCTCGCGGACGTGGCCGCCATCGGTGTGCCCGCACTGCGCAAGGACTTCCTCGTTGATGCGTATCAGGTGTGGGAGGCACGGGCCGCCGGTGCGTCCGCCGTGCTGCTCATCGTGGCCGCGCTGGACGAACCGATGCTGGCGCGGCTGTACGACGAGGCGCGGCAGGCCGGACTCGGTGTGCTCGTCGAGGTCCACGACGTCGGGGAGATGGCCGCCGCGGCACGGCTCGGCGCGGACGTCATCGGCGTCAACGCCCGGGACCTGCGGACCTTCGCGATGGACCCCGACGGCTTCGCCCGCCTGCGCGGGCACCTGCCCGACACCGCCCTGGCCGTCGCCGAGTCCGGCATCGCCTCGCCCGATGACGTGCGCCGTGCCGCCGAACAGGGTGCCGACGCCGTGCTCGTCGGCGAGAGCCTGGTCCGCGCCCCCGACCCCACCGCCATGGCGGCCGCGCTCGTCGCGGCCGGCCGCCCGACCGCCGCCCCGAAAGGCCTGACGTGAGCACCACCTCGCTCCCGACCAACCCCGAACTCGAGGTCGCCCGCGAGGGCTACTTCGGCACGTTCGGGGGCCAGTACGTCCCGGAGGCCCTCTCCGGCGCACTGACGCAGCTGGTCGAGGCCTGGCGGGACGCGCAGGCCGACCCGACCTTCACCGCGGAACTCGACCGGCTGCGCCAGACCTACGGCGGTCGTGCGACGCCGCTGTACCACGCAGCGCGGCTGTCCGAGGAGGCGGGCCTCGAGGTCTGGCTCAAGCGCGAGGACCTCGCCCACACGGGCTCGCACAAGCTCAACAACGTGGTCGGCCAGGCGCTGCTGACCCAGCGCATGGGCAAGCCGCGGGTCATCGCGGAGACCGGTGCGGGCCAGCACGGCGTCGCGACCGCCACCGCCGCCGCGCTGTTCGGGCTCGACTGCACCGTCTACATGGGGGCCGAGGACTGCCGGCGTCAGCGGCTCAACGTCGTGCGCATGCAGCTGCTCGGCGCGGAGGTCGTGCCGGTCGAATCCGGCACCCGCACGCTCAAGGACGCCATCAACGAGGCGATGCGCGACTGGGTCTCCAACGTCGATCAGACCCACTACCTCATCGGCTCCGCCATGGGGCCGCATCCGTTCCCGACGATCGTGCGTGAGCTGCAGTCGATCATCTCGATCGAGGCCAAGGAGCAGTTCGCCGCCCAGGCCGGTGGCGTCCCCGACGCCGTGATCGCCTGTGTCGGTGGCGGGTCCAACGCCATCGGTTCGTTCGCCGACTGGATCGACGTCGACGGCGTGCAGCTGATCGGCATCGAGGCCGCCGGCGAGGGCGTCGGTTCGGGCCGCTCGGCCGCGACGATCTCCGAGGGGCGTGAAGCCGTGCTGCACGGCTCGCGTTCCATCGCGCTCGTCGACGCCGATGGGCAGGTCAAGCCGGCGCACTCCGTGTCCGCCGGGCTCGACTACCCGGGTGTCGGCCCGGAGCACGCCTGGCTGGCGTCCACCGCTCGCGGCACCTACCTGTCGGCCACCGACGACGACGCGCTGTTCGGCTTCCGCCGGACCTGCGAACTCGAGGGCATCATCCCGGCGCTCGAGCCGGCGCACGCCGTCGGCTGGTTGTTGCGCCACGGACGCGACCACTTCGGTGGGGACGCCCGGGTCGTGCTGACCATGTCGGGCCGGGGCGACAAGGATGTCGACGAGGTCGTCGAGGTCGCCGGTTGGGACGTCGGGGTCGACCGGGCCTTCGGTGGTGGCGGTGACCACGGCACGGGTGCCGGGCAGTGAGTGCCCGCGACACGACGCTCGCGACCGGCGGACCGTCATCTGCGGCTGACGGGCCCGGTGCGGGGCCGGCGCGGATCGCCCGGGCCTTCGCTCGCGCCCGGGACGAGAACCGGGCGGCGTTGGTGGTCTATGTCACCGCGGGTTTCCCGGATCTGGCCACCTCGAAGGCCTGCTTCGAGGCAGCGGTGGAGGCCGGTGCCGACATCCTGGAGATCGGGATCCCGTTCTCGGACCCGATGATGGACGGACCCGTCATCCAGGCCGCGAACCAGGTGGTGCTCGACGCCGGCATCGGGGTATCCGCCCAACTCGACCTCGTCCGGTCACTCGGCCACCTCGACGTCCCCAAGCTCGCGATGACCTACGTCACCATCGCCGACACCCGCGGGTACGGGGCCTTCGCGGACGAACTGGCCGACGCCGATCTGTCCGGGGTGATCCTGCCCGACCTGCCCGTGGCGGAGGCGGAGCCCTGGCTGACCGAGGCACGCCGCCGTGAACTGGCGACGGTGTTCCTCGCGTCGTCGGTGTCGACCGACGAACGGCTCGCGGCGATCGGGTCCCGGTCGTCGGGCTGGGTGTACGCGGCCGGGCTGCTCGGCGTCACCGGTGTCCGGGCGTTGTCGGGCGACATCACCCGCGAGTTGGTGGCACGCGTCCGGGCCCACACGGACCTGCCCGTCGCCGTCGGTATCGGGGTGCGCGACCGCACCTCGGCCGCCGAGGTGGCCCGCTACGCCGACGGCGTCATCGTCGGCTCGGCGGTGATCCGGGCCGCCGCCGACGGCGATCCGGCCGGCGCGCCCGAGCGCGTCGGTGCGCTGGTGCGCGAGCTGCGGGCCGGGGTCGCCGAACGCGACTGACCCCCACGCGACCGACCCCAACGCGACTGACCCCAACGCGACCGACCCCGACCCGTACCCGTGACGACAGCTGGCAGGTACGACCGTCGCTGCTGGCACGCGTGACCGCCGCTGACACACACGACGGCCCCCGCCGAAGTGGCGGGGGCCGTCGTGTGTGCCGGCGTGATCAGCTGGTTCAGCTGATCTCGAAGCCGTAGTGCTCTTCCATGCCGGGCAGACCGTCGTCACGGACGTTGAACTCCGACTCGACGCAGAGACTCACGGCGTCCGGGTCGTCCTCGAGCAGTTCACCCATCTCGGAGATGGTGGTCACGCCGAGCTCTTCCTGGGCCTCGGACGACATCGCGATGCCGTAGGTGTTGTTGAAGATCGAGGGGGTCAGCCAGACGAGGCCCGACTCCTCACGGTCACGGTCGGCGACGACCTGGTACTGCTCCTGGCGGTCCTGGATCGGCTCGGTCTCACCGAAGAACGAGATCCAGGCGGTGCCGTTGTACTCCCAGTAGTGGTCGATGTCGCCGGACTCGAGCGCAACGCGGGTCGTGTCGGTCCCGCCGACGTTGACCGCGTTGGTCACGTCCGCACCCGCATCGCCGAGCAGTGCCACGGAGATCTCGCCGAGCACGAGCTGCTCGTCGAAGTCCTTGGACCCGACGATCACCTCCATGCCCTCGAGCACGGGGTCACCGGAGAGGAAGCCGTTCTCCTCGAGGAAGCCCTGCGCCACGTCGGCGGGTGCCTCGTTCTCGGCGGACACCTGGGCGTTCAGCGCCGCCATCGTGTCGTTGTCCAGCGCCTCGGCGACCGGCTCGTAGAGCTCGTCGAGCTCGGCGGCGAAGGGCTCGTAGACCTCCTCACGGAAGACCGGTGAGGCGTTGTAGAGCGGGAAGAACGACTGGTCGTCCTCCAGCACGAACAGATCCAGCGCCGCGATCCGGCCGTCGGTGATGAAGACCTCACCGAAGTTGCACGGATCACGTTCCGCGGTGGCGTCGTAGATCGCACCCGTGTCGAGCACGGTCACCTCGGAGCCGCCCCCGCCACAGGCGGAGACGAACATGGCGGCGGCAGCGAGGCTGCCGTAGAGGGTGGTGGTTCTTCTGCTGAGCACGGGGCTCCTTGTTGTCGGGGTCAGAGAAAAGGCGGGGCGGTGAACAAACGATGCCCCGGTCCTGCGTTTGAGATCATGCAGGTTTGGTGTGCGTCGGCCCGCGTGGGCCTGTGCAACGGACGACGAGGGTGGCCTACGAGTGCGGTCGTTGGCTAGTCGGCCATGCGCTGACCGGACAGTCGACCACGTCAGTGCACAGCTGCAGCGGCGCCTAGAGGCCCTTTGGGGTGAGCTTCTCCTCGATCAGGCCGGCGAGGTAGTCGACGAACAGGGCCAGCACGGCGGTGAGGACCGCACCGGTCCACAGCACCGAGGCCCGACGCAGGCCCACGCCGGTGATGATGATCTCGCCGAGGCCGCCGCCGCCGATGAAGAAGACCAGCGTGGCCGTGCCGACGTTGAGGACCAGGGCCGTGCGCACACCCGCGAGGATCACGGGGACGGCCAGGGGCAGTTCGATCTTGCGCAGGACACGGGACTGCGACATCCCCATGCCGCGCCCGGCCTCCAGCACGCTGCGATCGACCTGGTCGAGGCCGACCATCGTGTTGCGCAGGATCGACAGGAACGAATAGGCGACCAGGGCCAGCACGGCGGTGGTGGTACCGGTGCGCGGGATGAGCGGGGTGGTCGCACCCAGGAAGAAGATGAGGCCGAGCAGGCCGATCGAGGGAATCGCCTGGCCGGCGTTGCCGAGCCCGATGATCGCGGGGGCCAGGCGCTGGTACTTGGGCCGTGTGGCGAAGATCCCCAGCGGGATGGCCAGGATCAGCACGAAGAAGGTCGACAGCACGGTCAACCAGATGTGCTGCACCGTCGCGTCGACGAGCACCTGCGGACGCAGCGAGCGCGCCTCGATCGAGTCGAGCTCGAGACCCTGGACCCAGAGGAAGAGGGCCAGCAGCGCCAGGCCGAGAAAGATCGGCATGCCGAGATAGTGCACCAGCTGGGCGCGTTTGGCCCGCTTGGCGGACGCCACGTCCTCGGCCCGACCCGCTTCGGCCGCAGCCTCACGCATGTCGTCGTCCGGGGTGTACAACGAGGCTGCCATCAGGCGGTCACCTCGTCCGCGGGGTCGACGAGTTTCGCGGCCCGGTAGTACTCCGCATTGACGTCGCGCATGTTCTGGATGGAGGTGATGATGTCATCGACGTCGAGGATGCCCTGGAAGGCCCCCCGACCATCGACCACGATGGCCACGCCGGCGGAACCGACGAGCATCTCCTCGAGCGCATCCGACAGGGTCGCCTGCGGCTCGACCAACGCCTTGGCGGGGAGGCCGAGTGCCGGGACCGGTCGGTCGTGCGCGAAGTCCGGGGCGCGCAGCCAGCGGCGCGGCACGTGGTCGTCGTCGAGCAACAGCATGGCGGTCCACTCGGACTCGTGCAGGCGCTGGCGCAGGACCTCCTTGGGCTCGTCGAGCCGACCCAGCAGGGCATCGGTGGTGTGCTGCACGTCTCGGACACGGGTCAGCTTCAGGCGCTTGAGGGTCGCCCCGGTCCCGACGAAGTCCTCGACGAACTCGTTGGCCGGTTGGGTGAGGATCTCCTCCGGGGTGGCGAACTGCGCCGGGATGGAGCGTTCCTGCAGGATGGCGATCCGGTCGCCCATCTTGATCGCCTCGTCGATGTCGTGGGTGACGAAGGCGATCGTCTTCTGCAGATCGGCCTGCAGCCGCAGGAACTCGTTCTGCAGCCGGTTGCGGGTGATCGGGTCGATCGCCCCGAACGGCTCGTCCATCAACAGCACCGGCGGGTCGGCCGCCAGGGCGCGGGCGACCCCGACGCGCTGCCGCTGCCCGCCGGAGAGCTCCTTGGGGTAGCGGTCGCGGTACATGTCCGGATCGAGACCGACGATGTCGAGCAACTCGTCGACGCGGGCCTTGGTGCGGTCCTTGTCCCAGCCCAGCAGGTTGGGCACGGTCGCGACGTTGGTCTCGATCGTCAGGTGCGGGAACAGCCCGATCTGCTGGATGACGTAGCCGATACGGCGGCGGAGCTCATCCGGGTTGACCTTGGTGACGTCCTCGCCGTCGAGGATGATCTGGCCCGAGGTCGGCTCGATGATGCGGTTGATCATCTTCAGGCTGGTCGTCTTGCCGCAACCCGACGGACCGACGAACACCACGATGTCGCCGCGGGGAATCTCCAGCGAGAGGCGCTCGACGGCCGGTGCTTCCTGGCCGGGATAGCGTTTGGTGAGCTCTTTGAGCTCGATCATGGTGTCAGTCACGGAGACCTCGCGGAATGGTCAGACGGCCGATGAGCAGGTAGAGCAGGTCGATCATCACGGCCAGGATCACGGTGGCGATCGTGCCGGTGATCAGGAACTCGAAGGCCCCGGGTGAGCCGATGCGGCGGACGCCCTGCTGGTAGATCAGGACACCGAGTCCGTCACCACCGACGAGCACGGCGATGGCGGCGATCCCGACGACCAGCAGCGTGGCGACCCGGATGCCGGCCAGCATGACCGGCCAGGCGTTCGGGAGTTCGATCCGCCACAGACGCTTGGTGGCGCTCATGCCCATGCCCTTGGCGGACTCCACGACGGCGTTGTCGACCGAGTAGAGCCCGGAGACCGTGTTGCGCACGATCGGCAGCAGGGCGTAGAGCATCATGGCCAGGATCGGACCCCGGTTACCGATGCCGACGATGGGGATGAACAGCGCGAACAGCGCCAGCGACGGGATGGTCAGGATCGTCGAGGTGGCACTGACGATGGGGGAGCGCAGTGACGTCACCCGGTGGGCCGTGATCCCGAGCAGCAGACCGACGAGGATCGCGACCGACGTCGACACGACGACGAGGTAGAGGTGGTTCACGAACTCCGTGGCCAGTGAATCCTGCACGGCAGGACGGGTGAGAAAGTCCGTGAAGTAGCTCACCTGGTGGCGGTCCTCCGCGTGGGGGCTTTTCGGGCATCATCACGACGGAGGGCGAAGCGCGTCGACACGGGTGTCGACCCACCGGCTGCCCTGCCGGTCATGCCGGCGTGGGCCGGCTCGTTGCGGTGGCGAACTGAGGCGCGCTCGCGTCGGTGATGGCGGTACTGGACCACAACGCTAACCCGGTGGCCGGGAGATGGCCAGTCGGACGGTGGCCGAGCCGATCGGTCCGGGCGGTGCGCCGCCCTCGTGACGGCGACCCGGACCGCGTTCCGGATCCGTCGGTGTCGACGGCTAGGATGATCGCCCGACCGGTCCGAGCGACGGTTCGACACGCACGCCCCCGTGCTGGAATTGGCATACAGGGACGACTCAAAATCGTCTGCCCTCAGTGGCTTGTGGGTTCGAGTCCCACCGGGGGTACTGCCACGGCGTCCAGACCGATCACCGACCGTTGAACAACTGAAGGTGCCGACACGGCAACGACCCGCAGAACCGCGAAGCTTCACGATCGACTCACCAGGATCGGTGACGAGGTCCGACGTCAACGCGCGGCGTGCGAGATCCTGCGCGAACAGGTGGCGCATCTCCAGCAGATCGCCGACGACGCCCGGATCCGCCAACTCGTCGCCGAGACGCCCATCGCCGATCGTGAACACCGCACGGCCCGAACCGATCTCGATCGTCACCGGCAGGCACTGGAAACCGCCGAACGACGCATCGACGACCTGCTCGCCGAGCGTGATCAGCTGCTCGAGCGCTTGATCGACGCCGACGCGACCTGATGCGCCACAGGAGCCCCCGTGACCGAGACCAGCCCGACCTCGACCGCCGACGCGTCGTCGACCTCGCCGACACGCGTGCTCATCGCGGAGGATGAGGCGCTGATCCGGCTCGACCTCAAGGAGATGCTCCAGGAGGAGGGCTTCGAGGTGGTCGCCGAGGTCGCCGACGGTGCCTCCGCGGTGCGACTCACGCGCGAACTGCGGCCGGATCTCGTGATCCTGGACGTCAAGATGCCCGTCATGGACGGGATCCAGGCAGCCGAGGAGATCGCCAAGGAACGTCTGGCGGCGATCCTCATCCTGACCGCGTTCAGCCAGCGCGATCTCGTCGAGAAGGCACGCCGTGCCGGTGCCATGGCCTATCTCGTCAAGCCGTTCCAGAAGCACGACCTGCTGCCAGCGGTCGAGATCGCCTCCGGTCGGTTCCGCGAGATGTCGGGACTCGAGCAGGAACTCGACGACCTGCAGGGTCGGCTCGAGGCCCGCAAGCGCGTCGAGCGCGCCAAGGGGCTGCTGCAGCAGCACGAGGGCATGTCGGAACACGATGCCTTCCGGTTCGTGCAGCGCCAGGCGATGGAACGGCGTCTGACGATGCGTCAGGTCGCCGAGCAGATCATCGAACGGCTCGACGACTGAGTCCCCGGTCGGCCACCGTCCCGGTCCGCGGTGACGGTCGTCGGTGCGCGCGCGAGGACCGACCGGCCGGCCGTCCCGCCGGCACGACACGACCCGGCGGCGTGGCACGCGGCCGGGTCGGGTGGGACGAGCGGACGCCGGGTGGGGCTACCGGCGGGAGAGGGAGAGTGGCAACCGCACCCCGGCGTCCGATGACGAACGTCCGACTTGCGAACCCCGTCGTGTCACTGGCGGATGACAGGGCGAAAGCTACGCAGCCTGCGTTGCAACGAGGTTTCGACCACGTATTGGTCGTGTGATGAGTCGACCACGTCCGGGATCCCTTCGATCGAGGGGTCCGGGGCCTCGACGCGGTCGACCCGCGGACGTGCTCAGCCCGTCTCCGGTTGCCACGCACCGATGCGCGCGAGGCGTTCTTTGCGGACCTGGCGACGGATCCGCGCCTGCGCCTGACGTCGTCGCTCGTCGTCGGTCTCGACCTCGAGTGGGGGCACGGCGCTCGGTCGGCCGTCCTCGTCGAGGCACACCATGACGAGATAGGCGCTGGTGGTGTGTCGGCGCTCCCCGCCGCGCCAGGGTTCGGCCTCGACCTTCACGCCGACCTCCAACGACGTGCGCCCCACGTCGTTGACCGACGCGGTGACCAGCAGCAGATCGCCGATGTGCACCGGCTCGCGGAAGCTCAACTCGTCGATCGCCGCGGTGACACAGACCTTGCCGGCGGCATGCCGGACCGCCGCCATCCCCGCGGTGGTGTCGACCTCCCGCATGATCACACCGCCGTGGACGTTGCCCACGGAGTTCGCATCGAGCAGCGTCATGACGCGCGACAGCGTGACCCGGCTCGCCGCCACCGGCCGCGCGGGCAGGTCGGCGGCCCCGGCGACGGGCGGGGTGGATCCGGGGGCGGCGTCGCTGCCGATCCCGGGCGTGGAGGTGGTGTCGTGGTTGGTGTCCATGGGGGGAGCCTGCCACCTCGACCCCACGGATGTGCGGTCGTCCGGTGCAGCGGGCCTCTAGAACAGCGCCCGGGCCAGTCGCGGGCGGGCGGCGGTGACGCGCGGGTCGTCGGCCCCGAGGACGCCGAACAGCGCGACGAGCTGTTCACGGGCCGGTTCGCGCGTCTCGCCGCCGCGCTCGATCGCGCCGAGGAGCCGGTCGATCGCCTCCTCGTAGTGCTCCTCGGCCGCGAGTGCGCGCCCGAGCGCCAGCGATGCCTCACCGTCGGGGTCGCCTGCCTCGGCCCGGGCACGGAGTGCCTCGAGGTCCCCACCGCCGTCACGGACGAGACCGGCGCGGGTGGCGACCGCTTCGGCGCGGGGGTCCGGACGGTGGGCGCGGATGAGCTCCAACGCCTGCTCGGGGTCGTCGGCCACGACGAGTTCGGCCAGGGTGAGGGCGGCCTGCCGGTGCCCGGGGTCGAGTGCCAGCGCCTCCCGCAATGCCGCCTCGGCGTCGTCACCGGACAGCGTGCCGGCACGGGCGACGGCCCGGTCCGCCCCGCTGGGACGAAGACCGTCGAGGAAGGTGTCGAGCTGGCCGGCCGGGACCACCCCGGTGAACGAGTCGATGACCTCGCCGTCCCGGAACCCGATGACCTGCGGAATGCCCTGCACGCGGTAGCGCTGGGCGAGCTCCTGATTGGCGTCGACGTCGACCTTGGCGAGCAGCACCTCGCCGTCGCGGGCCTCGACCGCGGCCTCCAGCATGGGACCGAGCGTCCGACACGGGCCGCACCAGCCGGCCCAGAAGTCGACGACCACCGGGACCTGGTGGGACCGGGCGATGACGGAGGTCGCGAAGGTGGCGGCGTCGACGTCGAACACGGCGGGTGGGGCTGCCGGGGTGGGTGCGGGCGGCTCGGACGGGGTGGCGGACATCGTCGGGCTCCGTCGGGGCGGGGCGATGGGGTGGTCGGGAGGTTCGCCGGCAGCCTACGGGTCGTCGAACGGGCCGTGCGCGAGGTCCTAGGCTCTGGACCCACGTCGCCGAGCCTCGAGGGGGCCGTTGGTGTCCGGATCCGATGCGCGTCGCTCGATCGTGCTGCTCGACGGGCATTCGCTGGCCTACCGCGCCTTCTACGCGCTGCCCGACACGCTGCGCACGCAGACGGGGCAGCTCACCAATGCCGTGTACGGCTTCACCTCGATGCTGATCAAGTTGCTGGCCGATCGGAACCCCGACGCGATCGCGGTCGCGTTCGACAAGGGCCGCGACGTCGAGCGCACGGCGGCGTTCCCCGCCTACAAGGCGAACCGGGCCGCGCCGCCCGACGAGTTCCGCCCGCAGGTCGACCTGATCAAGCAGGTGCTCGCGGTGCTCGAGATCCCGGTCGTCGAGGTGGCCGGCATCGAGGCCGACGACGTCCTGGCGACCGTCGCCGGCCGGGCGATCGACGAGGGCTTCCACGCCTACATCGTCACCGGCGACCGGGACGCGATGCAGCTGGTCGACGAGCACCTGACCGTGCTCTACACCCTGCGCGGCATCACGGAGATGGCCGAGATGGACCCGGCGGCGGTCGAGGAGCGTTACGGGGTGCCACCCGGTTCGTACGTCGATCTGGCGGCGCTGCGGGGTGACAACTCCGACAACCTGCCCGGTGTCCCCGGCGTGGGCGACAAGACCGCCGCGAAGCTGGTCACGCAGTTCGGCGACATCGCGGGCATCTACGACCACCTCGACGAGGTCGGCGGCAAGAAGGTCCCGGCCATGCTGGCCGAGCACCGCGAGCAGGTCGAGGCGAACCAGCGCATCATGACCCTGCGTCGGAACGTCGAGGTGGCCTTCGACCTCGCGGATCTGCGGCGCGGCGGCATCGACGCGGCGGCCGTGCGCGAGCTGTTCGGGACCCTGGAGTTCCGGGCGCTCTACGACCGGTTCGTCACCGAGGTGCTCGGTGAGCAGGAGCAGGCGGCGGCGAGCGGGTTCGACCGCACCCCGCAGCGGCTCGAGGCCGGGGGACTGACCGCCTGGCTCGACGGCGTGCGCGGTGCCGTCGCGGTCGTGGCGGTCGTGACGGACCAGCCGCCGCACGTGACCTGGCAGGCGGTCGGGCTGGCGGCCGCGGAACGCGACCCGATCAGTGCGCCGCTCGACGAACTCGACGACGACGACCGCACCGCGCTGGCCGCACTGCTGTCGGATCCGACCCGACCGGTGGTCACCCACGATCTCAAGACCCTCGACCATGCCGCGGTCGGCCGGGGCTGGACGGTCAGTGGCGTGACACTGGACACGGAACTCGCCGCCTACCTGCTCAACCCGGAACAGCGCAGCTTCGAGCTCGATCGGCTGTCCCTGCAGCACCTGCAACGTTCCATCGAGGTGGCCGACGACGCGGATGCGGGCGATCAGCTCAGCCTCGACGTCGACGCCGACGAACCCTTCGAGGAACGGGCGCTCGCCGCCGAGGCCACCCGGGAACTGGCGACGTTCCTCGGCGAGGCGCTCGACAATCGCGACCAGCGTGACCTGCACGACGACATCGAGTTGCCGCTCGCGCCGGTGCTGGCGCGTATGGAACGCATCGGCATCACCCTCGATCTGCACGTGCTCGACGAGATCCGTGCCCGGCTGGCCGAACGGGTCGAGGCGTTGGAGCACGAGGTCCACGACCACGCCGGACGCACGTTCAACGTCGGCTCCGGGCCGCAGCTGCAGCAGGTGCTGTTCGAGGAGCTCGGGCTGCCCAAGACCCGGCGCATCAAGACGGGCTACACCACCGATGCGCAGGCGCTGACCAACCTCGCCGACGCGCATCCGATCGTGCCGGCGATCATGGAGTGGCGTGAGCTGTCCAAACTGCTGTCGACCTACGTGGATGCGCTGCCACCACTGGTCGACCCGCAGAACGGACGCATCCACACCACGCTGTCGCAGACCATCGCGGCGACCGGCCGGCTGTCGTCGTCACATCCGAATCTGCAGAACATCCCCGTGCGTCGGGCCGAGGGCCGGGAGATCCGTCGGGCCTTCACCGTCGGTGCGGGTTTCGAGCAGCTGCTGGTCGCCGACTACTCGCAGATCGAGCTGCGGATCATGGCGCACCTGTCCGGGGACGAGGGGCTATTGACCGCGTTCCGCTCGAACGAGGACGTGCACGCCACCACCGCCGCCAAGGTGTTCGACCTGCCCCTCGAACACGTCGACGGGGCGCTGCGTGACCGCGCCAAGGCGGTGAACTACGGCCTGGCCTACGGGCTGACCTCCTACGGCCTGTCGCAGCAGCTGAGCATCCCGCCCGACGAGGCCCAGGCGATCGTCGACGCCTACTTCGAGCGGTTCCC
>LFIK01000916.1_pt1 | contig 22738 bp, 16 predicted proteins | sample 643401 | NCBI WGS metagenome assembly LFIK01 (sample SAMN03777447, study PRJNA286221) | soda lake metagenome | biome: soda lake; feature: Kulunda steppe; material: water; isolation source: sample T5-Br brine of Lake Tanatar-5 | place: Russia: Kulunda steppe | collected 2010-07
GCGAGGTCCAGTACTGGATCTTCAGGTTCAGTACCGGCGAGGTGGCTGCGGTCGGGCCGCCGTGGGACATGACCAGCAGCGGCGGGCGCTCGTTCGCGGGCCCGGTGATGCTGGCATGGGCGGGTGGGTAGAAGTAACCGTGGGCCACTTCCCCGTCGCCGGTGGCGAATCGTATCGGCTCCGGCCGGGACAGGTCGACCGGTTGCAGGGGCAGATCCGCGGAGCGGCGCAGCACAGTGGCAGTCGCGGTGCGCGGATCCAGCCGCACCAGTTCGGCGAAGCGATCCGGCGCGCCACCGATGAACACGAGCTGGTCTCGGTGCCGGATCAGACCGCCCAGCTGGGTCCATTCCAGCTCGATCGACTCCATTTCGCCCGTGTTGGGATGCAGCAGGCCCAGCTGGTCGCCGGCTTCGGTCTGCCAGCTGCAGGCCAGACGTCCATCCGGAAGACTGGCCCAGGTGCGCATGCCGAACTGCCACAGCGGCAGACCGAACTCGTGGGCAGCGGGGTAGAGCGGTTGAGGTCCGGCGGGGTCGTCCCGATAGAGGTTCCACCAGCCGCTGCGGTCGGAGACGTAGATCAGGTCGCCGTCGGCGGTCCACTCTGGCTGGAAGATGGACTCCTCGGCGCCACCGGCCACGTGCCTGACGGGACCGAGCGCCCCGGAAGGGCGCACTTCTGCCACCTGCAGGTCCGTACCATCCCAGGGCATGCGCGGATGGTCCCAGCTCAGCCAGCAGAGCTGGCGGCCATCGGCTGACAGTCGCGGACAGGCGAAGAAGTCATGGCCCTGAACCAGCTCCCGCACCGAGGTGTCTGCTGCCGGTCCGTGCAGATCGATGGCGGCCAGGAAGTTGCGTGGCTCGCCGCCGGCCCTGTCCTGTTCGCCCACGGCGATCAGGCGGTGATGCTCGGCATCCAGGATCAGGTCGGCCCAGCGGCGGCCGTCGGCCGGAGTGACGGGTTGCGGTCTGGCATCTTCAGTGTGCAGGTTGACCTGATAGATGCGCTGGTCCTGAAAATTGGTGAAATAAAGCACGTCGGGCGTGACCACGTAACAGCTGCCGCCGTATTCATGTACTCGACTGCGCGCATTGAACGGTTGTGGCATGCAGTCGATCGGCTGGTTGTCCGCACCCAGGCGCATGACCACGGTGCGGCCGCCCTCGTGGGGACGACTTTCCAGCCAGAAGATGGTGGCGCCGTTGCTCTGGGGAAAGCCCAGGCCGAGCGTGCCACCCAGCAGCACCTCGGCGGTAATCGGTGACGACCAGGTTCCATGGGGCTGCACTGTCTGTTGCATGATCACTCCGACTGCTGAGGTCTGCTTCCGGTTGTGGGTGTCTGCGCTACCTGCGGCACTGGCAGCTTCCGGTGCGGGCATCAGGGTAGTTGACGAGAGATGCTGATGGGAATGCCTGCCGGCAGCAGGGCATCGCGATCGTCGACCAGCGCCCAGCGTTCGTGATCGCGCCAGCCTCCGTCGATGTACAGGTAGGCTGGCGAGAAGCCCTCGTGACGAAAACCCAGGCTGCGGACCAGTGCCGTGGATGGTTCGTTGCCGGGCTGGATGTTGGCCTCCAGTCGATGCAGGCCCAGCTGGCGGAACGCCACCGTGATGACCTGGGCCAGGCCTTCGCGCATGAGTCCCTGACCGGCATGGTCGATACCCGCGTAGTAGCCCAGGCTGGCCGAAAGGAAGGCACCGTAGACGACGTGGTTCAGGTTGATCACGCCGACGATGGATTCGCTGGCGCGCTCGCAGACCAGAAAGCCGAAATGATCGGCTCGTCCCATGCGCTCCAGGTAGCGTCGATAACCGGCCGCTGTCACGGGTGGCTGGATCCAGGGGTAGTGGAGCTCCCTTGAGCGTTGCATGAGCGCCGTGAAGGCGGCCGCATCGCGGGCGACGGGATAGCGCAGGAACACCCTGGAATCACCATGGTGGCGGGTCCAGTGCAACGCGGGGACGCTGGAGTGCTGGCGGCGAAAGAAGCTCATGGCTGTTGGTGCTCGTCCCAGTCCCAGAGCACATAGCCGACACCGCGATCGGCCAGCCAGGCGCGCAGGAACTGGGCGCGTGGATACTTTCTGGTGACCGTCGCGGTCGAGGGTGCCGCCGGATCGTTGACCCAGGCGTACTCCGCGTCCAGGCCGTGCAGCACGACCAGATGGCCACCGGTTCGCGGTAGCGGGGCGCCTGTCAGCGCGCCGGTCTCGAACCGGATCGAGGCGATGATGGGGCTGCCCGCGCGCAGTACTGCCAGCGCGTCCGCTGCATCCGAGAAGGTGCGGACGGCACCGCCGGCACCGTGGCGCGCGGCACGAGCCAGATTCAGAGGCCAGATGCCGAACAGTCGGTGCCGGGGGTGGCGGCAGCCGAGCACGAACTCGGTGAGGTCCGGGGCCTGGCCCAGGGTGGTCAGCACCATGGCCACGCTGACCGGAGAACAGCAATGGCGGGCGAACTCGGCAGGCTGGGTCATCTGGGAATATGCCGGCACGGGCACGCTGTGTGCTGCGGATTCCGGGCACGGATCCTGCACTCTGATGTGGCGCGGACGGATGCTCACGAGCAAGGGCAGTCGAGGGGGGGCAGTGGGGCCCTCGAGTTCGATGCGAAGCCTTGCGTCATTCAGAGTGTCCAGCGTCTCCATGCAGTCGAGTCCAGCCTGTGCCCGGGCACCTGGCGGACCCGGCGTGCCGGTATCGGCTGCCGGCCACGCAGTCAGCGCTTCCGGGTCGCCATGTACGGCGATGGGGGCCAGGTCCAGTACGGCTCCGGGCCAGCGGAAACTCATGCGATAGCCGGACAGGGGCGCGCTGGTGGGGATCAGGCTCGGAACGACCAGGTGTCCCGCTGGAATGGTGCCCAGCTCGACTTCGCACCACCAGTTGCCCGGGGTGTCATCCGGCTGCCACTGGAGGATATCGCGCGGGGTGCTGTCGGCACCAAGCAGGGCAGCGAGTTGCGGGCGCAGCAGGGTGTCATCCCAGAGCTGTCGGCGCATCAGCATTGGCTGCGGTATCCTCGGTCATGTGTTCATGAAGACTGCCATCCGCTTGCCGGTCCTGTGACAAGAGCTGGCTGCGGCTCGGCCGGCGCCGCGTTTGGCGACCGTAGCGACGACATTGTGGGACAAATCCTGATGAAAGTGCAGTTGCTGGGCACCACTGCGTGTACCCTCTGCGATGAGGCGCTGGCGCTGGTACAGCCCGAAATCGAGCGTGCGGGGCTGGCGCTGGAGCTTGTCGATATCGCCGATGACGAGACTCTGCTGAACACATACGGTGAGCGGATTCCGCTGTTGCGCTGTTCCGATCGCAGTGTGGAACTGGGCTGGCCCTTCTCGCGCCCGGAGGTGCGTCTGTTCCTGCAGCGGGACGAGTGAGGGTGGGCGGAGAGTCCCCGCGCTGACGCTCTTTCAGCAGGGTCGGTCAGCAGCAGTCGGTATCATGCCAGGCCGGCGACGGCCAGTGATTCGGCCGGCAGGCCGAACAGTCGGCGGGCGTTGGCCGTGGTGCTGGCGGCTACGGTTTCCGGTGCTTCACCACGGCACTCCGCCACCCTGGCCAGCACCCAGGGCAGCAGGCCCGGCTCGTTGCGGCGCGACTTGCGTCGAGGGCGGATGCTGCGCGGCAGCAGCCAGGGGGCGTCGGTCTCGATCAGCAATCGGTCAGCGGGTATGTCCCGCACCAACCGCTGCAGCTCCTGCCCTCTGCGCTCATCACAGATCCAGCCGGTCACGCCAATGTGAAGCCCCGCTGCCAGGGCCCGATCCAGGTCATTGGCAGAGCCGGTAAAGCAGTGCAGGACGCCGCCTGCCAGGCGGTTCTGCCAGGGCTCCAGCATCTCGAAAAAGCGTCCCCGGGTATCGCGTTCGTGCAGGAATACCGGCAACTGCAGGCGTACCGCCAGCTCCAGTTGTTGTTCGAACACGGCTTCCTGATCGGCTGCCGGCGAAAAGTTGCGGTTGTAGTCCAGCCCCATTTCGCCCAGCGCGCGGACCGGCTCGGCAGCTGCCAGGGTTTCCAGTGCCTGCAGCCAGTCGTCAGCCACATCGGCCGCGGCGTGGGGGTGCACGCCTGCAGTCGCGTGCAGTTCGCCGGGGTGGGCCCGGGCAAGGGCCAGCGCCTGACGGGAATGCTCCACGTCCGTGCCGGTGACAAGCTGCTGCTGGATGCCGGCTGCACGTGCACGGGCCAGCACCTGGGCAATGTCGTCCGCGAATTGCGGAGCCGTCAGGTTGACGCCAATGTCCACCAGCGGCAGCGGCGTATAGTCGTGCGGTTGCTGCAGGTCACTCATGATCGGTGCTGATCTGTTCCCGTGAACTGTTCGTGACTGAACAGGAACGGATGCTCCCGTTGCAGCCGGTGACTGTAGATGACGGTATAGGTCAGCACATTCTGCACGTAGCCACGGGTTTCGCGGAAGGGGATCGACTCGATCCAGACATCTGCAGGCGCCTGGCCGCGTTCACGCAGCCAGCGATCGACCCGGTTCGGACCCGCGTTGTAGGCCGCGGTGGCCAGGATGCGGTTGCCGTCAAACCGCTCTTTCATCTCGGCCAGATAGGCCGCGCCCAGGCGGATGTTGCGGTCCGGATCCAGCAGTTGCCAGTTGCTGTTCAGGGCGATGTTCTCCTGGCGCGCGGTGCGCCGGGCCGTCGCCGGCAACAGCTGCATGACGCCCAGCGCGCCGGCGCTGGAGCGCGCATCGGTCATGAAGGCGCTTTCCTGCCGCGCCACGGCATACAGCCAGGCGGGGTCAAGTTCTCGGCTGCGGGCCTGATCCTGCATGGTGTCGGCGAACGGCAGGGGGAACCGCAACTCGAGTTGATCCCATTGTCGCGCAGCGGCGGTGGCGTGGATGCTCTGGTCGTGCCAGCCCTGCTCCAGGCTGATCTCGGCCAGCGCCAGCAGGCTGTCGGTATCCAGTCGCTGTCGCAGCCAGGCCAGCTCACGGCGCTTGTCCAGCCGTTCTCCCAGCGCCTGCAGTTCCAGCGCGCGCTGCAATGCAGGCTGTTGGCGGACCTGGTCGCGCACATTCCCTGCCAGCAGCAGGTTGGCCGAATGCAGGGCGAATGGCTGCTGCAGACGGCGCGCCGCCATGAATCCGTAGTAGTTGCGCTCACGGGCGAGTGTGGCCAGTTCGGCCAGCGCGGCATCATGAGACAACACCGGCTGATCGGCATTGCGCAGCGCTACTGCCATCAGACCGCGCGGAGCGGGTCGGCTCTCTGGCAGTTCCAGGCTTGCTCGCGCGCGCCAGTAGCGCCAGCCCGCCTGGTCACGATGGCTGTCCGGCAGGCGGGCGATCCAGTTCACCACCTCGAGCCAGTCCTGGCGCCCGATGGCGTGGCGCAGCAGCTCCTCGATCAGGCTCGGGTCCTGTTCCGGCACGAGTTCGATGGCCTGGGCCTGCTGGCTGAAATTGGCTGGCAGCAGATCGCGGCGCAACTGCCACCGCACCAGCTCGGCCTGCACCTGTCCCGCATCCGGGCCGTTCAGGTCCAGCCTGGACTGCCATCCGGACCAGAGTTCGCGGGCAGTAGCGGGATCTCGTCGAGACAGGCGTGTCACTGCATGACTGACCACCTCGGCAATGCGTGTCTCTGGTCCTTCCATGGCGACAACACGCTGAAGGCGCTCCGGTGAGCGGTGCAATCGAATGAAATCCCGCGCCAGCGCCTGGTTGTCCTCATCCAGATAGCGCACTGCATAACTGGCCAGGCTCGGGTTGCCGGCATCCAGACTGATCCGGATCCTGGCCCAGGCCTGTTCATCCGTGGGCCCGCCCTGACGGCGCCAGGCATCGAACAGGGGGTTGCAGACATCGGGCAGGGAGCGCGGTGCTACCCAGATCTCTGCTGCGCCGGCCAGTGCCTCTGCCTGGTCACCGGTTTCGTACAATGAGCGGTAGTAGCGACACTGCAGGTCGGTTGCCGTGGCGATGGCCGGGTCGAAGTGCTCGCGGTAGAGTGCCCATTTTCCGCGTCGGGCCAGATTGTCCAGCCACTGACGCAGGGCCTGGTCTGCCAGCGGCGTGTCGGCGAAGCGCTCGCGAAACTGCTGGACATCTTCCGGGCTGGCGGACGAGATATAGCGCATCAGTCGGGCATGGTGCAGGTAGGGCAGCAGCGGGTAGTCCTGCAGCCGTTCCAGCCGGCGATCGAATTGCTGCAGGCGGGCGGCGTTCAGGTCATCGAGCGCGGCCCGATATTCCGCTCGGGCGTCGGGATCGGCGGCGGCGGGCATGGCATACAGCATGACAGCCATGCAGAACAGCAGCACGAGCTGGTGCGGCAGGCTCCGCTGGTTTCGATGCAGCGTGTCAGCGTTCTGCTGATGGCTCGATTCCGACCCTGACGGCAAGCACATCGCACTTGGCCCCATGTAAGACACTGTTGGCGGTCGAGCCGAGCAGCAGGGCAAGGCCATGACGGCCGTGCGAGCCCACCACAATCAGGTCGACCGACTTGCATTCAGCAACGCGATGTATTTCAGTCTCCGGCCGGCCGAAGATGAGGTATTGCCGGTCCGGCTCAATGGACAGCGAACCAGCGAAGTCTGCCAGCTGGGCTCTGGCCTGTTCATGGATCTGGTCCTGGACCGAAGACAGGTCCATGGGAATATCGCCACCATAGGCCAGGCTGAGTGGCTCGATGACGTGAATGATGCTCAGCTCGGCCTGAAAGACCTGAGCCAGGGCAACGGCCTGCTCCGCTACCTGTGCCGATTCCTCGGTCAGGTCGACCGCAAGGAGCAAGTGTCGATATCCGGGCATGCCTGGCCTCCATCCACGCCGGAAGGCGATTCTGGCTGGAACATTACACAGACTCCCCAATCCGCACAACAGACGGTGACGCACATGAATACGACCACTCTGATCATCATCGGCGTCACGCTGCTGTTCTTCCTGGGACCGCTGCTGTGGCTGCGGCCGACGCCCAGGGACAAGCAGCTGGAGCGCCTCCGCGCCCGGGCGCGATCGCTGGGCATGCACGTCAGCGTCAAGGAGATTCCGGACCCGGACCCGCATTACTCACAACGTGTCACCAGTGGTGGCAAGGTGCTGGATCCGAAGCGGGAAGTGGCCATCTACCGCTTGCCGATCAATCTGCCCGCAGACCTGGACGCCGCCCACGTGCCGGTCTGGGAGGTGGTCCGCATGCGCGAGGACAGCGAGGGTCGGGAAAAGGAAGATGCCTTCAACCCCGGACTGCGCCCGGGCTGGCGTCTGTCCGTGCCGGGGCTGCCTCTGTATCCGGAAGTGCTGCGCTCCCTGTCTGCATTGCTGGAGCAGGCCCCACGGGGGACCGTCGGCATCGATGCCAATGCGCGCTCTACTGGCCTGTTCTGGCGAGAGCGGGGTGACGAGCAGGAGGTGGAGCGGATTCATGGCCTCCTGCTTGAACTGCGTCGCTGGCAGCTGGAGCTGGCGCGCGAGGTGGCCCGTGAAGCGGTCCGCCTGCAATCGCTGGACGAAGACGAGCTTCGCCACTGAAACGCGGGAATGTGACCCTTTCTTTCTTTTCTCTTTGACCACGTCGCGGCTTTGCTGCTATTCGTGAAAAAGGCGTGGCCGACAGTCCTGCCGTGCTGCCCGCAACCGGGCAGGCAGGTCAGTGCCTTTCGGTCCATCCGTGCCATTGCTGCATTGCAGGGAAATCCCCAGATTCATGGCTAAGTCGCTCGTCATCGTGGAATCGCCCGCCAAGGCCAGGACCATCAATCGCTATCTCGGCAGCGATTACGTGGTGAAGTCCAGCGTCGGACACATTCGTGACCTGCCTACCAGTGGCAGTGGCGGCAGCAAGGATCCGAAGGCCCGTGCCCAGGAAGCCGCGCGCACCCGCAAGATGGATCCGGAAGAACGCGCAGCGCACAAGCGTCGCAAGGCGCGCGAGCAGCTGGTGGCGCGCATGGGCGTGGACCCGGACGCAGACTGGGAAGCCCGCTACGAGATTCTGCCCGGCAAGGAAAAGGTGGTGCGTGAGCTGCGTCAGGCCGCACAGAAGGCCGACAAGGTCTATCTGGCCACTGACCTTGACCGCGAGGGAGAGGCCATCGCCTGGCACCTGCAGGAAGCGATCGGAGGTGAGCCGGAGCGCTATCAGCGGGTTGTCTTCAACGAGATCACTCGCAAGGCAATCCAGGAGGCGTTTGCCCAGCCCACCGATGTGGATCGGGATCGTGTCAACGCCCAGCAGGCGCGCCGCTTTCTGGATCGTGTCGTCGGCTACATGCTGTCTCCGCTGTTGTGGCAGAAGGTGGCTCGCGGCTTGTCTGCCGGGCGCGTGCAGTCGGTGGCGGTGCGACTGATTGTCGAGCGCGAGCGCGAGATCCGGGCATTCGTGCCGGAAGAGTACTGGGAAGTCTTTGCTCATCTGCTGCGCGGTGGTGACCAGGGCCAGGGCGCGGGTGACCGGGAGCAGGACGGGCAGACACCGCTGCGCTTCCAGGTCATGAAGCGTGCCGGCAGTACCTTCCGCCCCGGCAACAAGGCTGATACCGAGGCCGCCCTGGAGTTGCTGCGCAAGCATGACTTCAGGGTCAGCGGACGGGAGGACAAGCCTACGTCCACCCGCCCCGGCGCACCGTTCATCACATCCACGCTGCAGCAGGCTGCCAGTACCCGGCTGGGTTTCAGCGTCAAGAAGACCATGACGCTGGCGCAGCGATTGTATGAGGCCGGTTACATCACCTACATGCGGACCGATTCCACCAACCTGTCGATGGACGCGATCCAGGCAGCGCGTGGGTTGATCGAAGAGCGCTTTGGTGAGCGTTACCTGCCGGAAAAACCCAACTTCTATGCCAGTCGGGAAAAGGCACAGGAAGCTCACGAAGCGATCAGACCATCGGATGTGCGAGTGGAGCCGGCGCGCCTGCGCGACATGGAGCGCGATGCGGTCCGCCTGTACGAGATGATCTGGCGTCAGTTCGTGGCCTGTCAGATGCCGCGAGCCGAGTACACCAGCACCACGATCACCGTTGCTGCCGGTGATTTCGAGCTCCGGCTGCGAGGTCGTATCCTGCGCTTCGATGGTTATACCCGCGTGCAGCCACCGGCAGGCCGCAACCGCGAAGAAGACGTGGAACTGCCGGATCTCGAGGTGGGCGAGCGTCTTGCCCTGGAGCAGCTGGAGCCCATTCAGCACTTCACCCGGCCGCCGGCCCGTTATGGCGAGGCCAGTCTGGTGCGGGAGCTGGAGAAGCGTGGCATCGGCCGGCCCTCGACCTATGCCAGCATCATTTCCACGATCCAGGATCGTGGTTATGTGACCCTGCGCAATCGCCGCTTCCATGCGGAGAAGATCGGTGATGTGGTCACCGATCGGCTGGTCGAGAACTTCGACAACCTGCTTGACTATGATTTCACTGCGCGCATGGAAGAACGTCTGGATGCGGTCGCCAATGGCGAAGCAGACTGGAAGTCGGTGCTCAACGAATTCTATCTGGACTTCCAGCGCAAGCTGGAGGAGGCGGCCGACGAGCACGGCATGCGGCCCAATGCGCCGGTGGAGACTGCCATCGAGTGTCCGGCCTGTGGCCGCCCCATGCAGCTGCGCACAGCGTCCACGGGCGTGTTCCTGGGATGCTCAGGCTACAACCTGCCTCCCAGGGAACGCTGCACCAAGACGCTCAATCTGATTCCGGGTGACGAGGCGGTCGACCTGGATGCGGACGAAGACAGCGAGTCCCGCGCCCTGCGCCGCAAGCGTCGCTGTCCGAAGTGCGACACTTCCATGGACAGCTACCTGCTGGACGAGCAGCGCAAGCTGCACGTCTGCGGCAACAGTCCCGACTGTGACGGGCTGGAGGTGGAGCAGGGCGAGTTCCGGATCAAGGGCTATGAGGGCCCCACGCTTGAATGCGACAAGTGCGGTGCCGAGATGCAGTTGAAGTCAGGCCGCTTCGGCAAGTACTTCGGTTGCACTGAATGCAAGAATACGCGCAAGCTGCTGCGCAGCGGCCAGCCGGCACCGCCCAAGATGGAGCCGGTACCCATGCCGGAGCTGCGCTGCGAGAAGGTGGACGATACCTACGTTCTGCGTGACGGTGCCGCGGGTCTGTTCCTGGCGGCCAGCAAGTTCCCTCGCAATCGGGAAACGCGGCCCCCCAGAGTGGCCGAGATCAAGCCGCATCGGGACGAGCTGGACCCCAAGTGGCATTACGTGCTGGATGCGCCGGAACAGGATCCGGACGGCAACCCCGCCATCCTGCGCTGGAGTCGCAAGCACAACGAGCAGTACGTGATGAGCGAGCGGGACGGCAAGCCTACCGGCTGGCGGGCTGTCTATCAGGACGGCCGCTGGCAGGAGGCAGAACCGGAGCAGAAGCGCACCAGCACCCGGCGCAGGGCTGCCAGCGCCAGCAAGGGCTCGGCTGCCAGGGGCAAGGCCGCCAGCCGCAAGACCGGCAAGTCACGCAGCAAGGCCGCCAGCGAGAGCTGAAGCGGCCGATCGGAACCCTGAACGGATCGGGCTCGCCGCCCGGCACCAGTGCGGCGGCCCCAGACACAGATGGATGCGCCCATGACTGAGCATCAGCTCGAGCTTCTGCAACTGGACAACGGCGATGTTGTCCTGCAAAGACCGGCCACGGCCGGCGATGAACTGGTGCGGGTAAGGTTCGCTCCGGAACTGCTCCACATGCTGGGCGACGACATCATGGAAGTCGCACAGGCCATGATGGAGGCTGCTGCCGACGCTGTCAGCGACCTGAACGAGACGGCTGACGACTCCGGCGAGGCCGATGGCTGGGAGCTGATCTGCGGCACGCGGGGACCGGTACTGCATTGATGAGGCGCTGGCTGCAGACAGGCCGCACCTGGCGGGCCCGCGTCCAGGTTCCCGGGGCCATCCTGGCCAGGATGGGTCGGCAACAACCGTCCCTTGTCAGAGGTTGCGGCGGATCACGCCGACACCCAGGCCCTCGATGGCAAACTCACGTTCGCGCAGGTCCACCTCGATCGGATCGAAGTCCGGATTCTCTGCCAGCAGGGTGACCTGATGGGGCATCTCCCGCCTGCGCTGCAGGCGCTTGACCGTCACTTCGTCATCTACCCTGGCAACCACTACCTGACCGTTCTCTGCCACCGGCGTCCGATGCACGGCCAGCAGATCGCCATCCTGGATGCCGATGTCACGCATGCTCATGCCCTGCACGCGCAGCAGGAAGTGGGCCTGCGGGCGGAACATGGAGGGGGGGACATCGCAATGGTCCTCGACGTGCTCGCTGGCCAGGATCGGCTGACCGGCAGCCACCCGCCCGACCAGAGGCAATCCCGTGCTTGCCGTGCTGTCTTCGGGCAGGCGGATGCCGCGCGAGGTACCGCGTACCATCTCGATGGCGCCCTTGCGTTCCAGCGCACGCAGATGCTCCTCGGCCGCGTTGGCGGAGCGGAAACCCAGTGCGCGGGCAATGTCTGCTCGGGTAGGCGGGTAGCCGGTGGTCTCGATGTGATCGCGGATCACGTCCAGAACCTGGCTCTGGCGCCGGGTGAGCTGGTGCATGTCTGACTCCCGCTGGGTTCAAGTACTGAAATTATATCCAGCTACTGCGAGGCTGCAAGAGGCAGGGTAGTGGGCTGGCCCTGCTGCCGGTCGCCGCTGGCTGTCGGCGGCTGCCGCACGTTATGCTTGCGCGCGCCGAACGGCTGGCTCCTGAGCTTCCGGGGAGCCCGGCGATGAATTGCAGGGGAAGGAGACTGGAAGGGTGGAAGAGATGCTGGCGCTGCCCGAATCGCTCGGTGGGCTGGGCGAATATCGCACCCTGATTCAGGTCTTTGCCATCGTCTTCGCCACCCTGCTGCTGTCCTGGCTGGGCGGCAGGATCCTTGACCGGCTGGAGCGGCGCCTTCGTCACACCCCCAGCATCTACGACGATGCAATGATCTATGCGGCGCGCCAGCCGCTGTCCTGGCTGATCCTGCTGCTGGGGCTGTCCTATGCGGCAGAACTTGCCGGTCGTGATGTGGACGTCGAGGTCTTCGAGCTGATCGTGCCGCTGCGCGCACTGGGGGTCATCATTCTGGTGGCCCTGTTCGCCTGGCGGTCGATCGGCTATATCGAGCAGCGATCGATGAGTCGCGAGTATCGCGATAACCCTCTCGATGCGACCACGGCGACTGCCATCGGCAAGCTGCTTCGCATTTCGGTGTTCATCACGGCGCTGATCACCGCGGCCCAGACGCTGGGGTTCTCCATAGCCGGGCTGCTGGCGTTCGGCGGCATGGGCGGCATCGCGGTCGGCTTTGCCGCGCGAGATCTGCTGGCAAACTTCTTCGGCGCCTTCATCATCTATCTGGATCGCCCCTTCAAGGTGGGGGAGTGGGTGCGCTCGCCGGATCGCGAGATCGAGGGCACGGTGGAAGACATCGGCTGGCGGGTGACTCGCATCCGCACATTCGATCAGCGTCCCCTGTACGTGCCCAACTCGATCTTCACCCAGATCACCGTGGAAACGCCTTCGCGGATGTTCAATCGACGGATCTTCGAGACCATCGGGGTGCGCTATGTGGACGTGGGTGCGCTGCCGTCAATCCTGGAGGATGCCCGACAGATGCTGCGTGATCACGATGACATCGCCCAGGACCGTCTCCAGATGGTGAACTTCAATGCCTTCGGCGGTTCATCGCTGGACTTCATGGTCTATGCGTTCACCAGGACCACCAACTGGGCCGAGTTCCATGCCATCAAGGAGGACGTGCTGTTCCGGATTGCGGACATCATCGCCCATCATGGCGGCGAAGTGGCCTTCCCGACACGCACCCTGCATCTGGATTCGCTACCGGAAGGCGCACTCGGCGGAACCGGAGGTGTTTCGCTGGCCGATCGCAACCAGGTCCGCGACAGTCGGCCCGAGTCGCGGCCGGAACCAGGCGAACGCGGTCCGGACATGGAAGGCGGCGACCAGGGAGGCCACTGAGTCATGGCAGATGCAACGCTTGAAGATTATATCCGGGTCCGGGCGCAGGCGGACTGTCTGTTCACGCCGGAACAGGTCAGCGAGGCGGTGGCGGCACTCGCCCTGCGCATGGCTCCCGGGCTGGCCGAACGCAATCCACTGGTACTCTGCGTGATGAACGGCGGCTTCCGGTTCTGTTCGGATCTGCTGGGCCACTGGGACTTTCCACTCGAGTTCGATTATCTGCAGGCGACCCGTTACCGGGGACGCACGCGCGGTGGGAGTCTGCAGTGGCTGCACACTCCGGCGCAGGGGCTGGCGGGGCGGCATGTGCTGGTGGTCGACGACATCCTGGACGAGGGGCTCACGCTGGCAGCCATTCAGCGCTATTGCAGCGAGGCGGGCGCACTGACCGTCCAGAGTGCGGTGCTGGTGGACAAGCAGCTGGCCAGGCAGGCGGCACAGGCTGATTTCGTGGCCCTGGTTGCGCCTGACCGCTTCCTGTTCGGGGAGGGCATGGACTACAAGGGGTTCGGGCGCAACCTGCGTGGCATTCACGCAGTTGGCGAACCGGCCTGAATGCGGGTCAGAAGGAAGATCATCACGTGACTGACATTGCCATCATCGCCGGTACCGGTTTCGAGTCGTTGCCCGAACTGACGCTGGAAACAGAGCTGGAGTGCGAGACGCGCTGGGGACCACCCTCGGCACCCCTGCAGCACGGCAGGCTGGACGGGCATTCGGTCTGGTTCCTGTCGCGGCATGGCCATGATCACGGCCTGGCGCCCCATGCCATCAATTACCGGGCCAATCTTCAGGCGCTGGCCGATCAGGGCGTGACGCGGGTACTGGCGGTCTACACCACGGGCGGTATTGCTGCAGAGCTGGCACCCGGCAGCTTCGTCGTGCCGCATGACCTCGTGGATTATACCTGGGGCCGCGAGCACAGTTTCTCGACGCCGGGCAACGTCCTGCATGAGGACATGAGCGAGCCCTGGGATCCGGCGCTCAGGGCAGCGCTGATCGCAGCAGGGCGGCAGGTGCTGGGCCCGGATGGGGCCCTGTTCGACCGCGGTGTGTATGCCGCGACTCAGGGGCCGCGGCTGGAAACGCCGGCAGAAATCAACCGGCTTGAGCGGGATGGCTGCACTGTCGTGGGCATGACGGGCATGCCGGAAACCGGCCTGGCGCGCGAGCTGGGCATGGCCATGGCCGCAATCGCGCTGGTGGTCAACCCTGCCGCAGGTCGTGGTGCCATCAGCATGGCCGAGATCGAGGCAGTGGCCGGCCAGGGCCGGACCCGGTTGCTGCGCATCCTGGCAGCAGTGGTCGCGGAGCTGTCATAACCGCTCGATCCGGACCAGCACGCCCAGACGTGGGTGGTCGAGATAATGGGTCTCGCCGCTGCGCATGCGCCGTGACTGGCGTACCCGCAGCCACTGATCCGGTTGCGCCAGTTCGTCCGAACGGTAATACAGGTCCAGATGGGCGTGCAGGAAGCGTCGCAACTCGATGGTGACTGCACCCAGCAGCTGGTCCCGCCCATCGGCCACCTGAATCATGATCGGCTGGCCGGCGTCGTCTGGTTCGAATGGTTGTCGCCAGCTCAGATGTTGCAGCACGCGGTAGTCGCGGGCGCGCCGCAGCCTGGCCGCTTCTGCATTGAGCAGGCGTTCGCCGCTGGCGACTGCCCTGAACGCCCATTCCGGCGGGACTTCCGGTACTTCTGGCAGCGCTTCGGCGATTGCCTCCAGGGCGGGGTCCGCATCGCGCTCCAGCTCGGGCGCTGCCGGGTCGACAGGCTCCGCTTCGGCAGGGTCGGGCGTGCGCTGCGCCCTGTCCTCGGCTTCTGTCGGCGAAGGATCGAGCGGTTCCGGTTCCTGCCACTCCAGGGTTTCCAGCTGGTCCAGCCACTGTAGTCGTATGGGCGAGCGCAGGCGCGCCTGCTGCGCAGCCAGCCTGGTGGCCAGGTGGGTGTCTGCATCCAGCCCGAAGTCGAGTAGCGTCAGGGTCGGCGGTCGAGTCTGCCAGGCCAGCTGCAGGGTGCGTGTGCTGGGCGGCAGCGCCTCACTGCCTTCGGCTGGCAGCAGCATGCCGATGTCCGCCGGCCAGGCCGGCGCGAGATCGGCCTTGAACAGCCTTTCGTCGCTGCTGGCGAGAGCGCTGTCGTTGTGGAACACGATCACGTCGATCTGGAACCAGCGTTCCACCGTCTCGGCCAGCGCGGGACTGCTGGCCAGCACGCCCAGCAGCAGCAGGGTGGGCCATCTGTGGCGGCCCCGGTGACGGGGGGTCCGTTTATCCATGGGCGGCCTCCTGCAGCATGCTGCCATCGCCCTGCAGATGCTCGAGCAGCTCGCGACAGACGCGTATTCGGGTCTGGGGATCCGTCAGCGGCTGGGTCAGGCGCAACCGGTGACTGCCGTCGAAACGATAGCGCTCTGGCTGCTGCTGTACCAGTTCCACCAGTCGCATGGGGTCGATGCGGGCAGCTTCGCCGAAGTCCAGTCGGCCGCCGGCGTCGCCCAGGTCGATGCGGACGATGCCGAGCGCCTCGGCGGTGAGCTTCAGTTCGGTGATCAGGAACAGCTGTTTCAGTTGCGGCGGCAGCGGACCGAAGCGATCGATCATCTCTGCCTGCAGCGATTCCAGCGTGGCGACGTCCTCGGCGCTGGCCATGCGCTTGTAGTGCACCAGCCGGGTGTGGACGTCGGGCAGGTAATCTTCCGGAATCAGCGCAGCCAGATGCAGGTCCACTTCCACCCCGTGCTCCAGAGGCTGGGCCTGTGCCGGATCCCGCCCCGAGCGGATCGCCTTGACGGCGCGCTCCAGCATGTCCATGTAAAGGCTGAAGCCGACTGCCTGCATCTGCCCGGACTGGTCCTCTCCCAGCAGTTCCCCGGCACCCCGGATCTCCAGGTCGTGGGTGGCCAGACTGAAGCCGATGCCCAGTTCTCCCGAGGCCTCGATGGCTTCCAGGCGCTTGCGGGCATCGGTGGTCATGGCCTTCGGATGGGGCGTCAGCAGGTAGGCATAGGCCTGGCGACTGGAACGCCCGACTCGGCCGCGGAGCTGGTGCAGCTGGGCCAGGCCGAAGCGATCGGCGCGGTCGATGATGATGGTGTTGGCATTGGGAATATCGATGCCGGTCTCGATGATGGTCGTGCAGACCAGCACGTTGGCGCGCCGATGGTAGAAGTCCGACATCACCTGTTCCAGTTCCCGTTCACGCATCTGGCCGTGGCCGATGGCCACGCGTGCTTCGGGAATCAGCTGCTCGATCTCGGCCGCAGTGCGCTCGATGGTCCGTACTTCGTTGTGGACGTAGAACACCTGGCCGCCCCGCAGCAGCTCGCGCAGGATCGCTTCCTTCACCAGTCCGTCCGAACGCTGACGAATGAAGGTCCGGATCGACAGCCGTCGTGGTGGCGGGGTGGCAATGATGGACAGCTCGCGCAGCTCGTGCATGGCCAGGTTGAGGGTCCGCGGAATCGGTGTGGCGGTCAGGGTCAGCAGGTCCACCTCTGCCCGAAGGGCCTTCAGACGCTCCTTCTGCCGTACCCCGAAGCGGTGTTCCTCGTCGATGATGACCAGCCCCAGATCGCGAAAGCGGAACTCCTTGCCGAGCAGCTTGTGGGTACCGATGACGATGTCCACCTGGCCCTCGGCCATGCGCTCGGCCGCGGCACCGAGCTCCTTGCCGGTCCGGAAGCGCGACAGCACCTCGATCTTCACCGGCCAGTTGGCGAAGCGGTCGGTGAAGGTATCGAAATGCTGCTGCGCAAGCAGGGTGGTGGGGACCAGCATGGCCACCTGCTTGCCGGACTGGACCGCAATGAAGGCGGCGCGCATGGCCACTTCGGTCTTGCCGAAGCCGACGTCGCCACAGACCAGCCGATCCATGGGTTCGGTGCCGACCATGTCGTCGATCACCGCTGCCACCGCAGTCTCCTGGTCCGGGGTTTCCTCGAACGGGAACTCGGCGGCAAAGCGCTGGTATTCCTCGTCCGGCGGGGCGAAGCCGAAGCCCCTGCGTGATGCCCGTCGGGCGTGGATGTCGAGCAGTTCCGCAGCCACGTCGCGGACCTTCTCTGCGGCCTTGCGTCTGGCCTTGTCCCACTGGTCGGAGCCCAGCCGATGCAGCGGTGCATGCTCCGGATCCGTGCCCGCATGGCGGCTGATCAGATGCAGGCTGGCGACCGGCACGTAGAGCCGGGCACCGCCGGCGTACTCCAGGGTCAGGAACTCTGCCTCGTGGTCGCCCACGGTCATGGTCTCCAGTCCCTGATAGCGACCGACGCCATGGTCCACGTGTACGACCGGCGCTCCCGGGTGCAGCTCGCTCAGGTTCCGGATCACCATGTCCGGTGATTCTGCCGCGCGCTGGCGCCGGCGCTGTTGACGTACATGTTCGCCCAGCAGCACGGTTTCGGGGATCAGTGCCAGCTGTTCCTGGGGCAGCAGGAAACCGCGCTCCATGGGGCCCACGCAGAGGCCGACCGGATCAGTGCCGTGGCGGAAGCTGCTCAGGCCGTCCACCACTCGCGGCTGGACGCCGGCACGCTGCAGAGTCTCCAGCAGGGTCTCGCGCCGGCCGGCCGACTCGGCGCAGAACAGCACGGCCACGTCCGGATGGTCCTGCAGGAACCGCTGCAGGGCAGCGCTGGGACGTTCGCTGCGGCCGTCCAGTTGCAGGTCGGGGAGGGGTTCGACAGGAAAGCTGAAGTCGCTTGTGCGGCCGCCTTCGGTCCGGTCCTGCTGCAACCGGACCTGGCGCCAGCTGCTCAGCCGCGAGAACAGCTCGTCCACGTCCAGGTAGAGCGCATCCGGGGCGAGCAGTGGGCGTTCCAGATCGTGGCGCAGGTTCTCGTATCGCTCGTGGACTTCGGTGCGAAAGGCGCGCGCGCTTTCCGCCACATCGCCGCAGAAAGCCACGCATGCGTGGGCGGGCAGATAGTCCGTCAGTGCGGCAAGCTGCTCGAAGAACAGGGGCAGGTAGTACTCGACACCCGGCGGTGCGCTGCCCTGACAGACGTCCCGATAGACCGGGCTGGCCTGCGGGTCACCGCTGAATTGCTGGTGCCAGCGGTTGCGGAACTGGCGGATGGCGTCTGCATCGAGCGGGAACTCCCGGGCCGGCAGCAGGCGAATGGCGTCCACCTGTTCCAGCGTGCGCTGGGTTTCCGGGTCGAAGATGCGCAGGGTCTCGATCTCGTCATCGAACAGGTCGATCCGGTAGGGATGGCTGCTGCCCATCGGGAAGATGTCCAGCAAGGCACCGCGCACGGCATATTCGCCATGCTCCAGTACTGTCTCCACGCGCCGGTAGCCGGCGGCTTCCAGTAATTCCCGTCGCAGCTCCAGGTCAAAGTCGTCGCCCCGATCCAGCACCAGTGCGCGGCCCGCCAGCCAGTCGGCCGGGGGAATCCGCTGCAGCAGTGTGGTCACCGGCAGGATCAGGGCCCCGCGCTGCAGGCCGGGCAGCCGATGCAGGGTCTCGATGCGCTGCGAGACGATGTCCTGATGGGGCGAGAAGCTGTCGTAGGCCAGCGTTTCCCAGTCCGGAAAGTGCAGGACTTCCGGGTCGTCATCCCGGTCCAGGAAGTGCCCCAGCTCTGCTTCCAGTCGGCTGGCGTCGGCTGTGTCCCGCGTGATGATCAGCAGCAGACTGTCGAAGCGGCGTGCGGCTTCGGCAAGGACCAGGGCATCGGCAGGCGCGCGCAGGCCAAGCCAGCGCAGGCGGTCCGATTCCGAGTGGGGCATGGGCGGAGCGAAAGGGGAGGCAGAACTGGCCATGGGTCTCCTGTCTGGCAGCGGCAGGGCGGGTATGAAAAGCATCCGCAATCCGCGTTGGCGACCGGTCCGTGGTCGGCGCTGCAGCGCGGGTCGTTGCTTCGGGTCAGCCCGTTTCGGCGCGCCATTCTAGCGTGCCAGCCCACCGATTGTGATGATCCCGGCATGAAACTTCGCGGCCGGGCGGTGGTCAGCGGTAGCGTCGCCGGTGGCGGCTGGTTTAAAGTGACCACATTAAAAGAATGAATCGATGACATGAGCAGGAATTTGTTACGGCGCTCCGGCCATGGCAGGCGCGCCGCGCCTTTGCGCATGTCCCGTTTTTTCGTGTATGGGTTGATCCCGGGGGATCGCACTTTCTATGAAGCCGACTGACATTTCCGACCCCAACTACTTTCACAAGGTCGTGGACTGCCAATGGGCCTGTCCCGCGCACACGCCTGTGCCGGAGTACATCCGTCTCATTGCCCAGGAGCGCTACACCGAAGCCTACATGGTGAACTGGGATTCCAACGTGTTCCCGGGCATCCTCGGGCGCACCTGTGACCGTCCCTGCGAGCCCGCCTGTCGGCGGGTGCGAACGGAAGAAAAGCCGGTCGCCATCTGCCGCCTTAAGCGTGTGGCTGCAGACAACAAGGGCGAGATCCGGGACTACCTGCCGCGAGTGCCTGCGCGCAGCAATGGCAAGCGCATTGCCCTGATCGGTGCCGGTCCGGCCTCCCTGGCAGTGGCGCGCGATCTGCTGCCGCTGGGCTACGAGGTGCACCTGTTCGAGCGCGACGCCAGGGCGGGCGGCATGATGCGTTCCCAGATTCCCGCGTTCCGGCTGCCGGCAGACGTGCTCGAGGAAGAGGTGAACCTGATTCTGGACATGGGGGTGATCTGTCACTTCGGTCAGGAGATCAGTTCCATGCAGGCCCTGCTTGACGAGGGCTTCGACGCCATCTTCGTCGGCACCGGGGCGCCGCGCGGCCGCGACCTGAACCTGCCCGGCCGCGAGGCTGCCGAGCCGTTCGTGCATCTGGGGATCAACTGGCTGGCCTCGGTGGCCTTCGGTCATACCGACAAGATCGAGGGCAAGGTGGTCGTGCTGGGTGGTGGCAATACGGCCATGGATTGCTGCCGGACCTCGCGCCGCATGGGCGCAGAGTCGGTGAAGGTGGTCGTGCGTTCGGCCTTCGAGGTCATGAAGGCATCGGAGTGGGAGAAGGAAGAGGCGATCGAGGAAGGCATCCCGATCATCAACAACCGGCCGCCGAAGGAATTCGTGATCGAGGACGGCAAGCTGAAGGGCATGCTGTTCGAGTGTGTCGAGCCGGTGCGGCAGGAAGATGGTCGCCTGAAGTATGTGCCCACGGGTGAACCCGACGAGTTCATCGAGTGCGACCAGGTCCTGATCGCCATCGGCCAGGACAACCATTGCCCCTGGATCGAGCGCGATCTTGGCATCGAGTTCGATCGCTGGGACTGCCCGGTGCTCGATCCGGAGACGCTGCAGTCGGGCAATCCGAAGATCTTCTTCGGAGGTGACGCTGCGTTCGGGCCAGAGAACATCATCTGGGCCTCGGCCCACGCCCACAAGGCCGCCATTTCCATTCACCTGTTCTGTCAGGGTCAGGATGTGAAGGCCGATCGCCCCCCGGAAGGCGTGAACCTGATCTCGCAGAAGATGGGCATGCACGAGTGGAGCTACGATTCGGAGCATGACCCGGCGCCGCGCTATCACGTGCCGCATGCAGACCTGGGGCGTGCCCTGAACAACCTGAAGATCGAGGTGGAGCTGGGGTTCGACCGCGAGCTGGGTGCCCGGGAAGCCCAGCGTTGTCTCAACTGCGATGTCCAGACCGTCTTTACCGAGAAGCTCTGCATCGAATGCGATGCCTGTGTGGACATCTGTCCCATGGACTGCATCACGTTCACGGAGAACGGCGAAGAGGCCGACCTGCGTCAGCGGCTGATGGCGCCTGCCGAGAATGCGGAACAGGACCTGTACGTGTCCGACACGCTGCAGGACACGGGCCGCATCATGGTCAAGGACGAGGACGTGTGTCTGCACTGCGGGCTGTGCGCGGAGCGCTGCCCGACCGGTGCCTGGGACATGCAGAAGTCAGTCATCAACATTCCGCAGGTGCACGCATGAGCGCTCCGATCGAGGCAGTCAACGATTTCGTCATCAAGTTCGCGAACGTCAATGGCTCCGGTTCCGCCAGCGCCAATGGCATGTTTGCGAAGGCGATCTTCCGCATGGGTATTCCGTGCGCGCCGCGCAACATCTTTCCATCCAATATTCAGGGGCTGCCGACCTGGTTCGAGGTGCGCGTCTCCGAAGCGGGCTATCTGGGTCGCCGCGAGGGCATCGACATCATGGTCGCCATGAATGCCGAGACCTACCCTCAGGATGTGGCCGAAGTGAGGCCGGGTGGCTATCTGCTGCACGACTCCACCAAGCCGTTCCCGAAGCAGCTGCTGCGGGACGACGTCAACATGATCGGCATTCCCATCTCGTCGCTGATTCTCGACGAGTTCCAGGATCCGAAGCAGCGTCAGCTGTTCAAGAACATCGTCTACGTGGGGGCGTTGTCGGCCCTGCTGGACATGGAGTTCGAGGTGCTCACGGGCATGCTCGAAGAGCAGTTCAAGGGCAAGGAAAAGCTGATCGGTCCCAATGTGCGGGCGCTGGAAATCGGCCGCGACTACGCGCTGGAGTACCTGCAGTGCCCGCTCTCGATTCAGGTTCGGCGCAGTGATCAGGTGGGTAACCGGATCATGGTGGATGGCAACACCGCTGGAGCGCTGGGCTTTCTCTGGGGTGGTGCGACCGTGGCGGCCTGGTATCCGATCACGCCTTCCACGTCCCTTGCGGAGGCGTTCGAGAGTCATGCCGGCAGGCTGCGCAAGGATCCCGAGACGGGCAGGACACGCTTTGCCGTGCTGCAGGCCGAGGACGAGCTGGCAGCCATCGGGATGGTGATCGGTGCGGGCTGGAACGGTGCCCGCTCGTTCACGGCCACCAGTGGTCCGGGCATCTCGCTGATGCAGGAGTTCCTGGGGCTGGCCTACTTTGCCGAGATTCCCGCCGTCATCGTGGATGTACAGCGTGCGGGTCCGTCGACGGGCATGCCGACACGCACCCAGCAGTCCGATCTGCTCGGCGCTGCCTATGCGTCTCACGGTGATACCAAGCATGTGCTGCTGTTCCCGTCGTCGCCCGCGGAGTGTTTCGATTTCTCGGCCGAGGCGCTGGATCTGGCCGAGCGCTTGCAGACCCCCGTGCTGATCATGACCGATCTGGATCTGGGCATGAACGATCATCTTTCCGAGCCGTTCCAGTGGGACGACAGCCGTCGTTATGACCGCGGCAAGGTTCTGGATGCGGATGGCCTGGAGCAGGTCCGGGAGTGGGGGCGCTACCTGGATGTCGATGGTGACGGTATCGGCTGGCGGACGCTGCCGGGTACCCATCCCGAGAAAGGCGCGTTCTTCACTCGCGGCACTTCGCGCGACGAGTACGCGCGCTATACCGAGCGCGGTGACATCTATCAGCGCAACATGGAGCGCCTGCAGAAGAAGTGGGCCACCGCCGCCACGCTGGTGCCTGCGGCCGAGATCATCGAAGGCAGCAAGCCCCGGGATTGCGGGATCATCTATTACGGTACCTCCGAAGCACCCATGCCAGAGGCGCTGGCAGCCCTGAAGAAACAGGGTATCGAGCTGGATGCCATGCGAGTGCGTGGATTCCCGTTCGGACAGGAAGTCTATGACTTCATCGAGCGGCACGAGACCGTGTTCGTGGTGGAGCAGAACCGTGATGCCCAGCTGCGCACCATGCTGATCATAGAGGGTGAGCTGGATCCCGCCGGGCTGATCCCGGTGCTGCACTATGATGGCATGCCGTTGCCGGCTCAGGTGGTGGCGCGTCAGGTATCGGAATTCTTTACCGCGCAGCGCAAGCCGCGGTTGTCGGAGGTGACCCAGTGACATTCGTAGCCAAGCCCAAGGTCCATCATCCCGGTCTGCCCCGCAA
>LFIK01000918.1_pt1 | contig 22680 bp, 10 predicted proteins | sample 643401 | NCBI WGS metagenome assembly LFIK01 (sample SAMN03777447, study PRJNA286221) | soda lake metagenome | biome: soda lake; feature: Kulunda steppe; material: water; isolation source: sample T5-Br brine of Lake Tanatar-5 | place: Russia: Kulunda steppe | collected 2010-07
AACCAGATACAGCTCCATTTGTTGTTCCGTCTTGTCCAGTTTCAAAAGCGGGTGTGAAATCTTGGGATGGTGATAAGTCCCAGTTTCCTGTCTCGTCATTTAGTGTATTATCAAACTTATAATGAGCGGTTAAAGTTTGAGCGCTTAAATAGCTAGTACTAATACATAATGCAAACACTAAAAGAAGAGTTTTGAGTAATGTAGTTTTCAATATCATCTTTAAAAATTTATGTTAATATTAATTATGCTCTAAAGTATTTAAACTTTACGTGCGGATTAGATAATATTGTTGCAATTGACGTATAAAATTGTTGCAACAACATACTATCGCAGGGTTTGTGAATTTAATTTGAGAGTTTATTTAAATACGGCTTCATTTTAACATTTCAGACTTCAAAAAAAGTAGAAAAAATCAAATCACTAAATTTATTAAGAAGGCTACTGAGAGAGATATAGCAGTACAGTTTTGCATTCCTGTATTAAAAAGATTTGTGCTATCCTAGATCTCATAATATATGAATTCACTAAGTATTTAACTTTTTAAATCGAAAAGCCTAAGAAATAACAATTTAAATTTGGCTGTTAATTTATCTTGATAAGTTTGATTCAAGAATATAACTTCTACTTAAATATTCAGATGAAGTCACAGGTTCAATTAAAAAGCTATACGTATATTCTTTAGAATACACTCTAAACTCTTCATGGGGTAGAGCTTCTTTAGACCAACTATTATCTCCACCTACGCCCATTTGCTTGTGATCTATATTTACCGTGATAAAATCTCTTGGCTTTAAGTCATAAGTATGTAAAGCGGTATCAATGTCTTTAGTTGTATATGGCCATGCACTAATGCTTAAATTGCCAGAAACTCCAGAGAATTTTACACCTATATTATCTTTATCTGTGAGAGAAAACCAACGTACTTGGGTCTTATTGCTGCTTTCTTGCGGACGGATATAGCTGTAGTAATCTTTTGCTACGGATTCTTTATACAATCCAACATCGGCGCCTAACTCTCGGTCTGCATAATTTTCATGTGGTCCTTTTCCTAACCAAATTAAATTATCAAAGCTTTTTGGTGTATTTAATTGTATGCCTATCCTTGGTAACATTGGGGAATCTTGATGACCTTTAAAATTGTTTTCTACTAAAATAGATCCATTTCCATCAATAGTATATTTAACTTCCATTGTTGATTTTGCTTCTTCAAAAGAAAATAAAACAGTTACAACTACGGATGAATTTCCAAGTTTATCAATATGAAATGATTTTAAATTAGGATTTTCTGATGCTGTTTTCCAAACCGCTAAATTTTTCTCTGTTTTACCACCCAAACGGTCATTGTCTGTTACAGGTCTCCAGAAATTTGGGCGTAATCCATTTTTAATTAGTTCGTTGCCTTTGTAAGTATAATTGTTTAGCAAGCCTGTTTTTTTATCAAAACTAATTTTAAAATCATCGCCGCTAATAGTTTCATTATTTACAGAAATAGGTTTTTCGTTTCTCTTTTTCGGTTTGAAAGGTTTATTATATTCTAATTTAAATTGTTCTGAAGCTATTTCATGTCCTTTTGATGCCCATTTATTGTCAAACTTCAAAGTAAATGCAATCCTGATAAAATATTCAGCACCATACTCTAATTTTGGTTTCTTAAATGGAATATTTAGATTGGTTGTTTTATTTGGGGCTAAATCTATTGACTCAATCTTACCATTCTGAATTGTTTTACCGTCTTCTTGTAATTCCCATACAATATCAAATTCAGACAGATTTGTAAAGTTGTGTCTATTGTAAATTTCCACTTCTTTTTTCCCTAAATCTGATGCTGATATTTTTACGGGTTGAAATACTTTTTTACTTTCCCAAAGCGCTGGTTTTGGGTTTATGTCAGGATCAACAATACCATTTAAACAAAAATTTGAAGAGTTTCTGACATTATGGTCTCCCATATCTCCACCGTAAGCAAAATATTCAACACCATCGTCGTTTTTTTGTAGTAAGCCTTGATCTGCCCAATCCCAAATAAAACCACCAATCATTTGTTTATTGTCTCGAATAGCGTCCCAAAATTTAAATAAATTTCCAGTTGAATTCCCCATAGAGTGTGCATATTCGCACCAAATTATAGGTCTGTTTTCAATATCAGATTCTGCAACACGTACCATATAATCTATAGGGGAGTACATTCGGCTTACCATATCTACGTATTCAGGATCTCTTAAAACACGGTCTTCTATTTGCTTTTTGCCAAAGGTTGTCTGGGCACCTTCATAATGAACAAAACGAGTTTTATCGTAACTCTTAATCCAATGTGCCATAGCTGCATGATTAAAACCAGAACCAGACTCGTTTCCTAGAGACCAAAATATAATTGAAGGATGGTTTTTATCTCGCTCTACCATTCTTACCGCACGTTGCAAAAACGCAGAAGCCCATTCTGTGTCATTGCTTAATTTACCTCCAAGCCCATGGGTTTCTAAATTGGCTTCGTCTATAAGATATATACCATATTCGTCACAGAGTTCGTACCATCGTTCATTGTTTGGATAGTGAGATGTTCTAACAGCATTGATATTAAAACGCTTCATAGTTTTAATGTCTTTTATCATGGATTCTTCTTTGATGACTTTACCCGTTACAGGATCATGATCGTGTCTGTTAACACCATATAGTAAGGTGGACTCTCCATTTATAAGTAATTCGCCATCAACTATTTCTACTTCTCTAAAACCAACTTTTGTTGTTCTAGTTTCAACAATATTTCCATTGCCGTCTTGTAAATCAAAAACAATAGTGTATAAATTGGGATATTCAGCGCTCCATTTTTTTGGGTTTTTAACTTTGGCTTCCATCAAAGCAAAATCGTTTTTGCCGCGTTGTTGATATTTTTCGTTATAAATTTTATTGACTTCTAGTCTTGATGAATCTTGAATAATATTATTTCCATTGGTATCAAATAATTTCATACCCAAAGTATAGCCTTTTAAAGATTTACCGTCAAAGATTTTGATTTTTGGACGTACTTTTAATGTGGCGTTTTCGTAGTTTTCATCTAAATCTGTTTGCACAAAGAAATCATATAACTGAACCTTTGGGGCTGCTGTAATATAAACGTCTCTATGAATACCTGATAAACGCCAATGATCTTGATCTTCTAAATACGATCCATCGCTCCATCTATAAACTTTCAGTGCCAAGTCATTTTTTCCTTCTTTTAAGTAAGGTGTAATATCAAAATGTGTTGGCAACATGCTGTCTTCGCTATAGCCCAACATTTTGCCATTAATCCAAACGTAATAAGCAGAAGATACTCCACCAAAAGTTAAGGTTATTTGCATATCATCCCAATCTTTTGGCACTTCAAAAGACGTCTTGTAAGCCCCAGTTGGATTATCATCCTTCGGTGTAAATGGAGCTTCAATAGGTTTCCATGTATAACCCACACTTGTGTAGAGTGCCGTTCCATAGCCTAAAAGTTCCCAATTTGCAGGAACTGGAATTGTTTCCCAATCTGCATCGTTAAATGTTGGTTTTTCAAAATCCTTTGGTATACCTTCTGGAGTTGGTGACCAAATAAATTTCCAGTCCCCATTTAGCAATTTATACCTCCCTGAAGTTTCTTTTCTGTATTCTAAAGCTGTCTTTTCATCAGGAAACGAAAAAGAGGTTGCCTTGGATGCTAGTCTATTTATTCCAGAGACTTGTGGGTCTTCCCATGGCCTTACTTCACTAGAAGAAGGTTTATTAACTTGTGAAAAGGATTGAAATGATATTAATATAGTTAAAACAGTACTTAAAAGCTTCATAATTTTTATTTGTAAATTGCATTGCGAAAATATTACCATTTGTAGTAATTAACTGGACGCAATTGTTACAATTATAGGGTAAGATTGTTGTATTATTTTAAAAACAATTTTTATTTGGTTTTAACTGAAATCAATATCAATTCGTTTTGGTTTTTCACCGTGTTTTTTAATGTATTCTGTTGGACTCATTCCATACTCTTTACTAAAACATTTACCAAAGTATTTTTGGTCATTAAATCCAGTCATAAAGGCTATTTCTGATATATACATATCTGATTTTTTCAGTAATTGAGCTGCTCTTTTAAGTTTAATTTTTTTAATGAAGTTTACAGGTGTTTCATTAATTATGTCTTTTAATTTCCGATAAAGACTAGCTCTACTCATTCCCACTTCTGAAGCTAAAAACTCAACACTTAATAAATTATCATCCATAGATTCTTCAATGATTAAAATAAGTTTTTTAATAAACTTTTTGTTATGAGAGTCTAGTTTTAGTTCTGATGGTTCTGTATCAATTATTTCACTTTGCTCTTTTTTTAGCTCTTTTCGTTTAGTAGTAAAATTTTTGACTTTCCATTTTACAAACTCTAAACTAAATGGTTTTTCTATATAATCATCTGCCCCCAAACTTAAACACTCAATTTTAGTCTCTTCAGAGTTTTTAGCTGTGAGCATAAATATCGGGATGTTTTTAGTCCTACTTTCATCTTTTAACCGCTTTAGCATGTGTATCCCATCTTCAACAGGCATTAAAATATCACTTATTATAAGTATTGGTTGTTCTTTAATTGCTAAATCGAAGCCTTCTTTACCATTAGAGGCTTCAAGCACATAAAAATCACCAATTAATTCATCCTTAAGCATAGAGCGTAATTCTACATTATCTTCAACAAGTAAAATTGTAGGTTTATTTTTATTATTTTTTGCTTCAAATTCTGAAGATACTTCTTCTATAACTTGAAATTCTGAATTCTTAATAAAGTTTTTTAATAAAGGAGTTTTAGAATTAATAATTTCCGATTCGTTATAATGTTTTTTGCTTAAAGGAAGATAAAAAGTAAATTCTGTAAACTTATTTACTTCACTTTCAACGTATATATAGCCATAATGCTTTTCAATTAGTTTTTGCACTAATTCCATACCAATTCCTGTTCCAGGAATTTGGTTGCTATATGGTTTTCTAGCTTGGTAATAGCGATTAAAAATATATTGTAAATCTTCTTTAAGTATACCTACACCATTATCTTTTACTTTGCACTCCAAATAGTCTCCTTCAATAAAATCAAAATTTTTATTAGTAACATCTTTGGCTTTCAAGATCTTTACTGATACACTAATACTTCCTCCTTTAGCGGTATATTTAAATGCGTTAGATAAAATATTAAATAAAATCTTCTCTAACATATCAACATCATACCAGCCTTTGTATTTTTTCTGATTAGTGATAAATTCAAACCTTATGCTGTAAATTTTCGCAAAATCATCAAATGCACTTTTTATAATTCTAATATCAGCAATGATATCGTTTCTAGAGATGCTAAGTTTAAATTTGCCTTGATCATATTTTCTAATATCCATTATTTGATTAATCAGGCGTTGCATGCGTTGTGCATTGTTATATATTCGTTGAGAACTAAATGGGCTAAGGTTAAATTTTTTCTCTTTTATTGTTTTCTCTATAGTACCAAGAATTAGCGATAAAGGTGTTCTTAATTCATGAGAAATATCAGTAAAAAATACCATCTTCATTTTATGATATTCATTCTCTTTTTGTCTACTAACTGTTTGTGCTACTAAATTTTTTTTAAGTAAATACCATTTCTTCATTAATAAATAAGCTATGTAAATGCACAATAGTGTTAAAATTATATAAATAGTTTTAGCTAAGTTGCTTTTCCAAAATGGTGGTGAAATAGAAAAATGCAATTCAGCAAGTGTTTCGTTCCAAATACCATCACTATTACTGCTCTTAACTTTAAAAGTGTAATTGCCAGGGGGTAAATTATTGTAGTTTGCATTACGATTAAAAGCATCTGTGTAAACCCAAAAATCATTAACGCCTTCAAGCATATAAGCATACTCGTTTTTACTTGGTGTTGTAAAGTCGAGTGATGAAAAATTAATTACAATATCATTTTCTTGATAAGATAGGTTTATGGGTTCTTTTGAAATGAGTTTATTTTTGATTTTTTCATTATAGTTATAAATAGATTCATTATTCATTTCATTACCAAATATTGAAAAATTGGTGATGACAGTATTAGGAATTAATTTTGTTTTTTTAAATTTTTCTGGACTGACTTTATAAAACCCACCTAAAGAACCAAAAAATAGTTTTTTGTTAAGCTGATTAGTAGATTTGAAACTAAATTGGCTTTCTTTAATTCCTTCATCAATACCGAAGTTTTTAAACTTTTTTGTTTCTGTATCAAAATGAGAAATACCTTCGTCTGTGCTTATCCATAAGTTGCCTAAGTAGTCTTCTTCTATTCCCGTTATGGTTTTTGAAGGTAATCCTTCTGATTTTCCAAAATTTTGAAAATATTTATCTTTTACTCTGTAAAGGCTTAAGCTGCCGCCCCTAGTACCTATCCAAATATCACCATCTTTACTTTCTTCAATACTTAAAATAGCGTCTGACAGGAGTCCTTCTTTTTGTTTTGGAGCAAAATGTTTTATGCTCTCATCAAGTAAATTAACTTTAAATAATCCGTTTCCTCTAGTGCCAATCCAAATATTTTGAAGTTTATCTAAATGCATAATATATACATTGTCCTGAGATAAAGAAGCAATAGCTTTTTTTTCAAAATCTGAAAGTCCTTTTTTTGCATTAATAATTTCTATTCCACCATCCCATAGACCCACCCAAATTTCATTATTGTTTACTGAAACCATATCTTGAATAGGCTTCTTAAACTTTTTGATAGAATCAAAAGCAGGTGAAAGGTTTTCAGCATTATAATTTCTGGTTTTTACTAATTGATTTCCAATTCCGATGAATAGCTCCTTTTTATGGTAGTCACTTTTAATAAAGCCTATTTCTTGATTGCTGGTTAAAAATCGCTGAGTTTTTTTACTGTTTAAATTATACCGTAATATTCCTTTACCCTTAAATGCGATTAGAAGTTGATCTTTATTTTCACAAAAAATAGTTGAAGTAAATGTGTTCTCGAAAGGTTTATTAATACGGTGGTACTCAAAAATAGATGTTTTACCAATTAACTTATTTACACCACGTTGTGAGCCAAGCCATAGATTACCAAATTTATCGATTAAGGATGTATTTATATAATTTTCTAAACCTGAATCTGAATTTTTCAGACTAAATTGATAGGTGTTGTTTTTTCTTATCCCTTTTAATAAGCCGTTGTTAGTCCCCACCCAAAGTACGTTACTATTTGACTCAACAGTAATTGTATTTATATTTTGTATCCTGTTTTTATAATCAGGAAAGTCTGTAGAATTGTATTCTTCTAAAATTTCAAGTTCATAATTATTTTTAGTATATCCAAGAACATATATACTATTTTTGGTGGCTGCTATAATATTATTATTCATTCCTTTACAAAGTGCTAATGTGTTTTTGTTGAATCCCGTAAGTTTTTTGTTCATTAAACTATCTAAGGCAATAATACCATTGGATGTGGCAAACCAGTTTCTTTTATAATTATCTTCTAAGTGGTGGTTTATTTGAGTATTTGTATTAAATATTGGCTTTTTGTTTTTATAATTAAATTTAGAATCTAAGACCGTTTTTTCAATATTTGAATGTGGTTCAATTTTTATGATGCCTGTATATTGTATAAATGCCCAGACTGAACCATTTGAAGACTTGCCAAGCACTTTTGATGTTTTACCTTTATAAAAGCCCTTAAAAGAGTTTGTCCTCGAATGATAGCAAATAAGAAAACTTTCACTACCCAGCCACAAGTTTTCATAATCATCTTGAATAATTGAATTGACATTGTTATTAGGCAAAGAATTTTCTTCAAATACATTGTATTGATATTTATCTATGCTGTAGCCATTGTATTTATAGAGACCATTTGTAGTAGCTATCCATAAAAATCCTTTTTGGTCTTCGAAAATATAATTGGTTTTTTTATTGAAAAGGGTTTCCTTGTGCTTAAGTGGAATAAAAGAAGACTGAATGTTTTGAGAAAAACATATATTTACATAATTGATAATTAAAATAGCTAAAATAAAATTTCTCATTTGGTATGAATAACAAATTAAATTCTTAATGCTTTTGGTTGTGGCTTTATTATAATTTACAAAAAAAGTACTAACTTATGCAAGTTAAGAAAAGTTAGTGAAAAAATTAAAAAACCTAAAAATAAACTTTCATTTTTAGGTTTTTTAATTTTTATGTTAAAATCACAGACTAATGCCTATTCATTAATAAATGGTAACCCAGATGTTGTTTTGGACCAAGAAGGAGAACCAACAAATTCACCAGTATGGTTTGATGGACTAGAGTCGGTAGCTGTAGTTTCTTCCATGCCATCGTTAAATTTCCAATATCCAGCTAATCCTTCTTCATCTCCATCTAATCGAATATCCTTGTTTGAATTGATGTCATTTTCACTTCTTGCTACATTCCAAATACGTACATCACTAATTTCACCTAGAAAAAATCTTTGTTCATGGCTAGGACTGTGTCCGATAAGAAAATTACTAGCTAAAGAAGTATTGATTGGTGTTGAAGGGTTGCCTCCTGGATCGGTTGGTTCTGAAACACCATCTATATAAAATAATACATCACTAAGACTTGCACCATCAAATGGTACAACTATGGCAAGGTGATGCCAAGCGCCATCGTTAACTGTATTAACGCTTTCAAGTGCCCCGCCTGCATATTCTATTCTTAATCGTCCAAAATTTAATCTCATATCCCATTTTGCTTGAGACTCATTAACACCCCAAGCCATAATTAAGGTAGAATCTGTAGTAGATGCATCAGTTTTAATCCAAACTTCCATGGTTCTTGCACCACCACCACCAATTCCTTGAAAGGTTGGGGTTTCAATATAACTGGAACCATCTAAATTAAGCACAAAAACTCCATTTACTGAATTTTCAAAAGCATCTATAGCATCATTCAGTGCTGCAGTTGCATCGTCTATTACAGACTGCGGCGTTGTTTCGTCGTCAGCTACTCCTTGAGCAACTTCAATAGCATCTTCTAAAGCAGTTACGGCTTCTGCTGGATATTCGCCAATAGCAGAACCTATTTCAGCTTCATCAACTAAAGTTTGGGCATTAGAAATAGTTTCAGTAAGCTCCGTAATGTCTCTATCATCTACACTTACAATACTAGAATTATAAACATCAATAGCATTTCTGAGAGCTTCTGTTGCGTTATCAAGTGTGCCTTGGTTTTGGGCTGTTTCTCTATACGGTTCATACTGTTCTATTACAGCAAGCAATATTTCAGTAGATCCTATAATGATATCACCATCGTTTACACCTTCTCGAGATTCATCTGCTGTTGCTTTAGCTTCTGCTAGAACAGCATCAAATTCTGTATAATCAATAGCATTCATGTCATCATCACTACAAGATAAAGCAATAAAAATAATTGATAAAAAAAGAATAATTTTTTTCATTTTTACAGTATTTTAAAGTTAACATTGAGTTCATAAAATTATGTATATTATAATTATACCCTAGATCATGTAGTATCAAAAGTGGGTTGTAAATGTTGCAAATCCTTCAATTATTTAATTTATGGATGTTTCTGCACAAAAACTTATTCTAAAAATCATCAGTTTTTCGCGTCTTTTATTCATTTAAACTCACTAGCATCCGAAACTTTTTTAGTTTTGACTAAAACCAGAGTCTTAGCCCAACAAATGCGTTACAACTATAGCTTTTACCGTGAAAATAAGTCCATCCTATGTTTTATTTCCATTTGTGAATTAGGTAGAACTTTCTTAACCCCTCCTTAACTTGATTACAAACGTAGTCCAGAGTTAGATAGTGATACAAGCAGAATCTTATTTTTCCAGTGAGATTTGAGAATGCTGTATTTGTTTTATCTATTGTTCTTCTTATCAGTTCCAAGAGTAAATAATTAATCAAAGTAATGTATATCTGTGATTTAACAGCATTTTCGCTTGTGCCCCAAAATGTTTTGACTTGTAAGTTTTGTTTTAATGATTTAAAAAACAATTCGATATCCCAACGTTTTTTATACAGCTCTGCGATAGTATTGTAGTCCCAGTCGAGCTGATTTGTTATAATAGCTATCACTTTATTCTCATCTTCTTTGTACACATGAACTAATCTTAATTCATGTTTGTCTATTCCTGTTTTTGTAGCTTTATTTGAGTTTAGTTGAATGATTTCATCCTTGAGGATATGCCCGTCTTTATGCTCAGGCAATTCTAACTCTTTAATGGTTTGGTAACTAGTGTTTGATTTTATTCTTGTTACAAACACGTTGTTTGCCTTTATTCTGTTTAGCATCAAATCAAAGTCAAAATACCCTCTATCTTCAACAATTACGGTGTCTTTTGGAAAGATTAATTGCTCAAACCCATAGCGGTCATGAACTTTTGCTTCTGTAATATTTACCACATCAGGAAGCATCAAACCAATATCAAAACTGGCATGTAGCTTTATGCCACCTTTAGCTGTCCGAAACTCTGCCCAGTCAAACATTGCCAAACATAGCGATATAGTTGAGCTATCTATTAATTTAATTACCTTGTCTTTAACCTCTTCAATGATGTGTGTTTTGTGGTGCTTCTTTAATACCGTTTGGTAGTGGGACAAAAGTCGATGGTACAAGTGTTCAAAGACGCGCCAGTCACGTTTTTTGTTGCCATCACTCATGGTTGAACGTGCAGGACTTTGTGCTAATTTAAGGTCTTCTATGAATTTTTTGTTTATCCCTATTCCACTCGATATACCGCTTAAACTCTCACATTTATTAAGCTGTCCGAAACTTAGGGCTACTAATTGATCGTAAGTCTTGTATTTATGGGTGTACTTGTCTGATTTGTACTTTTGGACACAACTCTGGAATAACCAAGTAGGAATTAAATCTAATAATTGTCGTATAACTGGTAATTTTGTATTTTTGCTTCGCCTGAAGAGTCCCATATTTTTAAATTTTATTTTGCAAAACAAAAATAGAGGATTCTGAGGGCTTTTTAAAAATTCGACTTTCGGATGCTAGTGATTTAAACTGATTTATACTTTCAGGCTTAAGCTATAAAAATAATTTAACATTTAATCTAATTCACTCTTGACGTTTATCTGCGCTAAATGTTTGGTTAAAGATATTCTTAAATTGGATGATAAATCTTGAACTTAGCTGTGATATTTCTATGTATTTGAATGTATAACAAGATTATTTACAAGCAATTACAGTGTTTTGCAACATTTGTATCCAATAATTAAGATTTACATAAACAAAAGAATATTTAGTTTTACCCAAAGTTTTACCCCCAGATAATTAATATGTAAAAATTAAACTTTAACAACTTAAAACTATGTATTTTAAACTTACTCTACTGTCTTTATGTGTACTATGTTTCGGAATGGCAAATTCTCAAAATATAGTACAAGGCACAATTACAGACAATAATAATATACCACTCCCTGGGGTTGATATAATTATTAAAGGAACATCTACAGGAACAACCACAGATTTTGACGGAAATTTTAGTATTGATGCCACGTCAGAACAAACATTAGTTTTTTCTTATGTGGGGTTTGCAACCCAAGAAGTGCTGGTTGAAAATCAAAATACGATCAATTTAGTGATGGAAGAAGATATTAGCGAACTAGATGAAGTGGTTATTGTTGGTTATGGCACTAGCAGTAAAAAAGAATTGGTTTCGGCTGTTTCTTCAGTGGATGGAAAAGCCCTAGAAAATCAGCCCGTATCAAGAGTAGATCAGGCACTTCAAGGGCGAGCTGCTGGGGTTGAAGTTGTTTCAAACAATGGTACTCCAGGTGCTGGAGCGACTATTAGAATTAGAGGTAATAGTTCTATTAATGGTAATAATAACCCACTTTTTGTTGTTGATGGATTTATTGTTGGTACAGAATTTAACCTTAACAATCTTAACATTAATGATATCGAATCTATTGAAATTCTTAAAGATGCCACTGCATTAGCTATTTACGGAACTCGTGGCGCAGCTGGTGTTGTACTAGTAACTACCAAAAGCGGTGAGGGGCTAGAAGAAGGGAAACCTAAAATTTCATTAAATGTTTATACGGGTGTTGATGAGATGGCAAATAGAATAAATGTGTTAGGAGGTCCAGACTATATTCGATATTTAAATGAAGCTGATCAATTTATTCCTGGTGCTCCTATAGAATTTAATGGTAATATTCTTCCTGTTGGAGTAACAGATCCTACATTACCTATTTTATTCCCCAACCCAAATGAAGTACCAACAAACGATTGGATAGATTTGGTAACTCAGACTGGAGTAACAGAAAACTTGGATTTTTCTATTCGGGGAAATTCAAAAAAAATTAATTATTATACATCATTTAATTATTTTAATCAAGAAGGACTAATACGTAATTCGGGTATAGAAAGGTTTATACTTCGAAACAACATGGATGTAAAGGTGTCTGATAGACTTACCGTGGGCGCTAGATTAAATATTAGTCGCCAAAGAAGAGAGAATAATAAGGTGAATTTTGGAAGCGTTGTAAGTAGTGTGCTCCCAGTAAGAAATATATTTGATGCTGATGGAAATTTTACAGCCACTAATCCTATAAGCGGATCACTACAGAGAAACCCTGAAGCAGATATACAACTAAGGGAAGATCATACCATAGTAACCAATATGATATTAAATTCCTACATAGAATATGAATTACTTCATAATTTAAAGATAAAATCTACCGTAGGTGCTACGCTAAATTATTTTAAAAATAACCGTTATCTGCCTGCACAATTACCGGAGCGTTTAGCTACTAACTTAGGGGGAGAAGGGAGAGTTAATACCAATCAGTCTCATAGCATACTTCAAGAAAATACTATCACTTACAAAAAAGGCTACGGTAAAAATAACTTTAACATATTGGGTGGGTTTACTTGGCAAAAAGACGTACTAGAATCTGTAAGTACAACCGCAGGCGGTATCCCTTTTGATGTTTTAGGATTTAATGGGTTAGAAATTGGCTCAGATCCAAATCTTTATCAAGTTGCATCAGGATATAATCAAAGAACATTTGCATCCTTTTTAGGTCGTGTATCATATTCGTATGATAAGAAGTATGTTTTCTCTTTAGTTGGTCGTTATGATGGTTCGTCAGTTTTTGAATCTGGTAATAAGTTTGCATTTTTTCCATCGGCAGGTGCTGCTTGGAATATAGATGAAGAAAATTTTATGGATAATTTTGAAGAAGTTAATCGTTTAAAAATAAGAGCCAGTTTTGGAATTGTAGGAGAACAAGGTATAGATCCATTTAATTCGTTAAATCGTTACAATCCAACCTTTACTTATTTTAATGAAAATTTAGTTCCCGCAGTTATTTTAGGCTCTCCTGCTTCAAGTGGCTTACAATGGGAAACTACTGAGCAGTTAGATTTTGGTTTAGAATTAGGCTTATTCAATGATAGGGTTAGTTTAGAAGCTGGATATTACAAAAAAGTTACAAAAGATTTATTACTTAATACTGATATTCCAAATACAGCTGGTATAGGTCGCTTAACGAGAAATATTGGTAGTGTACAAAATCAAGGGGTAGAGTTTTTGCTTAATACGGTTAATGTTAGTAATGATAAGTTTGAGTGGACATCAACTCTAACTGTATCAGCAAACAGAAGTTTAGTTTTAGATTTAGGTGGCGAAAATTTTATTCCATTGCAATCTACAGGAAATCAAGGAGGTGCTTCTGCTGGTTTAATTGTTGGTCAGCCGTTTCCAGTATTTATTGGAGCTGAATACTTAGGAACATACCAAAACCCACAACAAATAATTGATGATAACAGAGTAGGTCGTTCATTTTTAGGAGGACCACGTTTTGCCGATTTAAATGGCGATGGAGTAATAAATCAACTTGATTCCCAAGTAATTGGAAGTCCTGAAGCTGATTTTTTTGGAGGTTTTAGAAATACATTCGTTTATAAAAATATAACTTTAGATATGTTTTTTCAAGGGTCATATGGGAACGATATTTTTAATGTACTTACTCAAACATCTTTTTATGGACGAGGAGATCAAAACCTAGACTCAAGGGTTCTTGATAGATGGAGACAGGGGGTAAATGAAATCTCAGATGTACCTAGAGCAGGTACATCAACATCAGAATTTAATCCTAATAGTACTGTGAATGTAGAAGACGGTTCTTTTTTAAGATTAAGAACTGTAAGCTTATCTTATAATGTACCTCTTGAAAATTTTCCCATTCTTAAAAAGTCTTTTAGTTCAGTTAATGTATACGTAACCGGAAATAATCTTGCATTATTTACAAAGTTTAGTCTCGGTGACCCAGAAGTGAATAATTTTACAGCAGGTTCAGGATTTAACTCCATTTCCCAAGGATTTGCTTCAGGGCAGTATCCATACGCAAGAACTTTAGTAACTGGTATTAATTTAGAATTTTAACATATAAAAATATCTCGACATGAAAAATATATTTTTTTGGTCAGCATTTCTTTTTTTGACTTTATTAATTACAATAGGTTGCGAATCTTTTTTAGAAGAAGAACCTAGAGGGATATTGTCCACAGAAGAATTTTACAACAATGATAATGAAGCACTTCTTGCATCAAATGGTTTATATCGTATCCTGCATAGAGGGTCTTTATATAATACACGTGGTTTAGATAATTATCTTGTCAACGGAACTGATGAAGTAGGACCTAGTAGAAATGTGAATACTAATGTTCATAACTATTTAATTGATGAAGGTGTTTCTGATGGTAATTCAACATGGGGAGCTTTATACGAAATTGTAAGAAACGCTAACGATATAATCTCAAGAGTTGAAGATAATCCAAACATTTCAGACGACACAAGAGACCAAGTATTAGGGGAAGCTTTTTTTATGAGAGCATTGGCTTATTTTCATTTAACAAATTTGTGGGGAGATGTACCTTACTTTAGGGAGTTACTTCCCTTAGAAGAACTTTCGATTCTCGAACGTAGTCCAAAAGAACCTATTAGAGATGATATGAAAACCGACTTGGAAGATGCTTTCAATCTATTACCATCTTCATATGGCGATGCTGAATTAGGCAGAGCTACAAGATGGGCAGCTAAGACTCTTCAGGCTAAATTTTACCTTTTTGATGAGCAATGGCAATTTGCAAAAGATGCTTGTGATGAAGTAATAAATGGCCCACATGTACTATTGCCAAGTTTTGGAGACATATTTAATCAAGAAGATAGAAATGATCAATATAATGATGAGCTTATTTTTGTGGTAGATTTTACAACAGATCCCGTAATTTCAGATATGAGTACACAGCGTACAGATGATTATAACCCAAGGTTAAGAGACGAGCCAACTAATCGAAATGATGTGCCTACGTCAAACAATCCTGATAATTTAACAAGATCGGAGCTTTTATTCGAAGCTCTTCAAGCTGAAGGACAAGACATGACCGGTTTTGGATGGGCCATACCGTTGCCAGAAATAGCTGATCAAGCTAATTGGGAAGCTGGTGATTTAAGGTATGATGCAACTATTGTAACAGAACACTTAGGTTTTACGCTTTCATTTCCATATTTCAGAAAAAATTGGAATTTGAACGAAGACTCCCCAAGACAAAACCATCATGAAAATTACATAGTATTTCGCCTAGCAGATGTTTACCTTATGGCTGCAGAAGCCGAAAATGAATTAAATGGCCCTACAAACGCTGCTTACACCTATGTTAACACAGTTAGAGAGCGTGCTTTTGAAACCAGTAACCCTTGGCCCGGAATGTCTCAAGAAGATTTTAGGCTAGCTATACGTGATGAGCGCAAGTTTGAATTAGCAACTGAGGGCCATAGAAAAATGGACTTAATACGTTGGGGGATATTATTAGAAACCGTTCAAAACGTTGAACATCGCCCTTGGAATAATCCAGGGGCTAATATTCAGCCAAAGCATGTACTGCTACCCATACCTCAGCAAGAATTAATTTTAAATCCAAACTTGTTAAATACAGATCCAACAAACAACGGATATCGTTAAAAAAAATAATCAGTATTAACAATTTAAGATTTCCAACAAATAAAAATAAACACTAGATATTAAATGAAAAAATTCAAAAAAATATTTTTTATAGTTGGTGTAGTTTTATCTTGTTTTTCGTGCAAGAATAACAAGGAACAAGCATCATCAAATGAAGCAGTCTCAAATGACGAACTCCAAAAACCAAATATCATCTACATACTTGCAGACGATTTAGGCTATGGTGATTTAAGTATATATGGTCAAGAAAAATTCGAAACACCTAATATTGATCAATTAGCAAAAAATGGAATGTTGTTCACCCAGCATTATTCAGGCAGTACAGTTTGTGCACCATCTCGTTCTACTTTGCTTACTGGTATGCATACAGGTCATACAGTAGTTAGAGGCAATAAAGAAATTTCTCCAGAAGGACAATATCCTATTCCTGATAGCACTTACACACTAGCCAAGGCTTTAAAAAAGGGTGGATATGTAAATGGAGTTTTTGGTAAGTGGGGACTTGGTTACCCAGGCTCTGAAGGAGACCCAATCGCACAGGGGTTCGATACTTTTTTTGGATATAACTGTCAACGTTTAGGGCACAATTATTATCCACGTCATTTATGGTCAAATTCAGATTCTATAGTACTCCCAGAAAATGAAGGGAAGTTAAGAGGAACATATGCACCTCATCTTATTCATGAAAAAACTTTAAGGTTTATTGAAGAACAAAAGGATACATCGTTTTTTGCCTACGTTGCTTCCATAATTCCACATGCAGAACTAGCTGCACCTGAAGATATTGTAAAAAAATATAGAGGAAAGTATCCTCCCGAAAAACCGTTCAAAGGTACTGATGATGGTGAAACGTACAGATTAGGCCCTTACATGTCTCAGGAAGAACCTCACGCCACTTATGCCGCAATGGTTGAAATTTTAGACACTCAGGTTGGAGAGATTGTAGCAAAATTAAACGAGCTAGGAATTGCAGACAACACCCTGATTATTTTCACATCAGATAATGGACCTCATCGTGAAGGTGGTGCAAACCCTAGTTACTTTAACAGCAATGGAGTTTTTAGAGGTTTTAAAAGAGATCTATATGAAGGTGGTATAAGAGTACCTATGATAGCTTCATGGCCAAAGAAAATTAAGTCTGGAAGCACATCTAATCACATATCGGCTTTCTGGGACGTTTTCCCTACATTTACTGAAATAGCTGGTATTGACACTCCTGACAATATTGATGGAGTATCGTTTTTACCTTCGTTATTTGGTGAATTAGAAGACCAAAAAAAACATGAATATTTATATTGGGAATTTCATGAAAAAGGAGGTAGACAAGCCATTAGGAAAGGTGACTGGAAAGCTGTAAAAAACAATGTGCTTAAAGAGCCAAATGCAGATTTAGAGCTATATAATCTTGCTGCCGACCCAAGCGAAAAAAATAATGTAGCAGCCCAATATAAAGATGTAGTAAAAGAGATGGAAAAAATTCTAAAAACAGCTAGAACACCATCTGATGTGTTTACATTTAGTCAAGAAGCATATTTGAAATCAAATTAATAATTTAAAAAATGAAAAAATGAAAAATTTAGTAAGTAATAGTTTAATGAAGATACTGACACTCACACTAATTTACACCTTATTTAGTTGTGGTGGTGTAGATGAAATGGTTCCCGTATTTCCTCAAGATGGATCACAAGAAGATGAAGATACCATTGTTGAATATTCAGCTAACCTAAAGGACGTATATGGAGATGTAAAACAAGCTCAGATTTTAAATAGTCTAAGTACAACCGTAGAAGTTGAAAATTTGTTAACTGGATTTGAAAATTTGGGCGTAAATGGCATCAGGATTACCATTTTTCCTGAAGGAGAAAATCAAAATGAAGAATTGTTTGACTACCTTCACGCTAGAGCTAAGGCTAAAGGCTTTAAAATTATGGCTAACCCAGCACTTTGGGATGGAGCTGTAAGAATAGTGAATAAAGTTCTTCATGGAACACCCTTAGATCCAGATAATCAACAAAATATTGGTCCCGCATCTACTTTAGGAAATGATGAAGCTACTCAAATTTTAATTGATAGGATTAAGGAATTTGCAAACAAATATGAAGTTGATTACATCACTCCCTTTAATGAAGATGGTAGTCCTGGTGGAAGGTGGACTGTGGCTCAGTTCAATACAATTTACGAAGAACTCCATAATGATATTAATGGAGCTGAGCTTATGGGACCTTGTACTTGGGGAATACCATCTGGGACTAATGTTTTGCAACAAACCAATATTTCAGAATACATAACAGTTGCAACAACTCACAATTTAGGGTTTAACCATAATGCTTGGAATGGTTTTATAAATGCGGCTGGAGATTTACCTGTTTGGGATTCTGAAGTAAATAATAATGCAGCAGTGCCTGACAAAGCCACTAGGCTCGACGCGGCTATAGATGCAGGGGTTGATGGTTTGGTTTTATATGATAGCTGGAGATATATTTCTTTAGAAAACGGACAATTAAATAATAATGGAAATAGGGTTAAAGAAAAAATACTTGAATAGTTAATCTCTAAATTTTAATCAATCTTGAATTATAAAAATTGTAGAAAAGAAGTCTAGGATTAAAACTAAACTATAGCTAATAGTCTTTAAAATCAATTTGTTTGGTTTAATTAAATTCAAAGACATCTCCAAGAGACTTAAATTATAACAAGTAACAAGTATGAAATATTCGATTTATATTATCACAATAATTTTAATTTTAGCTTGTAATAGTAATACTTCAAACCAAGCCAAAGAAGAAGCTCAATCGGTTTCGCGCCCAAATGTACTTTTTATCTTGGTTGACGATTTAGGATTTAACGACTTAAGTTTCACAGGAAGTGAATATTACGAAACCCCAAATATTGACAGATTAGCCAGTAAGTCTGTTCAATTTACGCAAGGCTACGCTTCAAGTAGGGTTTGTAGTCCGTCACGCGCTAGTATCATGACCGGGAAAAGTACCGCAAGGCATGGTATAACCGATTGGATTGGTGCAAAAACAGGAGAACACTGGCGCAGTACAAACCGACACAATAAAATGCTACCTGCGGAATATAGTTATCACCTAAATAATCAAGATACAACAATTGCTGAATCTTTTAAACAAAACGGATATACTACTTTTTATGCTGGTAAGTGGCATTTAGGAGATGAAGGCGAATATCCTGAAAATCATGGATTTGACATCAATATTGCAGGATGGAAAAGTGGAAGCCCTAAAGGTGGTTATTTTTCTCCCTATATCAATCCAAAATTAAAAAGCAAAGAAGATGGCGAACAACTTAGCATACGTTTAGCAAAGGAAACAGTAAATTTTATGAAGCAACAAAACGAAAAACCATTTTTTGCTTTTTTATCTTTCTATGCTGTTCACGGACCCATCCAAACCCAACAAGAAAAATGGGAAAAATATCAAAGAAAAGCAGCAAAACAAGGCATAGCTGAAAAAGGTTTTGCCATGGAAAGAAACTTACCGATTCGTCAACATCAGGATAATCCAGTGTATGCAGGTTTAGTTGAAAACATGGACGAAGCAGTGGGTTATGTACTCGACGAATTGGAGAAATTAAATTTAGACCAAAACACCATTATTGTCTTTACTTCGGATAATGGCGGTGTGGCGTCCGGAGACAGTTTTTCTACAAGTAATGCGCCTTTGCGCGGAGGTAAAGGTTACCAATGGGAAGGCGGCATTCGTGAACCTTATTTGGTGTACGTGCCTGGCATAAAAACAAAAACAATTGATACACCAGTAACTGGAGCCGATTTTTATCCCACTTTATTAGATTTAGCTGGCTTAAAATTACTTCCAAATCAACATCAAGATGGCGTGAGCCTAAAACCTGTAATTGAAGAAAAAGAAACTCTAGCCGAAAGGCCTTTGTACTGGCATTACCCACATTACGGTAATCAAGGCGGCGACCCGTCTTCCATCATTCGTTTAGGCAATTGGAAATTGATTCATTATTATGAAGAAAATACGCAACAATTGTACAATTTAAAAAGCGATCCTTACGAAGAACAAGATTTGGCTTCAGTTGAAACAGAACGCGCTCAAAAAATGCATCAACAACTAATGAATTATTTACAAGAAGTAGGTGCAAAGTTCCCAGAACCCGACCCTGAATTTGATGCTGAAAAGCGAAAACAATACATGCAAAATATCAGAGAGAAACGCATGCTAAATTTAGAAAAACAACGCAAAGAAATACTCTCAGAAGATTTTAAGCCCAACAAAGATTGGTGGGGTAGTAAAGCTACCATTGATTAAAATTTACAAAGTTAAACATTTTTAAAACTGCAAACATTGCATCAATAACACAAGAACTGCAGAAAATGGTTTAAAAATAAAAAAATTATTTTAATTTTAATAATAACTCTATAGGCTAAGTTTCATATGCTAAAACTAGCTACTCTTTATATAAAAATAGTATTACTGTCAAATTAATCAGCATTAAGTAAATATTGATTTACAAAAAAAATTATAAAATTGGTCTTTAAAAGAAATAAATTTAAATGAGAAGATTAGGCTTAGAAACCTAGAACAAATTTGAAGTATTATTATAAATTCAAAAGCTTTTAGGAAGCTAGAACAATATGTATTTCTTTAAGTGAAAAAACATTATAGAATGAATAGAAGGAAATTTTTTAAAAATGGAGCCTTAGCAACCGCTGGTTTAGGAGTGTTAGAAGCCTGTTCTACTTCACATCAGTCAGTTTCCAGGTCAGATTTTAATAAGAAAGCAAAAAACATTATTTTTTTAGTAAGTGACGGCATGAGTCAAGGAACACTAGCAATAGCAGACACTCTAAAGAAGCGTATGTATGGGAAGTCTTCGGTTTGGATGGATTTATATAGGAATAACAAAGTTACTCGCGCTTTAATGGATATGGCTTCTGAAAGCTCGATAGTAACTGATTCTGCCGCAGCATCTTCTTCTTGGGGCGGAGGTCATCGTATTCCAAATGGAGGAATAAACGTAGGGCGTGGTGGCATAAAACATAAACCTATTTGGCAAAAGTTCATGAATGCTGGAAAAAAAGCTGGAGTTGTTACTACTGTACCCGTTACTCACGCAACACCTGCAGGGTTTTGTGTAAATAGCTCCAGTAGAAACGACCAGAATGGTATTGCAGAAAAATACATAGACATAGGTTTAAGCGTTATGTTGGGTGGAGGTCAAAAATTCTTTGATCCAAACTTAAGAAAGGATAACAAAGACATTTATAAGGCTTTTAAAAATAAAAAATATACCGTAGTAACTAGCCGAGATGAAATGCTGAGTTCAAGAAATAATAAGTTATTAGGTGTTTTTGATAATGCGGGACTGGCTTATACGCTAGACCGTAATAACGACAACCAAATAGCAAAACAAACCCCAACTTTAGCTGAAATGACTCAAAAAGCAATTGATGTTTTGCAATCATATTCTGAAGGATTTGTTTTACAAGTGGAAGGTGGAAAAGTAGATTGGGCTGCACACGCTAATGATGCAGGAGCTTTAGCTTACGACCAAATAGCTTTTGATGACGCAATTAAAGTTGCTATGCAGTTTGCTGAAAAGAATGAAGAAACCTTAGTAATCATTACCACTGATCATGGAAACGCAAATCCAGGGATTATGTACGGTAAAAATGTAAATGAAAATTTTGATCGCCTTCAAAAATTCAAATGCACCAACGATTGGATTTTACAAGAAATTACAAAGGATTATAGTGTTAGTCAGGTTCGTGAACGAATTGAATACGCCAACAACTTCGCTATAAGTAAAGCAGAAGCACAATCTATTTTAAATTATTATGCTAATTTAGAAAAACCAGAAGAAGGATTGTATAACTATAAAAAACTTCCTTTTAGTTTGCTGTCCAAAATCCAACAAGAATATCATTCAGTGGGATGGATTAGCACAAATCACTCTGGTGATTTTGTTGAATTAGCCATGTATGGCCCGCAAAATAATCATCTTAAACCCTTTATCAAAAATACTGAATTACACAACTTTATGCTAAAAGCAGCCGAAGTAGATGATTTTGCATAATTAATTTTCACGTTTTCAACCATTACTCCCCTATTAAATCAATATCACCTTTAATAATATATCAAATAAAAACTTTGTCAATATACCTTTTTTAAAGCTTACTTTTGAAATTTTTTAAACGTGTAAAGCAGCCTTAATAATGAATACATTAATGGGATTTAAGTATATTTGATTAAAAGTTTTACATGCTAAACCTATTTAGATATTTTATATTTTTAATTGCATTTCTATTTATTGCTTCATGTAAAAATGAATCGAAAGGAAAACATCTATTCATTTTATCGGGACAATCTAATATGTCTCGTTTAGACTTAAGGTTAAGTTTTACACCAAAAATTGAAAAAAAATTTGGAAAGGATAATGTAATAATTGTTAAGCTGGCTAAGGGTGGTCAACCTATGAGTAGATGGGATAAAAACTGGAACAATCTTTCAAAAAATAAATGTAACGAACCGGGAGATTTGTATACCTTATTAATACAAAAAGTAAAAGGCTATAGCTACAATATGCGTGTGGAATCTACTACTTTTATTTGGGTACATGGCGAAACAGATGCAAAAGAAGAAAATGCTGATGTGTATAAAGAAAGTTTATTACGGCTTTATAATCAATTTTCAGAAGATCTTAATCGGTCAGACATCAA
>LFIK01000920.1_pt1 | contig 22644 bp, 18 predicted proteins | sample 643401 | NCBI WGS metagenome assembly LFIK01 (sample SAMN03777447, study PRJNA286221) | soda lake metagenome | biome: soda lake; feature: Kulunda steppe; material: water; isolation source: sample T5-Br brine of Lake Tanatar-5 | place: Russia: Kulunda steppe | collected 2010-07
ACCGCCCGGTTCGGCATGACCGACGCCGAACGGGCGCAATATCCGCAAGCCGGTCATCTGTTTGTCGCCGATGTCGGCACCCAAGGACTGCCATCCGTCCCCTTTGCCGGATGATGGCCCCGAATACAGCATCGCTGGAGGAATAGAGTCCGTGCATATCGAAGCCGTCGAGACGCTTCGCTTGGGAGAATTTCCCAACATTCTGTGGGTCCGCCTGCACACCAACAAGGGCGTGGTCGGGCTGGGCGAGACCTTTATGGGGGCCGCCGCCGTCGAAGCCTATATCCACGAGCATGCGGCCCCGCGCCTGATCGGCGGCGATGTCCGCGATGTCGAACGGCTGACCCGGTCGCTCGCCGGGTACCTGGGCTTTCGCGGATCAGGGGTGGAAACCCGCGGCATCTCGGCGGTCAATATCGCGCTTTGGGACGCCTTCGGACAGCTGACGGGCTTGCCTGTCTATCGTTTGCTGGGCGGGCCGTCGCGCGACAAGGTCCGGATCTACAACACCTGCGCCGGGTACAAATATGTCCGCAAGGCCACCTCGCAGCAGGTCGACAATTGGGGACTGGGCGGCGACGAAGGGCCGTTTGAGGATCTGGACGCCTTCCTGACCGACGCCGGTCCGCTCGCCGAAAGCCTGCTCGATATGGGCATCACCGGCATGAAGATCTGGCCGTTCGACCCGTATGCCGAGGCGTCGGACGGGCTTTACATCGCGCCGGAAGACCTGGACCGGGCCCTGACGCCGTTCCGCCAGATCCGTGAGGCCGTCGGCGAAAAGATGGATATCATGGTCGAGTTCCACTCGTTGTGGAACCTGCCGACCGCGATCCGCATCGCCGAAGCACTGAAGCCGTTCAACACCTTCTGGCACGAAGACCCGATCCGCATGGACAGCCTGGACGACCTCACCCGCTATGCGGCCCGCTCGCCCGCACCGGTCTGCGCGTCGGAGACCATCGCCGGGGTGTCGGGGTTCCGCGATCTGCTGCAAACCAACGCGGCCGGGGTTGTCATGCTGGATTTGTCCTGGTGCGGCGGCCTGTCCGAAGCCCGCAAGATCGCGGCCATGGCCGAGGCCTGGCATTTGCCGGTCGCCCCGCATGACTGCACCGGACCGGTGGTGCTGACAGCCTCGACCCATCTGTCGATCCACGCCCCCAACGCGATGATCCAGGAAACGGTGCGCGCCTTTTATCACGGCTGGTACCGCGAGCTGGTCACCGATCTGCCGCCGATCGAAAACGGCACGATCCGCGCCCCCGAAGGGCCGGGCCTGGGCATCGCCCTGCAACCGGGATTGGAAGATCGTGAAGACGCTGTCCGCCGCATGACCACGGAACCCGATCCATAGCCCCGCCCCACCGACACAAAACCCATCGACAACAATCAATGATAGGGAGACAGACCATGACACGTACAAGACAGGCCCTTCTCGCCGGCATCGCCCTTGGCGGCGCCGGTCTCTTGGCCGGCACGGCCGCCGCTCAGGACCAGGAACGATACATTTTCGTCCATCATGCCAGCAGCGGCAATGTGTTCTGGCAGGCGGTCCAGCAGGGCATGAACGACGCCTGCGACCAAGTGGGCGCGGACTGCCAGATGATCTTCGCCCAGACCGAAGGCGATCTTCAGCAGCAGTTGAACAACTTCCAGACCGCCATGGCCCAACAGCCTGACGGCATCATCACCAGCATCGTCGACGACACCATCTTCGATGAGCCGATCGCCGAGGCCCTGGAAGCCGGCATCCCCGTCATCGCCTCGAACACCGACGACAGCGAAGGCGCGGCCGGCAATCCGCGGCTGTCCTTCATCGGCCAGAACCTGACCGCCGCCGGGTATGGGCTGGCCCAGGCGATGTCCGAAGAATTTCCCGCCGACGGGCCGATACAAGTGCTGATCGGTGTCTCCGAACCCGGCCAAAGCTGGTCGGAGCTACGCGCCCAAGGCATCGCCGACTTTATGGACGACTATATCGAGGCCAATCCGGACCGCGATATCAGCTACGAGCGCCTGGATTCCGGCACCGATCTGTCGGCCACGGCCAACCGGGTGGCGGCCTATGTGCAGGCCAATCCGGACCTGACCGCCTATTTCGATACCGGTTACTGGCATGCCGGTGCGGCCAACGCGTTGCGCGACCTCGATTACGAGCCGGGCCAAATCCTGCTCGGCGGGTTCGATCTGGTGCCGGTCGTGCTGGACGAAATGGAAGCCGGCTATATTCAGTATCAAATCGACCAGCAACCCTATCTGCAGGGCTATCTGCCGATCATTCAACTTAACCTGATGAACGAATTCGGGCTGAGCGCCTGGACCGTGGATACCGGCAGCGGTCTGGTCACCCCCGACGATGTCGCAGATATCCGGGCATTGGCGGAAGAAAACGTCCGCTAAGGCCTAGCATCTGACAGGCGGGGGCGGCGGCAAGAACGCCGTCCCCGCTCGTTCATCGTTTTCTCCGTTGAAACTGGTTGACCGCTCCATGCGAAAATTCGTTCAACTCTTTCTGTCACGGCCCGAATTCAGCGCCTTGATCATGATCATCGTCGTTCTGATCGGGTTTTCGCTGTACTCGCCCTTTTTCATGACCCCGACCAACATCCGCGTCGTGCTGGGAATCATCCCCGAACTGGGGCTGGTGGCGCTGGGCGTGGCCATTTTGATGATCGCCGGCGAGTTCGACCTTTCCGTCGGCTCCGTTCTGGCGCTAACGCCGATGATCGCCTTCACCACCATGGCCGCGGGCCTGAACCCGACCTTGGCGATCATCCTATCGCTCTTGGTCGCTACGGGCATCGGTTTCATCAACAGTCAGATCACGCTGCGGTTCAATATTCCGTCCTTCATCACGACGCTGGGCATGCTGTTCATTGCCCGCAGCTTGACGGTCGTGATATCCGGCGGATCGCCGCCGCCCTTCCCGACCGATGCCCCGGCCTTCGTGTTCGTCGAATCCTTCGCTCTGTTCCGGATGTCGCTGATCTGGTATGCGGCGCTGGCGATCCTGCTCGGCCTGATGCTGCATATGTCGAATTTCGGCAACTGGATTTTCGCCACCGGCGGCCATCGCCCGGCGGCGCGTGATATGGGGATCAACGTTTTCCGGGTAAAGACGGCGTGCTTTATGCTGTGCTCGTTTTTGGCCGGATTTGCCGGGTTGATCCAGGCCTTTCGGCTTCGCTCCGCCCTTCCCTCAGCCGGGGTGGGCCTGGAACTCGAAGCGATCGCCGCGGCCGTCATCGGCGGCATGGCGCTGACCGGGGGGATCGGCTCGGTCCTGGGCGCGGTGATCGGCGCAGCGCTGATCCGGGTCATCGACAACGGTCTGGTCATGGCACGGGTCGATGCCAACTGGTTCAATCTCGCGATCGGCACGCTGACCATCGTCGCCGTGATCTTCAATACCTGGATACGCGAACGGGCGCGGAGGATGCGGACATGACCGAGGTGACGGAACGCACCGACAGCCAGGACGCACCCGCCGAAACCGCCGAACCGATCATTCGCTGTGTCGGCCTCGACAAATGGTATGGCAGCGTCCACGCGCTGAAGAATGTCGATGTCTCGTTCAACAAGGGCGAAGTCATCGGTCTGGTCGGCGACAACGGCGCGGGCAAATCGACATTGATCAAGATCCTGTCCGGTGCCCATCCGCCCGATGCCGGCGAAATCTATGTCAATGGCAAGCGCGTTCGCCTGCGCACCACCCGCGACGCCATGGATCTGGGCATCGAGACCATTTATCAGTACACCGCCATGGTCCCGGATATGAGCATCGCGCGGAACATCTTCATCGGGCGCGAGCCGGTGTCGTTCAAGCTCGGCCCGATCGGCCTGCTCGACCGGCGCAAGATGGCCAAGGAGTCGATGGAGGCGCTGCGCCAGGTCGATCTTCATCTTCGCTCGCCCGATACGCCGGTGGTCGAGCTTTCCGGCGGCGAGCGTCAGGGCGTCGCCATCGCACGGGCGATGTATTTTCGATCGAAGGTCATGATCCTGGACGAACCGACCAATCACCTGTCGCTGAAAGAAACGCAGAAAGTGCTCGATTTCGTTACCGGCCTCAAAGACATCGGCATTACCAGCATCTTCATTTCCCACAATCTGCACCATGTCTATCCGATATCCGACCGGATCGTGGTGATGGCGCGCGGCGAAAAGATCGCCGACGTTCCCAGGGGCGACACGACGATCGAGGCCCTGAGCGACCTGATCATCTAGATTCGGGATCATCTGGAACCGGGATCATTCGGGAGCATCGATCCATGAAGCCATCGCGTATCGCCGACATCCGAGCCACCTCGGTCAGCGTGCCGCTGGCGGCCCCTTTGCGCCATGCCAACGGCGCCCATTGGGGGCGGTTCGTGCGCACCATCGTCGAGGTCGAGACCGATGACGGCCTGATCGGGCTGGGCGAAATGGGCGGCGGCGGGCAGGCCGCCGAAGACGCCTTCGCCGGTCTGAAGCCCTACCTGCTCGGCCATGATCCGTTCAAGCTGGAAGCAATGCGGTTCGCGATCTGCAACCCGACCGCATCGCTCTACAACAACCGCACGCAGTTTCATGCGGCGCTGGAATTCGCCTGTCTCGACATTATGGGGCAAAAGCTGGGCGTCCCGGTCTCGGACCTGCTGGGCGGGGCTTTGCGGGATACAGTTCCGTTCGCCAGCTATCTGTTTTTCCGCTATCCGGGTGTGGGCGACCCCGGGACCAAGGCTGGCAACGGCGGCGAAGTCCGCACGATCGATCAACTGGTCGACCACGCCTTGGCGCTGAAGGCACGGCACGGCTTTACCTCGCACAAACTCAAGGGTGGAGTCTTCGCGCCGGATTACGAGTTGGAGGCCTATCGGGCGCTGGCCGCCGCCCTGCCCGGCGACAGCTTTCGCTATGACCCGAATGCCGCGCTCAGCGTCGAAGAGGGCATCCGGTTCGCCAACAGCATCGCCGATCTGAACAACGACTATCTGGAAGACCCAACCTGGGGCCTGAACGGCATGCGCCGGCTGCGCGACCTGACCGGCATGCCGCTGGCCACCAACACGGTCGTGGTCAATTTCGAGCAACTTGCCGCCAATGTCCTCGATCCGGCGGTCGACGTGATCCTGCTCGACACCACGTTTTGGGGCGGCATCCGGCCCTGCATCAAGGCCGCCGGGGTGTGCGAGACAATGCAGCAGTCGATCGCCGTTCATTCGTCGGGCGAACTCGGCATTCAACTCGCGACCATGCTGCATTTGGGGGCGGTGCTGCCCAATCTGACCTTCCATGCCGACGCTCATTATCACCATCTGCTCGATGATGTGATCGAAGGCGGCTTGATGCCCTATCAAGACGGCGCCATCGCCGTGCCGACCGCGCCCGGGCTGGGCATAACGCTGGATCGCGACAAGCTGGACCATTATGCCGAGGCCTTCCACGAATTGGGCGGTTATGCCTATGATCGTGACCCCGGTCGGCCGGGATGGTATCCGCTGGTGCCCAATACCCGATGGGCCGACCCCTATGACGACCGCCGCCCGGATATGCGGCTTCAATTCCCGGCCGGTTAGAGGAAGGCCGGTTGGCCAATGGAGAAAACGACATGACGGAAATGCGCATCGACGGCAAAACGGCCCTGGTCACCGGCGCCGCCGGGGGGCTGGGCGTTACCGACAGCCGGACCCTGGCCGAGGCGGGCGCCAAGGTCGTGATGCTCGATATCGACGAAGACGGCGGACGCAAGGCGGCGGACGAGATCAACAAGTCGCTGGCCGGATCGGCCACGCCGGTGACCTTCGTTCGCTGCGACCTGAACGACCTTCAGGCAGCGCAGGCCTTGGTCAAGGATCTCGGCGATAAGAACGGCGGCTTTGACATTTTGATCAACAATGCCGCGCTGATCCCGCTGGGCCCCATCGAAGAGATTTCGATTGAAGAGTACGAAAAGGTCATGCGGATCAACGCCCATGCGGCGTTTGCGCTGGCCCAGGCGGTTGTGCCCGGCATGAAGGCCAACAAGGACGGCCGCATCGTCAATATGTGCTCGGTTACGCTCAGCGGCGGATGGAAGGATTTCGTTCCCTATGTCAGTTCTAAGGGGACGCTGCTGGGCTTTACCCGGTCACTGGCGCGCGAACTGGGCCCCTGGAACATCCGCGTCAACGCCATCAGCCCCGGCGCCATCCCGACCGAGGCCGAGGCGCGCGTTTGGGCCGACCAGCTCGAAAGCTATCGCAAGTTCATCCTCGATCACCAAAGCCTGAAATTCCGCGGCGACCCGCAGGACATCGCCGACGCGATCTTGTTCCTGGTCTCGGACAAGAGCCGGTTCATCACCGGCCAGAACCTGTTGATCGACGGCGGCTGGTACATGGATGTTTGAGGCGTGAACCGGGCTCGGCGACTTTAGCCTCGCCCAAAAAGACGCCCGAAAAACCCGGCTATCCGCGCCCAAATCACCTTGAAGACCAAGCCACCGGCATTCATCGGCGCGGATGCCTCTCGCTTTTCGCCCGGCGTCGCGGTGGGCACTGAGTGCGCGCTGGCGGCGCCCTCTTCATCGCCCTGGACTGCGCCCGAGACAGCGCCGGCAGAACCGCTCTGCTCAATACGCGCCTGGAAATTCTTCGCGAATTCCGCCGTGATCCGGGCCGAAATGTCATTAATGATCGATGACCGTCCGAATTGGGCCAGCGCGCCTGACAGCATCACATTGGAGACGACATTGACCTTGGTCGCGCCGGGCGTCGGCTCTTCCAGCGAATAGGTCATGCGCACTTGAACGCGCGATCCGCTTTTCGCGTCCGATCCCTTTCCGGTCACCACGCCCGACCAAGATTCCGGATCGTCTTTTCGCTCGAACTCGCCGCGAAACGCAGCCAGCATTGGCCCCAGCTTGACCGATACCTTGCCCTTGTACTTGTCGTCACCGAGTTCTTCGGTGATTTCGGCGCCCGGCACGGCCGACGCCACACCGCGCACATCCTTGAAATGCGCCCACACCGTTTCACGCGGGGCATCGATCGTGAAATCCTGCTTGATGTCCATCTGATCACCTTCTCATTTCAATCGACCGCACCCGCAGCGGTTTCGTTTCGAATGTCGGCATAGGCGCCGATAACACCGCCTGGCGTGACCACATGGATTTGCTGATTGGATCCCATGGAGCGCGGCGCGACGGGCTCGCCGCCCAATCGCCGCGCGTCGGGATGGTCGGATTCAACGCTCAGCGTCGCATCGGCCGCCAAGGCCCAACGCGGCGCGGCGACCGCCTTGCCCGGCTGGTCGCCACCGATCAGGGCCATCAGCATCTGGGCATTCCATACCGGCTGATTGACGCCGCCGGGCGTGGCGCCCACCGCGACGGCTCCGCCATCAAGATCCAGCGACCAAGCCTGAAGCGTCGTCGGCGGCGCGACACCGGCCCGTGGGGCCGCCAAGGCATTGGCCGGCGCGGATAGGTCGAAGCCCCGTCCGGGCCGATTGTTCAGCACCAGATCGAATTCCGGGAACACAACACCCGAACCAAAGCGCGGATAGGAGTTGCTGTGAACCAGGACAACAACATTTCCGTCATGATCGGCGGCGATCGAGACCGAGGTTCCGCCGTCAATGGCAGCACGGCCCGCCGCGCGGGCTGCCTTGCGCGCTTTGGTAATGATATCGGGGGTCAGGTCGCCAACCGCCAGCGCATCCCGGACGATTTGCCCCAAAAGCGGCCCCATGGTCGGCGCAGCCGTGGTGCGGAGCCGACTGCCGCCGGGCAGTTGAAATTCCTGAACCGGGCACCAGGATACGGGATCGACCGTCAGGTCTTCATGCGCCAGCAATCCGCCCTTCTGCCGGACGAAATCAGCCAAACGGCGGCCGATCTCACCGTGATACAGGCCACGGCCCTTATTGCCGTATTCGGTCAACAGGGCGGCAAGTCCGGGCAATTGAATGTACGCATCCGGTTCCGGCCGCTTGCCGCCGGGCAAGAAACGGGTTGTGTCGTTCCATTGACGCAACAGCGCCTCACCCGCACGGGTGTACCGATCGGCGGAAACGGACCAGCGAAAACCCTCCTTGGCCAAGGATGCCGCGTCAAGGGTCAGCCGGGGCAAACCGAGCCGGCCACGATCGGCCAAGGCCGCATACCCTGCCGGTGCCCCGGGAATGCCGATCGACGCCGGACCCGTTTCCGTCAGCGCGCCCCCTTGTGCCAGCGCACCCACGCCCGGCCCGACGCTGTAGAGCATTCCCCAATCGGCACCGGGATCGCGAACCAAGGCGACGACATCACCGCCCAACCCGCATTTCATCGGCAGAACGACCGCCTCGACCAGCGCGCTGGCGACAACGGCATCATAGGCATTGCCGCCGTCGCGATATGCCTGCAAACCGGCCTCGACCGCCAGGGGATGGGCAGCGGAAATCGTCGCACGCCCCTGGGCCGATTTGCTGATGCTTTCAATAGGCGCCGTCACGGCAACCGGATCCCGACGAACTTGATCTGCGACAGTTCCTCAAGGGCATAGCGCACGCCCTCACGGCCGACACCACTGCGCTTAACCCCGCCGAACGGATACATATCGAGACGGAACCGGCTGGCCTCGTTCACCCAAAGGCAACCGGTCTCGAATTCATCGGCGAAACGGAAGGCCGTCGCCAAGTCTCGGGTGAAGACCGATCCCTGCAATCCGAATGCCGACCGGTTGGCTTGCGCCAGCGCATCGTCGGCATCGCGCGCCGGCTGCACAGTAACGACAGGGCCGAAGGCCTCTTCGTTCAAAAGTCTGGCATCCGGCGGGCAACGGCAAAGGATACCCGGCGACACCACGCAGTCGGTTCGCTCGGGTGCAAGCGCGATCTCCGCCCCGCAACCGGCCGCATCGGCCACCATTTCCATGACCCGATCAGCGGCAGCGCTGGAGATCATGGGCCCCAGATCGACGCTGTCGTCATCGGCGGGGCCGACCTTGAGCACCTTGGCGGCCTCGACGAATTTGGTCAAAAAGGCATCGAAGACGGATTCAGCGACAATGATGCGCTGCGCGGAAATGCATTGCTGGCCGCTTGCCTCGAAAGCAGCACCGGCAATGCGCTTGGCCGCATCGTCCAAATCGGCGTCGGCCAACACGATATTGGCAGCGTTGGACCCCAACTCGCCCACGAACTTCTTGGCGCCCGCCAGCCTAACCAACGCATCGGCCGCATCGGTGCCACCGGTGAATGACAGCGCGGAAACATCGCGATGCTCGGCCAAGGCTGCCGCTGGCGCGCGGTCGCCGGTGACCAGGTTCAGCATCCCCTTTGGCAGCCCGGCCTCATCGAAGGCCTCCATTACCAGACGAGCGACCGCCGTGCCGTGCGGATGCGGTTTCATAACGACGGCGTTCCCCGCCGCCAGCGCCGGACCGACCTTTTGCACCAACAGATTGATGGGGGCATTGAACGGGGTAATAACCCCGACCACCCCATACGGAATTCGCGTCGCATAGCCGAACCGCCCGGCACCGGCCGGGGCAGCATCCAGCGGCAGGACCTCGCCCCGCTCGGTCACCAGCTCGGCGACGACCATATCAAGGAAGGCGCCCGACCGGCCGGCCTCAAAGCGCGACGCCCGGCGCGGCTTGCCGATATCCCGCACCAGCAGTTCCTCGATGGCGCCCGCCTTCTCCTTTAGTTTCGCTGCCGCCGCGCGCAACCAGCCGGCACGGATATCGCGCGTGCTGCGCCGATTGGCGCGAAAGGCCTCCGCCGCGTTGCGCACCGCCTGGTCGACGATATCAGGCGGGCAATCGGGAAAGGTAGCGGTCACACTCCCATCCGTCGGAGAAATGACCGCGTATTCAGCAGCATCGCATTGGACTTCGACACCGCCGATGACGGGATTGATGCGGGACATGATGATCGATCCTATTGCCTGATCGGGATACCGGGGTCGCTACTTCGTTTGTTGCCGAGCCTGCTTCAGGCGGGACACCGTCATCCGCGCGAGAAACGGCACCAGCGGATGAACGCCGATCTCACCGAGCTTCTTTTCATCGAGCTCAGCCAAGGCGGCTTTTTGGTCGCCCGGCAGGTCCAACGCGGCGGCAAAGGCTTTGGGGTCGTCAATGAAAGCTTGCTGGGCCTCGGGATCGTGAGCCAACCGGTGCAAAGCCGCCGTCAACCCCACAAGATGACCGTATACGTGCGGATAATGCGCCTTCTCTTTGGCGCTCGGATCGTCGGCTTTCCAGAAGCCAAGCGTCACATAGGTGTGATGCCAACTCGGCTCGAACGAGACGAGGTCCGGCTTACGCTCACCCAGCATGCCCGCGGCGACCATCCATGACCGCAGTTCGACATTGCCGGTCCGGTCCAACGCGTCCTCGTCATAGGCCAGCATGGCACGCAGATTGCCTTCGGCGAATCGGTCGGTCAGCGCACGGTCGAAATCGACCATCGGTTGGGAATATTGATCGGTGCCGGGGTAGTGGGACATCCCGCCCGACGCGGTCACCACCGCGGTCAAGCCGGCCTCCTTGACCACCCGCGCCAAGGCTTGGCCGAACGCATAGCACCGTTCCGGCGTTGGTTGCGGGGGGACATAGGAATTCACATAGACCGGCAGGATCGGCCGATTCACATTCAGGAACGTCAAGGGAATGCCGAAAGCATAGTCGATCTTGGCGGTATTGGTGAAGGCCACGTCGAAGCCGTCGCGATACAGCCGCTTTGTGATATCGAGCGCCGCGTCCGACGGAATGGGCCATCCGAAATCCCTGCCGGCGAAACTGCCCTTGGCCTCGGCGCCGAGATGGATCGTGAAGGGCGGCGTTGCGTGCAGGAAGAACTGGTTGACATGGTCATTAGCCAGAATGATCCAAACATCCGGATTATGGGCCTCCAACGCGCGGCCAATGGTCTCGGCCGCCTGTTTCACACGATCCACCGTGGCTTTGTCTTCCGTTTCCGGAAGGGTAAAGAACTGCGGTGCATGCGGCATCATCACGCCGCCAACAATGCCTTTTCCCACGACTTTTCTCCTTGATCCGCCCCGGCGCCGCTGTTTCGGCCGGGCAATGGTTGCAGTGATCGGCTAATGACGGTGGGGGTCAGGTCGATCGTGAATGAATACGCTGGTCCGCCTCCTGGACCGCTCTGACAATTCCTTGATACCCTGTGCATCGACAAAGATTGCCGGAAAGTTCAAGGCGGATCTCCTCGGGTGAGAGACCCGGCTTGCGGCGGATGATGTCGAGGGCGGAGATCAGAAAACCGGGCGTACAGAATCCGCATTGCAGCCCGTGCTTCTCGTGAAAAGCCTCACGCAGAATGACCATATCCGGGTCGTCCACCAGATGCTCCAGCGTGGTGATCGACTGTCCGTCGCATTCGGCCGCCAGCATGATGCAAGATCGTGCCGGGGCGCCCTCGAGCTGAATGGTGCAGGCACCGCAAACTCCATGCTCGCAGCCCAAATGGGTCGCGGTCAGACCCATATGATCGCGCAGGAAATCCGCCAGAGATAAGCGGGGCTCGACAGCGGCCGTGACTGTCTTCCCGTTGAGTGTAAAGGTGATCTCAATGGTCATGAAAGTGCTCCCGCTATCGCCCGTTTGATGACCGCCAGATGAACCGGAAGCATGTTTGGATCGACATCCCGTTCGGCCAATTCGGCGTGGGCCGCCTCCGCGATGGCGCCGGTGTCGTCCGGCCGGTCGGCAACGATTGCGGCCGTCTTTTCCAGGACTAGAGGTATGCCCGTTCCCCCCAGGACGACACGCGTTGACTCTGCCTCCTGTCCGCTGAGGCAGACCGCAATCGACGATGCGTATTCCCCGGCTTTGCGGACGAACCGGCTATGCCCCCATTTCAGGGTTCCCGACGGTTTCGGCACACTGATTCCAAGCAAGATGTCGGCGTCATCGAGCGCCGTCACATAGGGACCGAGAAAGAACGCCTCAATCGGAACCGACCGGACTCCGTCCGGGCGGGCGATCTCGCATTCCGCGCCCAGCGCGGTCATGACCGGCGCCCAGTCGCCGCCGGTATCGGCAAGGCAAAGGCTGCCCCCGATCGTGCCGCGATTTCGAACGGCACGATACGCAATGCCCGAAGCGACATGGGCGAGAAACCCATCCGCGATATCCGGCGCCAGCCCGTCCTCGAATTCGGCGTGCCGCATCCCGGCGCCATAGCGGATATGGGTGTCCGTTTGGCGCGCTCCGGCCAATTCCGGCACACTCTTGATATCGACGATGGTATCGGCCGGCGCGAGCCGAAGATTGAGCATCGGTATCAGCGACTGCCCCCCCAAAAGCGGGCGCCCCATGCCGTCGGCATCACGCAACAGGGCGATCGCTTCGTCCAGCGTCTTTGGCCGATGATAGACAAACGGCGCGGGCTTCATGGCGCATCACCTTCTATTGGATTTGACAGGCAGGCCCGCACCGCGTCGGGCGTCATTGGCGTAACGCCGATCTCTGCGGCAATGCCCGCGACCTTGAAGGCATCGTTGACCGCATTGGCGATCGCCGCAGGTGGCGCAATTGCACCCCCCTCGCCCATTCCCTTTATGCCAAATCGGGTGTGAGGCGACGGCGTCTCCATATGGAGAACGCGAACATCCGGAACTTCGGATGCGCCGGGTATCAGGTAATCCATAAAGGTCGAGGCCAGCGGATTGCCGAACTCGTCATAGGGAATCTCTTCATAGAGCGCCGTGCCGATGCCTTGCGCCACGCCGCCGACGACCTGCCCCTCGACAATCAGCGGATTGACCATGGTGCCGCAGTCATGGACCACGACATAATCCACGATCTCGATCAGACCGGTCTCGTCGTCCACGGCGACTTCGCAGGCATGGCAGGCATAGGAAAACGCGCCGGTGGATGCTTTGGGCTGATAGCTGGCATTGCCCTCAAGCCCGGGATCGAGACCGTCGGGCAGCCGTTCCGGATGCAAATATGCGGCCTGGGCGATCTCCTTTAGCGAGACCGAACTGTCGCCGAACCGGACCGTGTCGTCGACCAATTCGATCCCGGCTTCGTCACCGGGTTTCACCTGCAGCAGATGGGCGCCGATACGGCGGATTTTCTCGGCCACGCGATCGGACGCTTCGGCAACGGCGCCACCCGCCATGACCATGCTCCGCGACGCGAAGGTTCCCATCCCATAGGGGGAAACCGAACTGTCGCCGTGACGGACCGTAACCTTGTCGACCGAAACGCCCAGCCGCTCGGCGGCAACCTGCGCCAGCGTCGTTTCCAAACCCTGGCCGTGGCATTGAATGCCGACATAAAGGACGAGTTCGCCGTCCGGGGTAAAGCGGGCCAGCGCCGGCTCGTAACCGAACACGACCGGCAATCCACGCGCCACCCATTCGGCCGTTCCGTGTGCCGTCTGTTCGGTATAGACGGCCATACCCACACCGCGAAGGCGTCCGTCGGGCCGCCTTTGCCCCTGCGACGAACGGATCCCGGCCCAACCAATCGCCTCGGCCGCGCGACGGCAGGCCTCAGGATAGTCGCCGCTGTCATAGATCTTGCCGTTGATCGCCGAATACGGCATCTGTTCAGGCTGAACGAGGTTCTTCTGCCTCAATTCGGCCGGGTCGATATCCAGCGTACGGGCCAATGCATCGATCGAAAGCTCGATCCCAAAGGCGGCGCCCGTCCGCCCGACACCGCGATAGGGACCAAGCGGCGACTTGTTCGTTGCGACGGTGACCGCCCGGCCTTTGTAGACCGGGATGTCATAGGGTCCGGTCAAAATGCCTGCCGACATGCCCGCCTCCATAGAGGCCGTCCATGGCCAAACCGAATAAGCCCCGGCATCGACACGCACTTCGGCTTCCATGCCGAGAATGCGGCCACCGGCATCGGCATGAAGCGTTACTTCATATTCATGGGCACGCGCATGGGGCGAGGCCAGCAAATGCTCGCGCCGATCCTCGATCCAGCGCAACGGTTTGCCGTGTTTCATAGACGCCGCTGTCACGGCCAGTTCTTCGGGCTGAAGGTTGTTCTTAAGGCCAAACCCCCCTCCGACATCCGGCGCGATCACGCGCAGTTTGCGTTCACTGATGCCCAGATGGTCGGCCATCGCCGTGCGAATCACATGGGGGAACTGGGTGGACGAATAAACGACGGTCTCATCAAGGCGATTGTCGTAATGGGCCAGAACGCCTCGTGTCTCCAGGCTGACCCCGGCATGCCGCCCCATTTTATAGCGGCGGGTCACGCTGACCGTAGCGCGGGCGCGGGCATCGTCGATATCGCCACCACCATGGGCGGTCTCGAAATACACATTGCCGGACCAGCCGTCGTGTACCTTCGGCGCGTTCGGCTCCAGCGCGGCGGACATGTCGCCCACGACCGGGAGATCGTCATAGTCGATCAGCACCGCCTGCGCGACGTCTTCAGCCTCCGCACGGGTGCGGCCAATACACAGGGCGATCGGTTCGCCGACGAATCGCACGATCCCATCAGCCAAGGCCGGATAGTCCGACCCCTGGAAGGCCGGTGACGAGGCGACTGACCGTATAGGCTTGATGGCGCCGAGATCGGCGAGAAAATATACCCGATCCTGTATTTCCGGCGGAATCTCGACCGACACGATTCGGCCATGAGCGATCGGACTGCGGAGAAACGTCACCTCGAGCATACCCGGCAAGACGATATCAGCCAGATATTGGCCTTTACCCCGGAGAAGACGATCATCTTCGTTGCGCAAGGCGTTGAACCCGACACCGCCGCGTTTGGGCATGCGCCCCTTTGTATCTGTCGTCGATTTCGTGATATTCGTCATTGCCTGCCCTCGTAACGTATACGATGTACAATATTAAGGGATGAAAAGCAGCGCAACCGGAATTTGGGAATTGCACTCTTCGAAACAGTTCGCACAATCTGCGGTCCGATTCTCACACGAATCCAAAGCAAGCAGAATAGCACCTCCTTCGACCCAAGTTTCCGAGAGCGACCGGGATTCGAGACCCAAGATGGAGTGAACCCTGACAAGCACGATTATTTCTCGGCAGCCGCTGCCAGAGCAGATTCTCAACTATGTCCGCACAAAGATCGTTGAAGGGAAATGGAAGCCTGGCGACCGACTCCCGGAACCCGTTCTGTGCAAGGAACTCGGTATATCAAGAACGCCCTTGCGCGACGCATTGCGCGTTCTCGAGACCGAAGGCCTCATCGAACTTCGCCCTAACAGCGGCGCCGTGATCAGCGAAATCACACTTGAGGATATTCGCGACAAGATGCTGGTCCTGGGGCGCCTTGAAGGGCTTGCCGCCGCAACGACCGCCCGCGTTGGATCGCCGATCTTTAAATCCGAACTCGTCGACCTCCATCATCAGATGTCATCGGCGGCTGGCGGCAACGAAATTCAAAGATATTATGAAATAAATGACCAATTTCATCTTTATATTGTAGAGTCTTCAGGAAACAAAAACCTTATACGCCTCCATAAGATACTAATGCTCCATGTCCATCGACTTCGCCATGCCGTGAATGAGCACGAGAATCTGGACCCTCAGACTCAACAGGAGCATCTGGATATTTTACGCGCAATCATTGAAGGCGAGCCCGATCGAGCTGAAAAAGTGATGCAGGACCATCACGCAACCATTGCGCGAAAAATTCTCCATTCGTCAGCGGTCAGGTCCCGCTTTGACGACAACTGATCGCCAAACATTGCGCGCAAACACGTTCAATCCGCAATAAAATAGCTTCGCGCCATCGGCGAATCGAGTCCGTGCAACCGGGGTTGCCGCCTTTTGGCCGGCAAAAAATGCGCTTGCGAAGGATATCGTATTTTGCGTACGATTTTCAGTGCGTGTCACGTTTTCATTGACCCAACCGCGGACGGAGCCGGGTGAAACCGATCTGGAAAGCAAGATCTGCGGACCTAAACCGGACGATTGATGGCCGTACGACCGATGGAAAGCCTAATCGTCTTCAACAGGTGACGATTGGCCGCGATATCAGAAAACAATTCAGGAGAGGCCGAAGATGAAATCCGTATTTGCGATAGCCGGCAGCGTCATGCTGGCCGGTGCGATCACCGCCACCGACGCTGCGGCGCAGGACATTCCCTTTGACGAAGTCTATGTTGTGGTGCCTTGGGGACCGGGCGGGCGCACCGATGTCGGGACCCGTATTTGGGCCCAGCATTTGAATGACATGATCGACGCCAATGTCGTGGTTGAAAACCGGCCCGGCGGCGGTGGCGTGATCGGCGCCCGATCCATTCTGGAATCGGAACCCGGATCCGAAATCGGCGTCTTCTCGATCAGCCACCTGATCGCACAATGGACCCGCATTCCCCCGTTTGAACTGGGCGAGTACACACCCGTCGCCTTGCCGTTCGAAAGCCCCTTTGTCTTGGCCGTGGCGGTCGACAGCCCCTATGAGACCCTCGAAGACCTGATCGCCGACTCCGACGGCGACCGGATTTCGATCGGCAATAGCGGATCAGGTACCAGCGGACATATCGCAGCGGCCGTTTTCAGCGACACTGCCGGCATTGATGCCCGCCTCGTTCCCTATGAAGGCGATGCAGGTGCGATTGCCGCCCTGCTCAGTGACGAGGTCGACGCCATTATGGCGCCGATGATCGGCATGGCCAGCCAGGTTGAAGCCGGTGAAATTCGACCCTTGGCCGTCAGTCAGGAAGAAGTCGATGTCCTTCATGAAGGCATCCCGACTTTCGCCAGCGCCGGTGTCGACTTTATCATGGGTGATGTTGGCGGCGGCATCTATTTGCCGGCCGACACTCCCGATGATGTCGTACAGGCTTGGGAAGAAACGCTCCACGCGCTTTTCACCAGTGACGAAGTCGTCGAAGCGCTTGAAGAGTTCTTTATTGCGATCAACTTCCAGACCGGGGAAGAATTTTCCGACATTCTCGCTCAACGCAATCCAGAACTTGAAGAAATCGTCGACCATCTCGATCTGCGTCTGACACAATAGGATTGCTCGACGGGCGCGGGGCTTGCCTTTTCCTCCCAAGGTGGGGCCCGCGCCCCTACTCTTTTTTGTGCCACGCAGATTTGCCGTCGCCGTATGCGACCCGGCAAACGAGATAAGGGCGCCTGATTGATGGGGCAAAGACCAAAGCTCGCGGCCTTCCTTTCAAGCCGCGAATTTTACGTTGGCATCGTGCTGCTTGGCATTGTGGCCGCCGTCTTCTGGGCCAGCCGCGCCTATCCGTTCGTTCCCTGGTCAATGGGTGGGCCGCCTGGCTTTTATCCGCGCTTTCTGGCCGTCATTCTGGCGGCGTTGGTCGTGTTCATGGCGATCGAAGCTTTCCGCAATCCAACGCCGCTGACGCGTCCACCATCCGACTTCGCCATCAGAGTCGCCTTGGCTTTCGGATTGTTCTTTTCGGCATCACTTCTCTTGCTGCCACTGGGATTTCGATTGACCGCCGGCCTGGTATCGCTGGGCCTGATGCTCATCATCATCGACCGCCCGTCGGTCACTCCCAAATCCGTGGCGATCATGGTGGTGACCGCGTTCGGCATCTCTTTGTTGCTTGCTTTCGTATTTCAGGATCTGGCCGGGCGACGCCTGCCCTACGGCGCCGTCTTTTCCTGACTTCTATTTACCTGTGAACCTGGGCGGCCGCTTTCATGGAAATTCTCGGCAATCTTTGGACTTTGTACAGTTCCGGCGCGGGCATGGTCTTCGCGCCTTATCCCCTGTTTTTGATTCTAGCCGGCACTGTCTTGGGGATCGGTTTCGGCGCCATGCCCGGCCTGTCATCGACCATGGCGCTGGCAATCCTAACGCCTCTCACCTTCCGTCTTGGTGCCGGCGACGCCATGGCCTTTCTGATCGCGGTCTATATTGGTGCGGTGTTTGCGGGCGCCCTCTCGGCCATATTGGTCAACATTCCGGGCACCCCGTCATCGATCGCCACCAGCTTCGACGGATATCCGATGGCCCGGCGCGGCGAAGCAGGACGCGCCATCGGGCTGGCAACGATGTCATCGTTCCTTGGCGGCTTTTTCGGCCTCATCATCTTGATGACGCTTTCTCCCGCATTGGCCCAGGCCGCCCGGTCTTTCGGCTCCTGGGAATATTGCCTGCTGGCATTGTTGGCGTTGACGTTGATCAGCTATGTCAGCAGCAGTTCCGTCATACGCGGGCTCATTGGCGGCGTTCTCGGGCTCTTGATCGCGACGATCGGGGCCGATGTGATCATGGCCTATCCACGCTTTACCTTTGGCGTCGGAGAATTGGGCAGTGGGCTCAACATGATCGTGCTGATGATCGGATTTTTCGGGTTTGCCGAGATTTTCAGCCAGATCGAGGAGCGTCATCGCCCTCATATCCACCAAAGGGTCACCAATCTGCTCGGGGCGGTTCAGGACCTCAAAGGTCAAGCCGTCAACATCCTGAGATCGTCATCGATCGGCGCCGGAGTCGGCATCCTCCCCGGCGCAGGCGGTTCCATCGCCAGTATTGCCGCCTACGGCATTTCGCGCCGGTTCTCCAAGACCCCCGAAAAATTCGGTGACGGGTCGGTTGAAGGTCTTGCCGCTGCCGAATCATCCAACAATTCGAGTGTCGGGGGCGCACTGGTTCCGATGATGACCATGGGCATCCCCGGCGATCCGATGACGGCCGTACTCATCGGTGCGCTGATGGTCCACGGTCTCAGTCCGGGACCCGGCCTCTATATCGAGAACCCCGAATTGGTTTCGACCATCTTCCTTGGTTACTTCGTCGCGCTGATTTGTATGCTGATTGTCGGCCTCGGAGCCGCCCGTCTGTTCGCGCGGCTGATCGCCTTTCCGCGCCATCTCGTGCTTGGGGTCATCACGATCTTTTGCATACTCGGCACGTACAGCATCCAAAACAGCGTTTTCGACGTCGGCGTCGCAGCGGTTGCGGGATTGATCGGGTTCCTGCTGAAAAAGGTTGGCATTCATCCAGCCCCGATCATTCTGGGAATCGTGCTGGGGCCCATGTTGGAGAACAATTTCCGCCGGGCAATCCTGCTGGGTGATGGCGATCTGTCGCCGTTCCTCACGCGGCCGCTAAGTCTGACCATGATCTTGATCATCGCGTTTGTTCTGTTCGCCGGCCCCATAGTCCGGCTGATCAACAGCCTGAGAGTTAATTCAAGAGCATAAGGATGCGCTCACCCGCCACAGCCCTCTTTCAACCGTATGCGGCGTCGAAGCTCGGCTTCAGCGCCGCATAAAGCTCGCGGAAACGCGCCAGCCTTGGGGCCAGACGGCCGGTCATCGCGGCATCGGGTTCGATACGGGACTCCTCCCTTGGCGGTGTCGCCACTGTTGCAGGATGGCTGCCGGTGACGGCGATTTGTGCCAGACGGGCAGCGCCAAGGGCTGGGCCGACTTCTCCGAGTGACCGGTATATCATCGGCCGGCCCATGGCGGCGGCAATGATCCGGCCCCAGACGCTGGACCGGGCGCCGCCGCCGATGACGGTGAACGTCTCCGGATCGGTGCCCGCGCCGCGCATCACGTCGACACCATCGACCAATCCGAAAGACACGCCTTCGAGCACCGAATAGGCGATATCTGCCGGCCCTGTTTCGGGATCCAACCCAAAAAAGACGCCACGCGCGGCAGAATCGCTGTGCGGGGTCCGTTCGCCCGTCAGATAGGGCAAGAAGATCGGGCAGCGCTCAGGGACGGCGGTGTCGGCGGCGGCGGTGAACGCGCCGGCATCTTTGAATCCGACAAGCCGGGCGGCCCAGTCGACACAGGCCGCAGCCGACAGCACAACCGTCATTTGATGCCAGGTGTTTGGAATGGCGTGACAAAAGGCATGCAGCCCCCGGCCGGGATCCGGGCGGAAACCGTCCGAAACGGCAAAGACGACGCCGGATGTGCCCAGGGAGACGAAGGCCGATCCCACCGTAACGACACCCATGCCGACCGCCCCGGCGGCGTTGTCGCCGCCCCCACCGGCAATCGGTATCCCGGCACGCAACCCCCATTGGCCGGCCAGATCACCGCGCAGGGTCGCCGACACTTCGGTGCCCTCGACCAAGCGCGGCATCTGCGACACGGACATGCCGCAGGCGTCAAGCAAGGCCGTCGACCAGACCCGGCGGCCAACATCAAGCCATAAGGTGCCCGCGGAATCCGACATGTCCGATGCCTTCTCGCCCGAAAGGTGCCAGCGTAGATAATCCTTGGGCAAAAGGACGGTCGCGATTTGATTGAACAGGTCGGGCTCGTGTTCGCGCATCCAGAGAAGCTTCGGCGCCGTGAACCCAGCCATAGCCTGATTGCCGGTCAGCGTGCGAAGATCGGGTGCCAGTTGTTCCAGTTGCGCGCATTCGGCCTGCGCACGGCCGTCATTCCACAGCATGCAGGGGCGCAGCACACGGTCTGACGCGTCCATGACGGTCGCGCTGTGCATCTGGCCGGACAGGCCGATCCCCTCGACAGCGCCCATCAGATCAATGTGATCCCGCGCCAGTGAGGACATCACCTGATCGGTGGCGGCAATCCAGTCGGCCGGGTCATGTTCGGACCATCCCGGTTTCGGACGCGAGACGGAAACCGGCGCTGTCGATTGGGCGAGCGGCTGTCCTTCGGCATTGATGACGACAGCCTTGACGCTGGAAGTCCCCAAATCGAGACCGAGATACACTGGCTGTTCCTCCGCTTTTCATTATGATCACCGGTTAGTTAGAAAACCGGCGTGGCGGGATTCTTGTTCGATAGAACGCAGATGTTGCATTTGCATCAGCATAGTGTCAAACGCGACGACAACAAATTCAGTCGGCAGTCGATGCAATGACGCGGACACAAAACGCAAGGACAGGGGAGAAATATGTCGAGACCGTCGACCCAAACATCCTCAGCGACCTTTGTCATCGGACTGGACTACGGCACCGCCTCGGCGCGCGGGGTTCTGATCGACGCTGGGAATGGCAAACTGATCGCCCGCGAAAGCGCCGATTATGCTCATGGCACCTACGACACCGTTGGCCCCGACGGTTCCCGGCTGCCGTCCGACTGGGCGCTGCAGGACGGCGATGACTGGCTGCGGGCTGCCGAAAAAATACTTTCCGCGCTCGCCCTCGCCATTCCGTCTGGTGGGACGGTCGCCGGAATCGGCATCGATGCCACGGCCAGCACGCCTCTGCCAACCTTTGCCGACGGAACACCGTTATCGCGCCGCTTTCCGACCGCGCCGCATGCTTTTGCAAAATTATGGAAGCACCACGGCGCCCAACCCTGGGCCGACCGGATCGAGGACCTGGCGCCGTCCTGCCTTGCCCGAACCGGCGGCCGGACATCCTGCGAATGGCTGCCGTCCAAGGCGGGCGAGATCGCCGGCAGAGCGCCCGAGATATGGGACGCGACCGAACGATTTATCGAGTGCGGCGACTGGCTCGTCTGGCAGTTCACGGGCGAAGAACGGCGCAGCGTCTGCCAGGCCGGGTACAAGGCCCATTGGACCGATGACGGCTATCCCGATATCTTGGACACGATCGCGCCCGGCCTTTCGGACCGGCTGGCGCCGCCACTGCCCGTCGGGACGGCGGCAGGCACAATGACGCCGGAATGGGTGGCACGAACAGGGCTTCCAAACGCCCCGACGGTTGCCGTGGCGACGATCGACGCGCACGCCGCCGTCCCAGCCGTTGGGGTCAGCGAGACCGGCACACTGGTCGGGTCGCTCGGCACGTCATCCTGCTATCTGTTGATGGCCGATCGCCTGGAACTGGCGCCGGGGATCGCCGGCGCCGTAAAGGACGGCATCATGCCGGGCAGTTGGGGCTATGAATCCGGTCAGGCGGCCTTTGGCGACATCCTGTCGTGGTTCGTCCGCTCGTTTTGTGCCGGAGAAGCGCCGGCCGCGGCTTTCGAGCGCTTGAATGCCGAAGCCGCCGGTATACGGCCCGCCGGGACGGGGCTGCTGACCCTCGACTGGCACAACGGGTGCCGCACGCCGCTGGTTGACCCCGCGCTGAGCGGATCCGTGATCGGACTGACGCTCCAGACCCGGCCCGTCGATCTTTACCGCGCGCTTATGGAAGGCATCTGCCTGGGGGCCCGGCGTATCGTCGAGGTGCTGGAAAACAGCGGGCTGCCCGTTCACCGCCTCGTCATCACCAGCGGTCTGGCCGAGAAAAATCCCCTGCTGTTGACCATCCTGACAGACATCATGAACCGGCCGGTGGCGGTGCCGGACGCCCCAGAGGCAACCGCACGGGGCGCGGCGATTCACGGCGCCGTGGCGGGCGGCTGCTACGCCGACTTTCCATCCGCTGTCGCCGCGCTCGGCCGCCGCAGCGGACGCAGCCTGGAACCCGACCCCGAGGCCGCCGCCCGCTACGAGACGCTTTACGGGCTCTACCGGCAAGAAGCGGACGCCAAAGGCGGCAGCGATATGATGCGCCAATTGCGGCATTTCCGGGAGTAGTTTCCCTTAAAGATTGCGCTATTTCATCGAATTCACTACTGATGCGGGCATCGATTCCCGAACCGTCATCAGTTTGGTTATATGCCGCCACCCTCCGCCCCACACGACGCCCTATTCAAGGCGCTACTCGACGACCCTCGCCGCGCAGCTTCGGTTCTGAACGATTATCTCCCGCCGGAGATCGCACACATGCTGGGACACGCGCTGCCGGAGCCGGTCGATGGCAGCTTTATCGATGAAGATCTCGCCAACA
>LFIK01000921.1_pt1 | contig 22636 bp, 15 predicted proteins | sample 643401 | NCBI WGS metagenome assembly LFIK01 (sample SAMN03777447, study PRJNA286221) | soda lake metagenome | biome: soda lake; feature: Kulunda steppe; material: water; isolation source: sample T5-Br brine of Lake Tanatar-5 | place: Russia: Kulunda steppe | collected 2010-07
GGCCACCTTCCGGAGCGGGCCCAGAACAGGGCGTCACTGCAATTCGATCCCCACGCGGGCGGCCAGCCCCTGCGCATCGACGACCGACAGCGTCACGAAACCGGGACCGTCGAGTCGCAGCCGGGCCTCGCGCTCATGGCTCCGGACAAGTACGGGCCGGCCATTGGCAAACCAGGTGAACGGGGCCTCGCCGCGTTCGATTCGCGCAAGCACCTGCCCTGCAACCGGCACCAGCGTCGCGCCATCAGGCGGAAAGGCCAGGGCGGGGGCGTCGTGTGCGATGCCGGGGCGCGCGCCAAAGCGGCGCAATGGTGCCGGCAGGTCGGAATGCGCGAGGGTCAGGGCCGCAGGCGGGGCAGGCGGCAAGGCGACGGGCGCGCGCCCCAGATTGCCGAATACCTCGAACAAGAGTGGTGCTGCTACATCGATCCCGTAGATCCCCGGAACTGGGGCGCCATCCGCCCGCCCGACCCAGACACCCACCACATGCGCGCCGTCGAACCCCACCGCCCAGGCATCGCGATGCCCGTAGGAGGTGCCGGTCTTGAACGCCAGCCGCCAATCCGGCAGATGCGCCGGACGCGGGGCAGAGGCGAGGATATCGCCCAGATGCCATGCGGCCTCGGTGCTGATGACCGTGCGCCCCGTCGCGCCACCCGCCCCCTCGGCCGAGAGCGCGACGCCCGCGCCACCGCGCGCGATGGCCGCGTATAGCTGCACCAGCCCCTCGAGCGACAGCCCCACCCCGCCCAACGCGACGGCAAGACCGGGTGCGTCGCCGGGCACGACGGCCCTGACCCCGGCTGCGCGCAGTGCCGCCATCAGCCGCGCCGGTCCAAGTGCCTCGGTCAATTCGACCACGGGCAGGTTGAGCGAGATCTGCAGCGCCTCGCGCGCGCTGACCGGCCCGCGGAACATCCGGTCGAAATTCTGCGGTGCGTAACCGCCAAACTGCGCCGGGCGGTCATCGAGCAGCGTCTCGGGATGCGCCAGCCCGTCCGAGAACGCCATGCCATAGACCAGCGGCTTGAGGGTCGAGCCCGGTGAGCGCAACGCCTGGGTCATATCGACAAAGCCCTGCCGGGCCGGGTCGAGGTAATCCCCCGCCCCGACCGAGGCGCGGATCTCGCCGGTCACCGGATCGGCGACCATCAGCGCGACACTGGCGGCACGCGGCAGCCCGCGCAATCCGCGTCTTGCGACATCTTCCAGCGCTTCCTGCAGGGGGGCATCGATGGTCGTGCGGTGTAGCCGGGTGTCAGGCGTCGCCGCGCGCAGCCGGTCGGCCAGATGCGGGGCCAGCGCCGGAAAGCCGCGCCGCGCCTGCGGCAGCGCCTCGGCCCTGGCGGCGCGCGCGGCCTCGGGGGTGATCACCTCGGCGCGCACGGCCCCTGCAAGCACCCGGTCGCGCGCCGCCCGCGCGCGGTCGGGATGCCGGTCGGGGGCGCGTGCGGTCGGGGCCTGCGGCAGCGCCACGAGCAGTGCCGCTTGCGCCTCGGTCAGCCGCGCGGGTTCGCGCCCGAACCAGGCAAGGCTGCCCGCGCGCAGCCCTTCCAGATTGCCGCCCATCGGCGCGTGATGCAGATAGAGCGCGAGGATTTCGTCTTTCGACAGAACCCGTTCCAGCGCCAGCGCCAGCCGAATCTGGCGCAGCTTGCCTGCCCAGGTGCCGGTCGGCCCGTCCTCGATCAGCCGTGCCACCTGCATCGTCAGCGTCGAGCCGCCCGAGACCGCGCGCCCGTGCCGCACGGCCTGTCCGGCGGCGCGCAACAGCGCCAGCGGGTCGACGCCCCGGTGGCGGTAGAAGCGCCGGTCCTCATGCGCGAGCAGCATCGCCCGATAGCTCGCGTCCACGCGGGCCGGGTCCACCCCCAATCGCCAGCGCCCGTCGGCGACCGTGTAGGCGCGTAGCAGCGACCCGTCGCGCGCCAGCACCTCGACCGAGGTTTCGGGCGCGAGTTCCGGCAGCTCGGTCGCCGCCACCCAGCGCATCGCCCCCCACCCGCCGCCGATGGAGAGCGTCAGCAGAACGAAGCCCAGCGCGAGACGCAGGGTCATGGCGTGATCACCACCTGACCCGTCGCCCCGACCGCGCGGTTGGTGGGGCGATACATGTCCTCGACCTTCGCCGCCGGGTGGTGGAAAACCCCGGGCGAGACTGCACGTGCGATATAGGCCAGTCGCAGCGGCGCGTCCGAGGTCCAGTCGACCGCGGCGAGGAAGCGGTCCGAGCGCGCCTCGGTCGTCTCTGCGCCCTCCTGCAGCCCGAGCCAGTCCAGCGCGCGGATATCGCCTTCGCGCAGCAGGTTGGCATTGTCGATCTCGAAGCCCGCGGGCAGCGCGTCGTCGATCATCAGCCGCCCGCCCGCGACCCCGCGATCCGGGCGAATTTCCAGCACGCTAACGACGCGGTCGCCGACGCGCAGGTCCGCCGGGTCGATTTCATCGCCTTCGACCGAATAGAGGCTACGCGAGATGCTGTAGCCCACCCCGCCGGCCTGCCCCGGCACCTCGGGCACGCCAAAGGCCGAGAGGGTTAGTGTCACCGGACGCTCGCCCTGATTGCCGATCACCACCGGCCCGCCTTCGAGCCCCGCCAGAACATTGCCCGACACCGGCTCCCCGTCGCGGGTAAGTCCCTGCGCCTCGGACCCCAGCGCCATGGCGGCCTGTAACGACCAGACGGCTTCCTGTGTCGAAAGCTGGTCGGCGGTCCCGTGCCCTGTCAGCATCCCCGCCAGTTGCACGCGGTCGACTGCCCCGCTCCCCGCTTCGACCGCCAGCGCGAGCAGCCCGGCCGTATCGCGCAGGTCGGTGCCGTAATCCGCGCGCATTCCGCCGTCGTCGCTGCCGATCAGCCCGCGCGCGCGGGTGAACATCCCATCGGCGCGTTGCTGGTCGCCATAAGCGGCCAGCGCCGCGCCGAGCTGGGCGGCGGCGAGCGGCGTGTCGAACTGCTCGGCCAGCGTGTCGGCATAGTAGCGCAGATCGCCGAGCGCGGCCTCTCCCGCGCGGGCGAGGACATGAAACGCATAGGCATAGCCGCCCGCACCGCCATAGAGCTGGCCTGCCATGGCGACCTCGTTGCGCAGATTGTTCAGCGCCATGCGCAGCGCTGATGCGGGCACATCGGCGCCCTGCGCCTCGGCGCGCAGCAGCACATCGGTCACATAGGCGTCGAGCCACAGATCCTGCCCGCCGGTTCCCCACAGCCCGAAGGACCCGGTTCGCCCCTGCCGTGTCAGAATGCTGTCGATGGCGCGCTGCACCCGGGCGCGCGCCTCGGCCTCGGTCACAAGCCCCAATTCGGCCACCGCGTTCGAGGCCAGCAGCAAGGGCTGTATGGACGACGCGATCTGTTCGGTGCAGCCATAGGGATAGGCGTTCAGCCGTGCGATCAGCCCCGGGACGTCCAGCGCTGCCCCGGCCCCGGCCACGACCGTTGCCTGCGCCGTGGCGGGGCGCAGCCCGGTCAGCGCGTCCTCGGTGAAGGTGAAGGACTCGCCCGGCGCAAGCGTGAATTGCGACGACCGCGCGATCTCGGGGTCGGTGTGCTGGACCGTAAGGCGCATCTCGCGGCTGAGGCTGCGCCCGTCCGGTGTGGTCAGCGTGATCGTGTAGAGGTGCGTGCCCACGCGATCGGGCGCAAGCTCGATCTCCAGCGCCCCGCGCCCGCCTTCGTCCAGCGTCACGGTCTCTGGCGCCGCGCCAAGACCGTGCCCGTCCACTGACAACGCCATCTCGCCTGCCGGGCCGCTGGCGTGGGTCAGGTCCAGTCGCAGGCGGCTGACATCGCCCGGCACCATGAAGCGCGGCAGGCTGGGCTGCACCACCACCGGGTCGCGCACCAGCACATCGGCGCTGGCCTGCCCGACCCCCTCATCCGACCAGAGCACGGCCATCAGCCGCACCGTGCCGTTGAAGGCGGGCAGGTCGAAGCCCAGCGTCGCGCTGCCATCCTCAAGCGCCACGGGCCCGGTGAAGAAGGCCAGCAGATCCTCGCTCGGGGCAGGCCCCGCGCGTACAGCGGCCATCGCATCGCCGCCCGAGCGCACATCACCCATCGCGCCCGCCCGCGCGTCGATCAGTCGCCCGTAGATGTCGCGGATCGCCACGCCCAGTTGCCGCTGGCCAAAGAAATGGCCCAGCGGGTCAGGGGCCTCATGCCCGGTCAGCGTCAACACGCCCAGGTCGACCGCGGCAAGGGTCGCATAGGCCGGGCCATCCGTGAAATCGGGCAGGTCGAGCGTGACCTCCAGCCGCTCGCGCGGGTTGGCCTCGACCGGGGCCGTCAAAACCGCGTCGAGCGCGCGCGTGCCGGGCGCGACGCTTGCATGGGCCAGACCCAGCGCACGGGCCGGCATCTGGTCGGCCGCGTCCGATGGGCGGATCAGGCTTGCGGTGACATAGGCCCCGGCGCCCCAGTCCTCGGTCACCGGCAGGTCGATCACCGTCTCGCCCTCGACCTCGACAAGCCGCGAGTGGATCAGCCGGTCCGACAGGACCGAGACCAGCGCCGTTCCCGTTCCTTCGGGGGTGAGACGCAACCGCGCCACATCGCCGGGCGCATAGGACGCAGCGTCGAGGGCGACAGGCAGCATGTCGGGCGTCTCGCGCGCGGTCGGGGCGGCGTACCAGCCCGCGGTGAAGGGGACTGAGGCGCTAGCGAAATCGCTGCCCTCGCGCGTCACGCGCAATTCGAACTGGCCCCAGTCAACCGGCACGCGCAGGGTCGCAGGGCCACCGGTCAGCGTCAGACTGCCTTCGTCTATGCGGCTGCGCTCGGTCATGGGCTCCCACGACCAGCGGCCATCCTGGCTGAACCACTGGTAGCGGGTGGTCACGCGGCTGACCTCCCAGCGCAGCTCGCCGGAAATGGCCGCCCCGTCCGGCCCCACGAGTGCAAGGTCGAACTCGGCCGTGGCGTTTTCGGGCAGGGTGTCATCGAAACCGGGCCGGATGGCGATCACCGGGGCGGTGGGGAGCAACGGGCGCGTCAGGTTACGCTCGACCGGGCGCGAGGCACCGTCGATCAGCGTGGCGGTCAGGCTCAGCGCATAGGGGCGCGGCTCGAGCGTCAACCCGTCCAGCGGCAGCGCCGCCTGCAAATACCCCTCGGCATCGGTCATCGCCCCGCGCGGCAGCATCCGGCGCTGCGGGTCGAGGCGCTGGTCATGGCGCCCGAAGCGGTAACCGGGCCAGCCCGCCAGTTCATCCGTGGTGCGCAAAGTCACCGACGCTTCGAGCGTCAGCCCCGCTGCCGGGGCGCCGAAAAGATGCCGCGCGGTGACGTCAAGCCGGGGTGGCGAGGCCAGGTCCACGGGGCCGTCCTCGGTCAGCGACAGGTCGAAATCCACCCGCTCGGGCAGGAAATCCTCGACTAGGACAGAGGCCGAGGCCAGCGGCTCGGCCTCGGGGTCCGACAGCATCTCGACCCGCCAGACCCCGCGCGGCACATCGCCGACCAGCGGCAGGGCAAAGACATGCCCGCCCGCGCGTTCCTGCTGGCTGACGATGCGCGAATATTCTACCCCGTCGGGCCGCATCAGCCGCGCGATCATCGGCAGGCCGTGCAGCGCCTGCGCGCGGTGGTCGCGGGCAAGAGCCGTGACATGGATCACCTCGCCCGCGCGGTAGGCACCGCGATCAGTGGCGAGGAACAGGTCGATGGGCCCGGGGGCCGCGCGCCCCTCGACGCCGCGGTCCGAAAGGTCGAATTCGGGCTCGTCCAGTGACAGCATCGCCATGTCGGTTTCACTTTCGACCAGCACCATGACAGGCGCGGCAGGTCCGGTCCCGCGCGTCAGCGCATCGTCAAAGCGTGCGTGGCCCCGCGCATCGCTGAGCGCCTCGCCCAGGACACGGTTGGACCCTGCCAGAAGCGCCACGCGCACCCCCTCGACCGGCTGGCCGTCGGACAGGCGCTGGACGACGACATGCAGCCCGTCATTGCCCGCCAACGTCGTCAGCCCCAGATCCGAGACCATGAACCACTGCATCGCGGGGGTCACGTCGTAGGTGTCCGCCCCCGGCACTGCTGCGCGCAGGACATAGAGGCCGGGCTCCAGTTCCCCGGCCTCGTCCAGCGGCAGGCGCGAGGTGGTGGTGCGGTTCAGCGTGCCCTCCAAACGGGCGCTACCGGACCAGACCGGTTCGGCCAGCAGGTTTTCGAACTGCTGCCCCTCCCACGGGCCGAGGCTGCGGGCGAAATCGCCGCGACGGACGGCCGTGACGAGGTTGCGGTCCGACACGCGCAAGAGCCGCAGATCCAGCCGCTCGGCATTGACCGTCTCGACCGGCAGGGCGCGTGAGCCCGAGGCAGGCAGCACATAGCCGCGTCCGGGAAAGCGTACCAGCGGGCTGCGGTCGCGGATGTAGACCTCGAGCGGGATATCCTGCACCAGCGCATTGCCCGAGGTCGATGGCAGCCCGGCGCGCAGCGTCACGTTGTAATTCGCCCCGTAATTCACGCCGCTGAGGCAAATCTGCGCGCCCTCGGCCTCGACCGCGAGGCCGGGGATGGAGCTTTGGACATAGGGCGCATAGTCCCGGGCCGCGGCGAGGTCTTCGGAGAAGGTCACGCAGATGCGCGGGGTGGCGCTGGTCGCCTCGACATCGTGGAAAAGCTTGCGAAAGCCATATTGGCTGCGCAACTCCGTCAGCTTATCGGGCGCGATGCCGGGCGACAGGCGGTCCGCGACGCGCAGCGCGGCGAGCGCGGCCTCGCCCCGGAACGCGGCTTCCAGCGCATTGGACAGCGCCACCAGCGCACTTGCGCGCACCGGTCCGTCCGGCGTGCGCAGCACGCCATTGAGCGCGGCGCTGACCGCGCTGCGGTTCAACTCCCACCGGTTGCCCTGCCCCGACTGCGCCTGCATCCGCGCGGCGCGGGCATAGGCCAGCCAGGCCTGTGCACTGTCGGCCACGGTCACGGCGGCCCCGGCGCGCGCCAGCGCGTCACCGCCCCCAGCCCCGCTGAGAAGCTCCGCCTCGCTCAGTGCGCCTGCGGTGTGACGCAGCGCCATACCCTCGGCCTGCGTACGCGCATCGGTGAAATCGCCGCTGTCGAGAAAGCCCAATTCGGCGCGGACCGCATTTGCGGTTGCGATCCGCTCGGGCGCGACAGCGGTGATCCGCCCGGAAATCGCGCCCTCGAACGGGACCGCCGGGCCGGGCGCGGATTTCGGGAAACACGCCCCGGCGCGCTGATTGAAGGTAAAGGCCGTGCAGTCGTCAAGCCGCAGGCATGTGGCGTGGCACTGCGTCAGCGTGGTGTTGAAGATCGGCGTGAGATCACCACCGGGCAGATCGGTATCGGCTGCCGTGGTCGCAAAGCGCGGCGGAATCGGGCTGTCCTGCGCCAGCGCGGGTGCGCCCAGCAGGGCCAGTGTGCAGGCCGCTGCTGCCGCAAAGGGGGCTCTCCGCCCTCGGCCGTGCTGGGCGCGGCGCACCGCGCGCGTGTCTTGGGCAAGATGAAACGACATGGCGGAACCTCGCGCACGGGAGACACTGTCACGCTAGCATGACGCGCCCCGCGCATGCGACGATTCTTCGCGCTGACACGTGCTTGTGTCGGCTGCCGTCGTCGCTCGGATCAGTTTCTTGCGGGGACTGGTCCGAGACAGGCGACAGAGCGTCCAGGCTGGTCGATTGCAGCAGATGGTGGCTGGAGCGGGCAGCGGGAATCGAACCCGCACCAAGAGCTTGGAAGGCTCGTGTGATACCATTTCACCATGCCCGCGCTGCGCCTACGGCTAGCCCAAGCCCTCGCACCGGTCAAGAGGCGAGCCGCGCCCGCCCGGGCAGGAAGATGGTCAGCAGCCCCAGGGCAGGCAGTACGGCACAGGCCTGAAACACCCAGGCGATGCCGCGCGCATCGGCCAGCACACCTAACGCGGCGGCCGCAATGCCCCCCATCCCGAAGGCGAGCCCGAAGAAGATGCCTGCGACCAGTCCCACGCGCCCGGGCAGCAGCGCCTGCGCATAGACCACGATCGCCGGAAAGGCCGAGGCGATGATCACCCCGATCGCCACCGACAGCACCCCGGTCGCGACGAGCCCGCCATGCGGCAGCATCAGTGTCAGCGGCAGCACGCCGAGGATCGAGGTCCAGATTACCACCAGTGGGCCGAAGCGGTCGCCGATCAGCCCGCCCAGCATCACCCCGGCGGCCGTGGCTGCTAGGAACAGGAACAGCATCTGCTGCGCCACCTCGATCCCCAGATCGAAGCGGTCGATCAGGAAGAAGGTGTAATAGCTGGTGATACTGGCCGTGTAGGCGTTCTTGGAAAAGGTCAGCATGATCAGCACGGCGATGGCCAGACTCACCGACCGGCGCGGCAGGCCCGGGCGGGGGGCGGGCCGCGCCGCGCGCGCCTGCGCGCGGGCGAGCGAGCCATACCACGCACCCACCCGGTTCAAGAGCACCATCCCCACCAGCGCCAGCACGGCAAACGCCGCAACACTGGGCCGACCCAGCGGCACCACGATGAACGCCGCGAGCAGCGGTCCCAGCGCCGAGCCGGCATTGCCGCCGACCTGAAACAGCGATTGCGCCGTCCCGAAACGCCCGCCCGAGGCGAGGCGCGCGACCCGGCTCGCCTCGGGGTGAAAGACGGCCGAGCCGATGCCGATCAGCATGGCTCCCGCCAGAAGCCCCGCGTAGCTGGGTGCGATAGCCAGCAAACCCACGCCCAGCAGCGTGGAGCCCATGCCGACCGGCAGGGATTGCGGCATCGGGCGGCGGTCGGTGATCAGCCCGACCAGCGGTTGCAACAGCGAGGCGGTGACCTGAAAGGCAAAGGTCATCAGCCCGATCTGCCAGAAGGCGAGGTCGAATTCGAGCGCCAGCAGCGGATAGATCGCGGCCAGCAGTGACTGCATGATGTCGTTGATCATGTGGCACAGGCTGATCGCGACCAGCACCAGCCAGGTGGTCTTTGCAGCAGGTGTGGCGGCGGCGTCGCTCATCACAGGCCCTTCACATGTTCAGTGCCTCCCTACCGGCTTGCGGGCAGGTCGGCAACCTCACAGCAGCGGCGAGGCCAGCGCCACCGTGTTGTTGCGCAGCCGCCGCAGAAGGGACCAGCTGGCCACCGCATCGCGCGGCAGAGGGCGCGCGCGCTCGCGATAGCTTGCCTGGCGGGCGTCGAGTTCGTCCGTCACTTCGGCGCATTGGAACAGCAGCGAATTCTCGTAATTAAGATCGAAGCTGCGATGATCCAGATTGGCGGTGCCGATCATGCCGAACAGCCCGTCCACCGTGACGATCTTCGAGTGGATCAGCCCCGGGCGGAACAGCCAGATCCGGACGCCCGCGCGCAAGAGGTCGGGGAAGAGGCTCTCGCTCGCCGCGCCCACGATCAGACTGTCATTGCGTTCGGGCAGGATCAGGTCCACCGCCACCCCGCGCGCCGCGGCCGAGCAGAGCGCCTTGTGCAGCGCGTGATCGGGCACATAGTAGGGTGTCGTGACGCGGATCTGGCGGGTTGCAGCGTAGAACATGGCGCGCAGCGCGTCCGACGGGGTGGTGTGGATGTCATCGGGACCCGAGGCGATGACCTGCGCGATGACATTCTGTGGCCGGACGGGCGGCCTGTCCTCGGACAAGAGCGCGCTGAGATCTTCGGCGTGATGGGTCATCCAGTCATGCAGGAACACGGCCTGCTGTTGCCGCACGGCGGGCCCCTCCAGCCGCAGCAGGATATCGACCCAGGGCGCATAGCGTGGCTTGATGGCAAAAGCCGCGTCGGCACAGTTGCGGCTGCCGATCCAGCTGGTGCGATTGTCCACCACCACGATCTTGCGATGGTTGCGCAGGTCGACGCGCTGGAACAACATCGAGATCAGCGGATTGCCAACCGGGGCCGCGCGCTCCAGCGCCACGCCCGCCCCCTGCATCCGGCGCCAGAGCGAGGAGCGGATCAGCCAGCGCGCGCCGTGATCGTCGACGAGCACCCGACACGCGACGCCGCGCCGCGCAGCGGCGCAAAGCGCCTCGGCCATGCGGGTGCCGGTCTGGTCGGGCAGCCAGATGTAGAACAGCACATGCACATGCGATTGCGCTGTCTCGATGGCGGCGAACATGTCGTCCATCATCGCGTCGCCCTCGGGCAGCAGGGTCAGGCTGTTGCCGTCAAGCGGCTCGAAGCCGCTGGTGGTCTGCCCGGCGGCGAAGGCCGGGCGAGCGATGGGCGCAACCCTGTCCGAGGGTGCTGCAGGGCGCGGCTGCGCGGCGATCAGCTGGTTGCGCACCTCGCGCATTCGTTCGCGACGCGCGCGCTCCAGCCGGATCTCGCCGAAGAGGAAATAGGCCGCGATCCCCACACCCGGCAGCACCGAGATGACCGTGATCCAGGCCAGCCGCGCAGGCGGCGTTAGCCCGCCACGCAACAGCGCACGGATGATGAACACCACTTGCAAAGAGACCACCGCGACCAGTGTCACGCCAGCCATCCGCTCCCCTCCGCTGACCGGTTTCGCGCACAGTGTCACGCCGCTGCGGCAGAGTCACGCACCACAAGCGGGCATCCGCGCGACCGGGCAGGAAGCGCTTGAACCCCGCCACTGCAGGTGCTTAACCCACTCGGACAGTCACCCTGATCGAGGATCACATGCAACTCAGCCCGCGCGTCTTCGACCAGTATGTCGCACCGGCGCGACTGAGACCGCAACTCTGGCGGCTGCTCCTGGGGCTGGTTGTACTGTTCGCAGTCTATATCGCGTGGATGCTTGCACTCTTCGCGAGCGTCGAGTTTCTGGCGAGCGGGCTGAGCGCCGAGGCGACATTTGCCGAGATCGACACTGGCGGTACGCCCGCGACGCTGATCCTGCTGCTGTTGACCTTTGTGGGAATGGCACTGGGCACCTTCGCGGCCGTGCGGTTGGTTCACAAGCGTTCGGTGGCGAGCCTCTTCGGCCCGCGCGAATGGGTGCTGCGTGATTTCGCCTTCGGCGCCGGGGTCTTCGCGCTGGTCGCGCTGCCGGGCCTGATCTGGACCTTTGCTGCGCTCGACATGACCCCGGGGGTGGCGTTGTCGGTCTGGGTGATGTTCCTGCCGCTGGCGATCGGTGGACTGCTGATCCAGACCGGTGCAGAGGAACTGGTCTTTCGCGGCTATCTGCAGCAGCAACTCGCCGCGCGCTTTGCTTCACGCTGGGTGTGGATGGTGCTGCCCTCGGTCGTGTTCGGGCTGGTGCATTACGAACCCGAACACCTGGGCAGCTCGCTCTGGCCGGTGTTGTTCACGACCGGTTTCTTCGGCCTGCTGATGGCAGATCTGACAGCCCGCAGCGGTGCGCTGGGCATGGCCTGGGGGCTGCATTTCACCAACAACGTGCTGGCCATGCTGCTGATCACGACCGGCGAGGCGCTGGACGGGCTGGCGCTTTACCGGCTGCCCTTCAGCATCAGCGACACGCAGACAGTGCTTCCGCTTCTGGGCATCGATCTGCTGGGGATGATCCTGGTCTGGGCGATCTGCTGCTGGCACCTGCGCGACCGCTGATTGCAATTCTCGCACACCGCGCATATTTGGGCGGCAGCCGTGCAGGAAGCCCCATGAACTGGATCACCAACTACGTCCGCCCCACGATCACCTCGTTCTTCTCGCGCCGCGAGATGCCCGAAAATCTGTGGGAGAAGTGCCCCGGCTGCGGCACCATGCTGTTTCATCGCGAATTGACCGAGAACCAGCGCGTCTGCACCTCTTGCGGGCATCACCTTGCCATCGCCCCGCGCGAGCGTTTCGCGCATTTCTTCGACAACGGCCTCTATCGTGAGATCGAGGTGCCCCAGCCCATCGCCGACCCGCTGCAGTTCCGTGACCAGAAGCGCTATCCCGACCGGATGCGCACCGCGCAGAAGACGACGGGCGAGCGCGAGGCCATGCTGGTTGCGGAGGGCGAGGTCTACCGCACGCCGCTGGTTGCTGTCGCCCAGAATTTTGCCTTCATGGGCGGGTCGATGGGGATGTATGTCGGCAATGCCATCATCGCCGCTTGTCGCCATGCCGTCGATCGTCGCCTGCCCGTGGTGCTGTTCTCGGCCGCCGGGGGCGCGCGGATGCAGGAGGGGATCCTGTCGCTGATGCAAATGCCACGTACCACGGTCGCAATCGACATGCTGTGCGAGGCGGGGTTGCCCTATATCGTCGTGCTGACCGACCCGACCACGGGCGGCGTGACGGCCAGCTACGCCATGCTGGGCGATGTCCAGATCGCCGAGCCCGGCGCCCTGATCTGCTTTGCCGGGCCGCGCGTGATCGAGCAGACCATCCGCGAGACCCTGCCCGAGGGCTTTCAGCGCGCCGAGTATCTGCTCGAACACGGAATGCTCGACCGCGTCACACCACGCAGCAAGCAGCGCGCCGAGATCGCGACCATCCTGCGGCTGCTGACCAATCAGGGTCCGGTCATCTACGGTGATCTGCCGCGTCCCGACCCTGCTGCCGCGATCAAGGCCGCGCAAGTGCCGCCCGCCGCACCGAAAGACGACGGCGCATGACGCAGGCCGGGTCGGACGCGCTGCTGGCGCGGATGATGCAGTTCCACCCCAAGATCATCGATCTGACGCTGGAGCGTGTGTGGCGGTTGCTGGCGGCCTTGGACCACCCCGAACGCGCACTGCCGCCCGTGGTGCATGTCGCGGGCACCAACGGCAAGGGGTCGGTGCTGGCGATGCTGCGCGCGGGGCTAGAGGGGGCAGGGGCGCGCGCGCATGTCTATACCTCGCCGCATCTGGCACGGTTTCACGAACGCATCCGGCTGGCGGGCGATCTGATCGACGAGGCGACGCTGAGCGCGATCCTCGACGAATGCCTTGCTGCCAATGGCCCTGACCCGATCACGTTTTTCGAGATAACCACCTGCGCGGCCTTCCTGGCCTTCACAAGGACCCCAGCTGACTACACCCTGCTCGAGACCGGGCTCGGGGGGCGGCTGGATGCGACCAATGTGATCGACCGGCCCGAACTGACGATCATCACCCCGGTGAGCCTGGACCATCAACAGTATCTGGGCGAGACGCTGCCCGAGATCGCCAGTGAAAAGGCCGGCATCCTGAAACGCGGCGTGCCCTGCGTGGTCGGCCCGCAGGATGACGCGGCACTCTCGGTGATTGAGGCGCGCGCCGCGCGGCTGGGCGCGCCGCTTCTGGCTTACGGGCAGCACTGGCATGTCGGGGTCGAGGCCGGGCGGCTGGTCTATCAGGACGAGAGTGGCCTTCTCGACCTGCCGCTGCCCGTGCTGCCCGGCCCGCACCAGATTGCCAATGCTGGCATGGCGCTGGCCGCGCTGCGCGCACTCGGGCGCGATGCGGGGGCCGAGGCCGCGATGACCGAGGCCCACTGGCCCGCGCGGATGCAGCGCCTGCGTCGCGGTCCGCTGACGGATCTGCTCCCGCAGGGGCGGTTGTGGCTGGATGGCGGGCACAACCCGGCAGCGGGGGCGGCGCTCGCCGCATGCCTTCAGGGGATGGGCCCGGTCTGGCTGATCTGCGGGATGCTGAATACCAAGGATGTGGCGGGCTTCATGCGCCCGCTCGGGCCGCACACCCGGCATCTCTATGCAGTCTCGATTCCCGGCGAGGCGGCGACTCTGCCGGCCGAGGAAACCGCGCGCATCGCCAATCACACGGGCCTGACCGCCAGCCCCGCCGCCAGCGTCACGGCCGCACTCGGCACCATCGCGGCGCGGGACCCGCAGGCGCAGGTGCTGATCTGCGGCTCGCTTTATCTGGCGGGGCATGTACTGCGCGAAAATGGCTGAGGGCGGGGTCAGACCCCGCCCTCGACACGTCCTGTAGCGGACAGGCTTTACTGATACTGCGACAGATAGGCGAAGATATCCTCGGCCGAGCCGCGCAGGCGGTGGTTCATGTTCGACCGTGCCCGCGAATCGCCGGTGACCTCGCGCAGGAACCCGCTCGGATCCTCGACATAGCCGACGAAATTCTCTTCGTTCCAGACGATGCCATGCTCTTCACCCGCCGCGATGATCGCGTTCGAGTAGCGGGTGTAGCCTTCATAGGCACCGGCCTGGCGTCCTACCACGCCCCAGAGCTGCGGGCCGGTCGGTGCCGGGCGGTGGATCACATTGCCGTCGGGATCGACAACCCCGTGGCAGCTTGCGCATTGCCGAAAGCTCTGCGCGCCCGCCTCGGGGTCGCCTGCCTGGGCCGCCAGAGGCGACAGCAACAGCGCCGCAATGGCGGCAGCACTCATTCTGATCATCGATTACTCCTCTTGGTCCGGACGCGAATCACTCTCGCGCGGTCAACATTTTCGACTGTAACGTGCCTGCAACACTGCGCAAGATGGCATAATGGCCTGTCAGAAGAAGCAATGCCGCCCGGCGCGTGCACGCCGGGCGGCAAGGTGTCGCAATCGGGTCGCGCTTACGGCAGGGCCGGGATCTCGACCCGCGGCATCTCGCCGGTCAGCGCGTGCATGAAGGCCACGAGGTCGTCGAGTTCCTGCTCGGTGAAATCCTGCCCGAGCATCTGCTGACCCATGAGCTGCACTGCGTCATGCAGGTTGTCGACCGAGCCGTTGTTGAAATACGGGTAGGTCACAGCGACGTTGCGCAGTGTCGGCGTGCGGAAGGCGAACATGTCTGCCTCGTCTCCGGTCACCACGAAGCGCCCCTCATCGGTCGAGCCGGGCAGCTCGAAACGGTGGAAATTGCTGTCGGTCAACGCCGGCCCGCTGTGGCATGCCACGCAACCGGCATCGACAAACAGTTTCATCCCGTCGACCTGGCTTTCACTCATCGCTTGTGCGTCGCCGCGCAAAAAGCGGTCCAGCGGTGAATTGGGCGTATTCAGCGTGCGCTCGAACGTCGCGATGGCATGGGCAACATTGTCCTGATTGATCGGGTCGGGATCGTCCGGAAACGCCGCGCCGAAATGCTCGTGATATATGTCGAATTCCTTCAGGCGTTCGATGGCCTCGGCAAGCGTCATCGCCATCTCGATATCGGCCTGGATCGGCCCCAGCGCCTGGCCTTCCAGATCAGGTTCGCGCCCGTCCCAGAACTGCGATTCGAGGAAGCCCGAGTTCAGCACTGTCGGGGTATTGCGCTCGCCCACCTGACCGCCATGCCCCACGGCACGCGGAATCCGGTCGGCCCAGCCGAGTGCCGGGTTGTGGCAGGTGGCGCAGGAAATCACCCCCGAGGCCGAGATGCGCGGCTCGAAGAACAGCATCTTGCCCAACTCGATCTTCTCGGGCGTCATACTGTTGTCGGCAGGGATGGGCGGCAAATAGGGCAGCGGCTCGAAGAAATCCATGTATTCGTCGATCGTGTCGCCCGTTGCTGTCCCGGCAGCCAGCGCCAGCGCCAGCGCGCTTGCACAAAGTCGGGGCAGGGTGCGGATGGTCATGGTGGCCTCCTGTGGCTGATCTGCATCCGGCGCGCCGCAAGATCGGCGCGCTGCTTGGCCGAGCCTTGCATGGACGGCCTCACGAGACCTTGATCTGTATCAACCCGCTGATAATATTGAAATATCTATTTCCGGTACAACTGTTCGATCATCCCATCGGCGGCCAAGGCCGGGTCGCGTCGGCGGAGATCCAGTTCTGCACCCAGTCGGGCAGCGGCGGGCTCTCGGTCTCCTGCCCCATCGCGCTAAGCACCTCGGAGGGGGGCACGATGCCTTTTGGCGAGGTGATGGCCGAGCGGATCAGGATGTGATTGGCGCATTCCTCGCCCAGCCACATGCCCTGTTCAGTGTAGAGAAACCGATCATCCCAGCCGATGCAGCGGCTGCGTAGTTCGAAACGCTGAAAGACCTTCACCCGTCGGCGATACCGGGTCGAGTTGCCCGCCACGGTGATCCCCCAGCCCTTTGCCCGCAGCACCCCGATCAGCCCGGTCCGCGACGCCATCGGGATGCGCCCCAGATCGTAGAGCGTCAGCGTCCGGCCATTGTTCAACTCACGCCATGGGTCGAGATCCCACGGCCAGCAGCGGTGATGCGAAACGTGCGTATCGCAGATCTCCAAAGGCGGCGCGTTGCGCCAGATCCAGAGTTCCTTAGCAAATCGGATGAACGGATACATGGGCCCTTCCTTTCGCCCGCGAGGTGGCGTGCGGCCAACGCAGGGTCAAGCGCTATCGTCGCGTCACGGTCCGCGCGCTCAGTCGTCCGATGCCGCGATCCGCTCGAGCAGCGCCGCGCCGAAGCGCTCGACCCGCGCGTCGTCCATGCCGCGCAGCTGGGCCAGCGCGTCGGGCGTCGCAGGCTGCGCCTCGGCGATGGCGCGCAGCGTGCCGGGGGCCAGCGTCAGCAGCTTTGCGGTCCCGTCCGGCCCGCGTTCGAGTCCGCGCGCGACCTCGAACAGCGCGTCATAGAGCGCCCCCGCATCCCGCCCCGCCAGCTTGCGCCGCTGCGGATGCTGCGGCGCCGGTGTGTCCCCGGTGATGACCTGCAGGAACACGGCCCCGTAGCGGTCGAGCTTGGTTGCGCCCACGCCGGAGATACGCGCCATCGCGTCCATGTCGGCGGGGCGTTTCTCGGCCATCTCGATGAGCGTCCGGTCGGTGAAGATGACATAGGCCGGCACGCCCGCCGCCTCGGCCAGCGCGCGGCGCCTGGCCTTCAGCGCGGCGAGCAGCGGCGCATCCTCATCAGAGACAAGACCGCGCGCGGGCGCGCGGTCAGGGGCGCTGGTCACTGTATCCTCGCGCAGATGGATCGCCGTCTCGCCACGCAGGATGGGGCGCGCGGTCTCGGTCATGCGCAGGGCGCCGTGGCGCTCGGGGTCGGGGCGGATCAGGTCGCGGCCCATCATCTGGCGGAACACCGCCTGCCAGCGGGCGCGCGACAATTCCTGGCCCACTGCAAAGGTCGGCAGGTCGTCATGCCGGCGCTGCCTGACCTTGGGGGTCGAATTGCCGGTCAGGATGTCGATCAGATGCCCCGCGCCGAAACTCTCGCCGGTGCGCAGCATGGCCGACAGCGCCTTGCGCACCGGGGTCGTGGCATCGAACAGCCGAACGGGTGAGGCGCAGATATCGCAGTTTCCGCAAGGTTCGCAGGTTTCGCCGAAATAGCCCAGCAGCACCTGACGGCGGCAACCCGTGGCCTCGGCCAGCCCGAGAAGCGCGTTGAGCCGCGCATGATCGGCCTGCCGCCGCTCTATCGGGGCGGGGCTCTCGTCGATCTGGGCGCGGCGCAGGCGGATGTCGTCGGGGCCATAGAGGGTCAGCGTGTCGGCAGGTGCCCCGTCGCGGCCCGCGCGACCGATTTCCTGATAATAGGCCTCGATCGACTTGGGCAGGTCGGCATGGGCGACCCAGCGGATATCGGGCTTGTCCACCCCCATCCCGAAGGCCACCGTCGCAACCACAACCAGATCATCCTCGCGCTGAAACAACTCCTCGACCATTCGCCGGGCATGGGCGTCCATTCCGCCATGATAGGCGCGCGCGTTGTGGCCCGCCTCGACCAGCGCCTGCGCGATGGCCTCGGTCCGTGCGCGGGTGCCGCAATAGACGATGCCGGGCTGGCCCTTCTGCGCGCGGGCATATTCCATGATCTGCTTGCGCGGCTGGTTCTTGACGCGAAAGTTCAGCCGGATGTTCGGACGGTCGAACCCTCGCAGATAGACCTGCGGTTTCGCATCGGCGAACAGGCGGCGCATGATTTCGTCGCGCGTCTCGGCGTCCGCCGTGGCGGTGAAGGCGGCCAGCGGCACGTCGAGCACCCGCCGCAGATCGCCGATGCGCAAGTAGTCGGGGCGGAAATCATGGCCCCACTGGCTGACGCAATGCGCCTCGTCCACGGCGATCAACCCGCAGCGTGCGCGGCGCAGCAGGTCCATCGTCCCGCCCGAGGCCAACCGCTCGGGCGCGATGTAGAGGATCTTGAGCGTCCCGCGCGCGAGCCCGGCATGAACGGCCTCGGTCTCGGCCTCGGTATTGCCCGAGGTCAGCGCGCCCGCCGCGACCCCAACCGCCTGCAGGGCGCGCACCTGGTCGCGCATCAACGCGATCAGTGGCGAGATGACCAGTGTCACCCCGTCGCGGCACAGCGCCGGCAACTGGTAGCACAACGACTTGCCGCCGCCTGTGGGCATGATCGCAAGCGTGTCGCGCCCGTCAGTCACGGCCTCGACAATCTCGCGCTGGCCGGGACGGAAATCGGCAAAGCCGAACACCTGTTGCAGCAGGCTTTCGGGCGTGGCGGGACCGTCCATCAGGCTAGATGAAGACAGCCGCGTTGTTGATCAGCACGATCCGCAGCGCGTAGATCGCGATGAGCGCGACCAGCGGCGCAAGGTCGATGCCGCCCAGATCGGGCAGGAACTGGCGGATGCGCTGATAGGCGGGCTCCAGCAGCCGGTTCAGCCCGTCCCAGATCGAGGCGACAAGCTGGTTGCTCAGGCTGATGACCTGAAAATTGATCAGCCAACTCAGGATGATGTGAATGATGATGATCCACTGTGCGACGTTCAACACCAACAAGATGATCTGGATCAGGGACAGCATCGGGTGCTCCTTGGTCACGGGGTTGGCCAACCCTAGTCGCCACGCCTATCAAGGGCAAGGCAGGACCGCCACGGCACTGGACAATCGGCGCGGTATCGTTACGTCTCGGCGCACAGATACAGGAATTGCACCCATGCTCGTCATTCTCTCGCCCGCCAAGAAACTCGACTGGAGTGCGCATGCATCGCGCCCGCTCTCCAGGCCCGACTTTCAGAAGGACGCGGCCTATCTGGCCCGGCGCGCGCGCGGGCTGGGGCCAGAGGGGCTACAGCGCCTGATGAAGATCAGCGACAAGCTGGCGACCCTCAACCACGACCGGTTCAAGCAGTTCGCCGCCGATCCCGCGCCCGACACGACGCGCCCGGCGATACATGCTTTCGCGGGTGATACCTATACCGGGCTCGACGCGGCCGGGCTGGATACCGATGCGCTGGACTGGGCCGAGGGGCATCTGCGCATCCTCTCGGGGCTTTATGGCGTGCTGCGCCCGTTCGATGCCATGCAGCCCTATCGCCTGGAGATGGGCAGTCGGCTGGAGACGAAACGCGGCAAGTCGCTGTATGACTACTGGGGCAAGCGGGTCGCGCAGGCGCTCGACCGGGCGGCCACCGCGGCGGGGACGGCGGTGATCGTGAACTGCGCCTCGCAGGAATATTTCGGGGCGGTGGATCGTGCGGCGCTGAAGACGCGGGTGATCACGCCCGTGTTTCTGGATGCGCGCGACGGGGCCGAGCCGAAAGTGATCAGTTTCCATGCCAAGAAGGCGCGCGGGGCGATGGCGCGGTTCATCCTGGAGCACCGGCTGGAGCATCCCGAGGCCTTGCATGATTTCGACACGGGCGGCTATCACCACGCGCCCGAACTGTCGACGCCCGACGCACCCGCCTTTTTGCGCGAAAGCTGATCGCACACTCAGCCTTTGGGCGGCAGTGCCAGCCCTTCGGGTATATGCTCATGCAGGACGCGCAGCAATTCCTCCTTGCTCAGCGGCTTGGTCAGCATGGCGTTCATCCCGGCCGCCATGATGCGCTCGATCTCGTCCTGCAGGGCATGCGCGGTCAGCGCGATGATCGGCACCGTCTCTCCGCCGGGGAGGGCGCGGATCCGGCGTGTCGCCTCGCGCCCGTCCATCTGCGGCATCGAGACATCCATGAAGACAATGTCGGGGGCGAACTGCGCAAAAGCCTCGACCGCCTGCGCACCATCCTCGGCGAATTGCAGGTTCAGATCGAATGCGGCGAGCATCCGCGCAAAGACCATACGATTGGTGCGGTTATCCTCGGCATAGAGCACGCGAAGCTGTCGCGCGGGCGTCGGTGTCATGGCGGGGGGTGTTTCGGGCACGTCGGGGGGCGATGGTCCTTGATCTGGCAGCAGCACGCGCAAAAGGTCACGCCACAAGAGCGGCTTGGGCAGCGCGGCCCGCAGCATCCCGTCGGCAAGCGCCTCGCGCGCCTCGGCCGTGTCAGAGCAGAGCATCACCACCGCCAGCCCCGGCGCGGTCCGGTGGATCGCGGCCAGCAGATCGGAAACGAGCGTATCGGACAGGTCCTGATCGACGAGCACCAGATCAGGGCGGGTGTTGCTGATACTGCGCAGGGCGACCTCGCGCGTTGTCGCCGTGCTGACCGTGACGGCGCAGGCGGACAGGCGTCGTGACAGGATCTCGCGGCTGATCAGATGGTCGCTGATAACCAACGCGCGCCCGATGCCAAGATCGGGCATGACCTGGGTGTCGCCCGGATTCCGCGTGTCCTCGGGCAGGTCCAGCGAGATACCGAAACACGAGCCGACGCCGGGCTCGGACTCGACCCAGATCTTGCCGCCCATATCGGTCACGATGCGTTTGGTGATCGCAAGTCCCAGCCCCGTCCCTTCGAACCGGCGATTGGCGGTCTGTTCGACCTGGCTGAAGGCCGAGAAGATCAGCTCCTGATCCTGCCGGGCGATGCCGATGCCCGTATCTTCGACCGTCAGGTTGACGACATGCCCGCTATCCGATGCCCCGATGCCGACCGCGCGGACCAGCACGTAGCCCGATTCGGTGAATTTCAGCGCATTTCCGACAAGGTTGGTCAGCACCTGCCGCAGTCGCACGGCATCGCCCACCAGCGAAACGGGCAGGAACATGTCGTGATCGAGGATCAGCTCGATCCCCTGTGCGCGGGCAGTCGGCGCCAGCAGGCGCAGCACATCGTGGATGAGCTTTTCGAGATCGAAGGGCTCGAGGTGCAGCTGCGTCCGGCCCGCCTCCATTTTCGAGAAGTCGAGAATGTCGTTTATGATCTGCACCAGCGCGCTCCCACTGGTGCAGATCGTCTCGACACAGGCGCGTTGGTCGGGGTCGAGCGTGGTCTCGGACAACAACTCCGCCATGCCGACGACCCCGTTCATCGGCGTGCGGATTTCGTGGCTCATATTCGCGAGGAAGGCCGATTTCGCTTCTGCCGCTGCTTCGGCCTTTTCCTGCGCCTCTATCAGCTCGCGCTGGTAGCGCAATGCATCCGTGATGTTGTGCACCAACGAGACGACATCGCCATTGGCCACCCGGCGATCCGCCATCCGCACCGAGATGCCGTGCCGGAAATGCAGCTCGACCGGCGGAATCTCGGGCGTGGCCCAGCGTGTCTGCATGGCCCGGACCCAGGTATCAGGGGTCTGATCGCCAAGCTCGACCAGTTCCTCGTATGCGCAAATCTCGATCACGCGGCGATAGGCGATGCCGGGCTGAACCTCGGGAAAGTCGCGGAACACGCCGAGATAGGCGCGATTGGCCAGAATCATCTTGTCGTCGCGGTCAAAGACGGCGAATCCGTCATTCAGTGTCTCGACCGCTTCGCGAAGCCGTGCACTGGCCAGATCGGCCACGTCATGGGCGATCTGCAGATCCTGCGCGACCTGGGTGTTGCGTCCCTCCAGCGTCTCGGCGTGGTCGCGGATGGCCGAAAGCTCTTCGCGCTGGGCGATGACCTGGTCAGACAAGCAGAAGGCGTGTTCGCGCAGCCGCTCATTGGCCTGACGCAATTCGTATTGAACCTGCTCATAGAGCCGCTCTGCCCGGAGCCGCGCGCGGCGCTCGCGCGTCAGCCGGTCGGAAAACGATCTTGGAATCGTCATGCGCGCCTGTCGTTCCAAAGCGAATTGCAGGAGTATCGCGGCCCGGGCTGAACACTCGGTTAACAGCTCATGGGTGCAGCGCGCAGGCCGTGCGGGTTAGTTCTTTTCGTCAGGGCGGGAAACGACTAGTTTCCCCGAATAGCCCGCCCGGAGCCCCGCCAGATGCCCGACCCGTCGCCCGTGATGGACTTCCTGCTCTCGCGCCGGTCGCGACCCGCCAAGCTGCTGGCGCCGCCCGTGCCCGACTGTGCCGAGTTGACGTTGCTGCTGACAGCGGCTGCGCGGGTGCCCGATCACGGCAAGCTGGAGCCCTGGCGCTTCCTCGTACTGGGGCGCGCGGCCTGCCTCGATATGGCAGGGGCTGTTGCGGCCCGCGGGCCCGAAGCAGGCATCGACCCCGAGCGCAACGTCAAGGCCGTCGCTGCCTTCGCCAAGGCGCATCTGATCGTGAGCGTCATCGCCAGCCCCAAACCCTCGGAGAAGATCCCCGAGATCGAGCAGACCCTTTCTGCGGGTGCGGTCTGTCTGGGGCTGGTCAATGCCGCGCTTGCCTGCGGATGGGGGGCGAACTGGCTAACCGGCTGGCCAGCGCTCGATGCGCCCATGCAGGCGCATCTGGGACTGGCACCGCAGGAATGGGTCGCGGGCTTCATTCATCTGGGCACGGCGGTTGCCACCCCGCCCGAGCGTCCGCGCCCCGACATTGCGGCGCTGACGACGTGGCGGGCATGATCCGCGCAAGTTTTGCCAAAGCCTTCGGGCATCTGCGGGCGCCGCAGTTCCGCCAGACGGCGCTGATCGGTGCTGCGCTTTCGGCTGTCCTGCTGCTGGCGGTCTATGCGTTGCTGATCCAGCTTTTCACCCTGTCAGGGGGCGAGACGTTCACCTTCTCGGACGGCACGCGGATGGACCGGTTGGGCAGTTTCTTCTCGACCACTTCCATCGTGACCATGGTGATGCTGTCGGTCTTCCTGATGGTGCCGGTCGCATCGCTCTTTACCGGGCTGCACCTGAATGCCGTCGCCGA
>LFIK01000922.1_pt1 | contig 22632 bp, 20 predicted proteins | sample 643401 | NCBI WGS metagenome assembly LFIK01 (sample SAMN03777447, study PRJNA286221) | soda lake metagenome | biome: soda lake; feature: Kulunda steppe; material: water; isolation source: sample T5-Br brine of Lake Tanatar-5 | place: Russia: Kulunda steppe | collected 2010-07
CGGCTGCCGGAGCGGAGGTCGCCCAGTTGCTGCAGGCGTGCGCGCAACTGGGCGACGCGTGGCTCGCGGGAGCCCCGCATCAGCAACTCACCGCGTGGAACGAACCTGTCAGACGCTGTGCGATCCAGTTCGCGATAGTAGCTGTACCAGCGCTGGAGATTCACATAATGCGGGTGCTGCGGCGCCAGTCCCGGCAGCGCATCGACCATGTCGGCCGCCGTGGGAAGTGCCAGCACGGCCTGCCATTCGTCGTTGGGTATGTCCAACTGCCAGTTGCTGTCGATGGTGCTGGGGTCATATCGGCCGCTGCTGATGTCGTGGGCGTAGCGTTGCAACGCCATGGTGGCCAGCACGTCGAGTTCCGCCAGTTGCTGCGTACTGGGGCGCGGCAGTGCCAGGTATCGGTCCAGGGCAGCGGTGTGATAGTGCGTTGGGTTGAGACCGTGCGTGTGTGCCTCGTTGAGTATGTCCAGCAGGCGGAAAGTAGCCGGAAGAACCGCGTCCTGGTCAATCCAGAGCGGGCGATAGTCGCGCGCTTCATAGGCAGTGACCACTGTGGTGTCCGGAATGGCCTGACCACCCACGGGTGCATAGGCATCGAGCATCAGCGCCAGTTGTGATTGCAGTGTGGTCTGCAGTTGTTCCGCGTCAGGGAGCGTCAGGCCCGCATCTCCGGATCGACTGGAACAGCCTGCAAGGGCCAGGCTCATGAGTGCCCCTATTGCCAGCCACCGTAGTGGGTGATCACTTCTTGTCATGCTTCAATATATCCGTTCTGCCGGTTTTCAGGCCACTACCCGGCTTTGTAGGGATTATGGGCGCCAAGACTTGTCCCCAGTGTCTTGTCAGGTCACTAGAGTACCTGAGGCCTGCACCGGAGTCACGGGCTCAGGGCCACGCTCTGGTGTGCCCGTTTATTGTGGTTTGAACGCCAGAATCTGTATGACGTGGCCTTCGCCCTGATGATAACGGCCTTCGTTTACCGGTCGCTCCAGGTCCTGCATGATCTGGAAGTTGAGCCCGGCCAGTTCCTCGCGCAGGGTGTCCAGATCTGCCAGCAAGGCCGGGTCGCCCGGGCCGCCGGTATCCCGATCGGCCTGCGCCGGGTGGTAGGCTTCCAGTACCAGAGCGCCGCCGGGTTTCAGGCCAGCCACTACGCGCCGGTGGAGGGGTTGGCGGATCTCCTGCGGCAGGTGGCAGAAAATGCTGACAATACCGTCCCAGCTGTCAGGCTCGATGGGATACGTTTTGAGGTCGGCCTGGTCGGTGTGGATCCGGACGCCGTGGTCTGCTGCCAGGGCATGGGCTTTTTTCAGACCGACGGCGGACTGGTCCACTGCGCTTACCTCAAAGCCCTGCTGGGCCAGAAACACCGCGTTGCGACCTTCGCCTTCGGCCAGACAGAGGACCCGGCCGGGCAGGATGTCATCAGCGGTGCGGCGGAGGAAATCGTTGGGTTCCCGGCCGTAGGCGTATGCTTCACCGGCGTAGCGTTCATCCCACATCATGATGTCGGTTTCTCCCGCTCAGCCGATGAGGCCCAGTGTCGCCCAGAAATACCAGGGGCGACTGAACCGGAAATCAGCCGTCAGCTGATCGTTGACCAGGGTGTCGGATTCCGGAAATTCGGAACGCAGCAAGGCCAGAGTTTCTTCGGCCTCGGCGTCGTTCCCCTGTGCCTGATGAACCCGGACCTTGAGCGCCAGCGTGTCGTCCTGCAGCGGCTCTCCGGGGAATTCGGACAGCAAATTGTTGATGCGGTTCAACGAGGAATCAAACCGTTCCCGCTGGTAATAGTAGATGGCGATGTTCAGGCTGTGTTCGGCCAGTCGTGATCGCGACACCTGCATCAGGCCGATGGCATTGTCGGTGTATTCGCTGTCGGGGAAACGGTCCAGAAAGGACTGCAGTTGGCTGAAGGTGTCGTCATAACCGCTTATGTCACGATCCACCGGGTTGCGGGTGCCCAGAAGCCCGGCCCGGCGCTCGGCCATCCCGAAGCTGATCAGGCCCCGCATGTAGTAGACATAGTCCACTTCCGGATGGGCCGGCTGCAGACGGATAAACCGGTTGGCGCGGCGCAGTGCCCGCTCATACTGATCGCTTTCATAATGGGCGTAGATCAGGTCCATCTGGACCTGTGCGGCATAGGCACCGAACGGAAACCGGTTCTCCATGGCTTCCAACTGGTCAATGGCGCGGCTGTACCGGCCATCTTCCAGAAACATTTGCGCCCGCTCATAGCTGTCGGCTTCTGTGGTGATGCGCGTGTGCGTGCTGCAGCCAGCCAGAACCAGCATCAGGCCCAGCACGGCCATCGAAAACAGTCGTTGAAACATCTTTTTCCCTACTCGGTGCAATCAAGTACAATTCGACACATTCGTGTGCCGAGACCGCGGACCGGATGAAAGAATTACCGGCAGGTCTCTTCAGCGGCAACATTAAACCATAAATACAGCGATACACCCATGCAAGAATTGATTGAATTGGACGCCGAAGTGCCCGTCGCCATGGGCGGTCAGCGCGTCGACCAGGTCGCCGCACAACTTTTCCCCGAATATTCTCGCGCCCGTCTGCAAACCTGGCTGAAGGGGGGCCAGCTCAGCGTCGACGACCGTCAGGTCAAACCAAAAGACAAGGTCATTGGTGGCGAATGGCTGCATCTAGAGGCCGAGCTGCAAGTATTTACCGAATGGAAAGCGGAGCCAGTAGATTTTCCCATTCATTACGAAGACGACGACATTCTGGTGATCAACAAGCCAGCTGGCCTGACGGTTCATCCCGGGGCGGGCAATCCCGGTGGCACCCTGTTGAATGGCCTGCTGCATTATGACCCCAAGCTGGCCACGGTCCCCCGGGCGGGTATTGTGCACAGGCTGGACAAGGATACCTCCGGTCTGATGGTGGTGGCCCGCACAGTGGAGGCCCATACGGAGCTGGTTCGCGACCTGCAGGCCAGGGAGATTTCCCGCGAGTATGAGGCCGTGTGCAAGGGTGTCATGACCGGCGGGGGCGTGGTGGACGAACCCATCGGGCGCCATGCCACGAATCGTGTCCGCATGGCATTGCGACCAGGCGGCAAGCCTGCGCTGACCCATTACCGGGTGGTCAGAAAGTTTGCGCACCATACCCATGTCCGCCTGAAACTCGAAAGCGGCCGAACCCATCAGATTCGTGTGCACATGGATCATATACACTATCCTCTGGTGGGCGATCCGGTGTATGGCGGGCAATTTTCCTTCCCCCGCAAGAGTTCGGATGAATTGAAAGCCGCATTGCGGGCATTCGATCGCCAGGCCCTGCATGCGAAAGCGCTGGGTCTGTCGCATCCGTCCACAGGGGAGTGGATGGACTGGGAGATTGATCTGCCCGAAGACATGCAGGAACTGTTGTCCATTATTCAGCGGGAGTCACCCTCGGATGACGTCTGAACCCTCAATGCTGCGACCCGACTGGCCGGATCTGCCGGCCACGGTGCGAACCGTTACCACCGAGCGCAACGGCGGACAGAGCCGCAGTCCCTACGACAGCCTCAATCTCGGGCTGCATGTGGGAGATGAGTCGGAGGCCGTATTGGCCAACCGTCAGGCGGTGAGCCAGGCGCTTGATCTGACCCGGCCACCCTGCTGGTTGCATCAGGTTCACGGCAGCGACGTGGTCACCATCAACCAGGCTTCTGACAACAGAACCGAGGCCGACGCCGCCTATACCCGGCAGTTGGGAGTGCCCCTGTGCATCCTTACCGCGGATTGCCTCCCGGTCCTGATCAGCTCACTGGACGGTAGCGAGATCGGTGCGGCACATGCCGGCTGGCGCGGACTCTGTGACGGCGTTCTGGAGAATCTGGTCACGCGTTTCGAACAGCCGGCCGGTGTGCTGACTGTCTGGCTGGGACCCGCCATTGGTCCGGATCACTTTGAGGTGGGGCCGGAGGTGCGTGAGGCCTTTATTGCCCGGCACGCCGAGGCAGAGTCCTGTTTCACCCCGGGCGACTCCGATCGCTGGTTTGCCGACATCTACGCCCTGGCTCGCCAGCGCCTCGCAGCGTTGGGCGTCAAGTCTGTACACGGCGGCGGCCTGTGCACGGTCCGCGATGAAAACCGATTCTTTTCCTATCGCCGTGATGGCACCACAGGCCGGATGGCCGCACTGATCTGGCGTCAGGGCGCACTCTCTGCCAACTGATGGCCGCTACTCGAATCAATCACCGAGCGCGTGCCAGACGGTGAATGCGGCCATTAGGGCGAACAATGCGGCCGCCACCCAATGTATCCAGCGCATGGGTATTCGCTCAACCAGCCACTGACCACCCCAGATGACCGGCAGGTTGGCGGCCAGCATGCCCAGAGTCGTGCCGACGATAACCGCCCAGAGGTCGTCAAAGCGAGCCGCCAGCAGCACGGTGGCGACCTGGGTCTTGTCGCCGATTTCGGCCAGGAAAAACAGCACCAGGGTGGCACCGAAGGCACCCAGTCCCAGAAAACGACTGTCGGCGCCGTCGTCTTTATCAGGCACCAGTAGCCAGGCGGCCATCAATAGAAAACTGATCCCCAGAATCCAGTCCAGCACGCCGGTGTCCACCATTCCGGCGAGCCAGTCACCGAGCCACGCGGACACGCCATGGTTGACCAGAGTCGCCACCAGAATACCCATGATGATGGGCCAGGGCTTCTGGAAACGGGTAATGAGAAAGAGGGTTAGTAACTGGGTCTTGTCACCGATTTCTGCCACGGCAACAACCAGTGTGGATATGATCAGGGCTTCCATGTGTTCGCGGGTGACTGCCCCCTTAAGAGAGGGTCATCAACTTAGCGAGCGCTGAGACCACTGTCAACACACCGGACTCGGGCTGGTGTGACAGACTACATTGAAAAGCCAGCCCCAGCCCCCCACTTATAAGGGTAGATGAAGCGAGCGATAAGCTCCCGGGCCGAGAAAGCGGCCTGTTACCGAACAGTGAGGAGAAACACATGAGAATTGATCAACTGACCAGCAAGCTGCAGTTGGCCCTGGCCGATTCGCAGTCGCTGGCGCTGGGGCGCGATCACAACCAGATCGACTCGGCGCACCTGTTGCTGGCCCTGCTGGAACAACAGGGTTCCGGTCTGGTGCCCCTGCTGCAACGAGCCGGCATCAGTGCCAGCACAGTACGTGAAACCGCAGAAAGTCGATTGGACCAACTGGCCACGGTTAACCAGCATGACGGCGATGTGAGCATGTCGCCGGAATTGGGCCGGGTCATGAACATGGCGGACAAGCTGGCGCAGAAGCGCGGGGACCAGTTTGTCTCCAGCGAAATCTTGCTGCTGGCGCTGGTCCAGGATAAAGGACCGGTCGGCGTCGGGCTGCGCGAAGCGGGCCTGTCCAAAGATGTGGTGGAAAAAGCCATTGAAGACATTCGGGGCGGCGAGAAAGTCGACTCCCAGTCCGCCGAAGACCAGCGGCAGGCGCTGGACAAGTACACCATCAACCTGACCGAACGGGCACACCAGGGCAAGCTGGACCCGGTCATCGGCCGCGACGATGAAATACGTCGCACCATTCAGGTACTGCAGCGCCGGCGCAAGAACAACCCGGTGCTCATTGGTGAACCCGGGGTGGGTAAAACCGCCATTGTCGAGGGCCTGGCCCAGCGTATTGTCGACGGCGAAGTACCCGAAGGTCTGAAGAACAAACAGGTGCTGTCGCTGGATCTGGGCGCCTTGCTGGCCGGGGCCAAATACCGGGGTGAATTTGAAGAACGCCTGAAAGCCGTGCTCACCGAATTGGGCAAGCAGGAAGGGCAGATCATCCTGTTTATTGACGAACTGCACACCATGGTGGGTGCTGGCAAGGGTGAAGGCGCCATGGATGCCGGCAATATGCTCAAGCCCGCCCTGGCTCGGGGTGAGCTGCACTGTGTCGGCGCGACGACGCTGAACGAATACCGCCAGCATATTGAAAAAGACGGCGCGCTGGAGCGGCGCTTCCAGAAAGTGGTGGTCAACGAACCCAGCATTGAAGACACCATTGCCATCATGCGCGGGCTGAAGGAGCCCTATGAAGTGCACCATGGCGTGGACATTACGGACTCGGCATTGATTTCCTCTGTCACCTTGTCGCAACGCTACATTACCGACCGGCAGTTGCCGGACAAGGCCATTGATCTGATGGACGAAGCCGCCAGTCGCATTCGCATGGAGATCGACTCCAAACCGGAATCCATGGACCGCCTGGACCGTCGTCGCATTCAGTTGAAGATTGAAGCCGAGGCGCTCAAGAAGGAAACCGATGCGGCCACCAAGGAGCGGCTGGAACAGCTCAACAAGACGCTGGAGCAGGTTGAGCGCGAATACGCCGACCTGGAAGAGATCTGGAACACGGAAAAGGCGTCTCTGCATGGCACTCAGCGCATCAAGGAACAGTTGGAAGACGCGCGCAAGCAGATTGAAGCCGCTCGCCGTAAAGGTGACCTGGGCAAGATGTCGGAGCTGCAGTACGGCCTGATTCCGGACCTGGAACGCCAGCTCGATATGGCCAGCCAGGCTGAAATGATGGACATGAAACTGCTGCACAACAAGGTGACGGAAGAGTCCATTGCCAAGGTGGTCTCGCGCTGGACCGGCATCCCGGTTGAAAAAATGCTGGAAGGCGAGCGTGACAAGCTGGTGCGCATGGAAGAGGCCCTGCACGCCAAGGTCATCGGTCAGGACGAAGCGGTGATCTCGGTGTCAAACGCCGTGCGTCGTTCGCGTTCCGGCCTGGCAGATCCGCATCGCCCCAACGGCTCCTTCCTGTTTCTCGGCCCCACGGGTGTGGGTAAAACGGAACTGTGCAAGTCACTGGCCGAGTTCCTGTTTGATACCCAGGAAGCCATGGTGCGTATCGACATGTCGGAGTTCATGGAGAAACACTCCGTATCGCGTCTGGTCGGGGCGCCTCCCGGTTACGTGGGTTATGAAGAGGGCGGCTACCTCACCGAGGCGGTTCGTCGGCGTCCCTACAGCGTGATTCTGCTGGATGAGGTGGAGAAGGCTCATCCGGATGTGTTCAACATCCTGCTGCAGGTCCTAGACGACGGTCGACTGACCGACGGCCATGGCCGCACGGTGGATTTTCGCAACACAGTGGTGGTCATGACCTCGAATCTCGGCAGCGACAGTGTCATGCGGCTGTCCGGTGAAGAAAACTACGACGCCATGAAAACGGCAGTCATGGACGTGGTGGGGCAACACTTCCGCCCCGAGTTCATCAACCGTGTGGATGAGATTGTGGTCTTCCATCCGTTGCAGCCGGCACAGATTCGCGGCATTGCCGATATCCAGCTGAGCCACCTGCGTCAGCGCCTGGCTGATCAGCAGCTTGGGCTTGTGGTCTCGGACGGTGCGCTGAGCCTGTTGTGTGAAGCCGGATATGACCCGGTATACGGTGCCCGCCCGCTGAAACGGTCAATCCAGCGTGAGCTGGAGAATCCGCTGGCAACGGCCTTGCTGAAAGGCGAGTTTGCGCCCGGAAGCACGATAAATGTGGAGGAGCATGACGGCCAGTTGAGCTTCACCAGCGCATGACACAGGGCATCTTGCAACCGGGCCCGGCTCCCGCCATGATAGGCTGACAGCAGGCAGGGAGAAGCAATCGTTTATGCGCATCGTGGTGGTCGGTGGTGGTGCCGGCGGGCTTGAACTGGCGACTCGACTGGGTCGGAAACTGGGCCGCCGCAAGCGGGCCGAGATCACTCTGGTGGACCGCAACCAGACACATACCTGGAAGCCGCTGCTGCATGAAGTGGCGACCGGTTCACTGGACTCGGGCCTGGACGAGCTCAGCTACCGGGCCCATGCGCACAACCACCACTTTCGCTTTGTGCTCGGCCAGATGCAGAAACTGGACCGCCAGCAGAAAGTCATCACCCTGGCGCCTCAACCAACGCCTGGAGCACGAACCGGAGGCGCGCCTGCGCATTGCCATTGTGGGCGGCGGGGCGGCGGGCGTGAAAGGGCCGGACTTTTTGCGGGATATCGAAGGGCTTGAGGTCACGCGCAGCAACCAGATCGTGGTGAACCAGTACCTGCCGCCGGAAAACGACGACAGCATCCATGTCCTGGGCGATTGCACCGCCTGTACCTTGCCGAACGGGTCGCGCGTACCACCACGTGCCCAGGCAGCCCACCAGATGGCGACAGCGATATATCGGAATCTGGTGGCGCAGTACAAGGGCCGGTCGCGCCGACCCTTTGTGTACAAGGATCACGGATCGCTGATTTCGTTAAGCCGCTACAGTAACGTGGGCAGCCTGATGGGCAACCTGTCGCGAGGCAGTCTGATGATTGAGGGCCGTATCGCGCGCATTGCCTATGTGTCCTTGTACCGCATGCACCAACTGGCACTCCATGGTTGGCTGCGCACGGCCCTGATCACGGTGGTTGAAAAAGTGCATTATGTACTCAAACCGAGGCTGAAGCTGCACTAGTAACGGCACACTAGCCTGTGGCGTCCTCCGGCAACAGCCGTCGCCACATCTCTGCCTTGATGGCACGGCCCCAGTCGTCTGCCTCGCCCGGTTTCTGTGCCGCAACCCACCGGCTGGCGGCCGCTTGCCACAACTGATCATACTCCTGCCAGAATCGGCGGGCGGCTGCGGGGAATCGCCAGCCTTCAGCGATGACCAGGCGATACATGGCCATGTGCTCGGGGCGCCACCATCGATTGGCCATATCCTGCCATACGTCGTCCTGATCGGTGCCCTGCAGGCTGGCCACGGGGTGGTCCTTCAGCCACTGATCCATAATGGCCGCCATGAGCAGTGTCTTGTCCGTAAAGTGCTTGTAGACCGTCGGCTTGGACACGGCACAGGTGTTGACGACCGAGTCCACGGATGTGCCCTTGAACCCCTGGTCCAGAAACAGAGCCGTGGCCTGCTCGACAATGTGGTCCCGTTTGGAGGCGCGCGCCATGCGGTATTCCCTTCAAATTCAGGGCTCAGGATCAGAGCCCAAAGTTAACGCTTGGTAAACCCGGTAAAGAGTATGCCAAAGGTTAGGCGGCTTGGACATAGGGAAAGACTTGCTGCAGAGGCCCCTCGGCCTATTGACTTTCGGGGTCGTTCCACCACAATACGCGTACCGGGAAACGTATTGTTTGCCGGTGACTGAACAAGTATCGATTGCTTCGGCTTTACAGCAAGCGCAGATTGCCAGCATGGCTGCTTTGTCAGGTGACATCAGTCGCACTCACAAGGTGTGACTGTGGGTTAACCGCAAACAATGCCACTGGTCATCAGCAGGAGTGTAAGCCGAGGGACGACTGCTTGGTCCGGTATGCGTTTTTGTTACCGCAAAGCTGCCAATACGGGAATCTGTCGGTTCAGCCTCGCTGTCCTTCCTAACTCTCGTCAGACCATGGTCGTCTGTGCCTTCTTGCACGCTTTTCTTGCCTGTCAGTCGAAATCCATTCGGCACGCCAGTCTGTGGCGGAAACGACCCGACGTGCCTATACCAGTGAGGCGAGTCCCATGACCGAGATCAAAGAGAAACCCCCCATGCTGTCCGGCGGGCAGATGCTGATGCGCGCCCTCAAAGACGAGGGTGTGGAAAATGTGTACGGCTACCCCGGTGGTGCGGTACTGCACATTTATGATGCGTTGCATAATCAGGAAGCAGTGAAGCACATCCTGGTCCGCCACGAGCAGGCGGCCACCCATATGGCAGACGCCTATGCACGTGCATCCGGTAAAGCCGGTGTGGTGCTGGTGACCAGTGGGCCGGGTGCCACCAATGCGGTAACCGGTATTGCCACAGCCTATATGGACTCTATTCCCATGGTAATCATTACCGGCCAGGTAATGAGCCATCTGATTGGTGAAGACGCCTTTCAGGAAACCGATATGATGGGTATCTCGCGGCCGGTGGTTAAGCACAACATGTCCGTGCGCAATCCGGCAGACATTCCAGCCATGGTCAAGAAAGCGTTCTACATTGCCGAAAGTGGTCGACCCGGTCCTGTGGTACTGGATATCCCCAAGGATATGACCATGCCCAACGAGCGCTTTCCCTACGAATACCCGAAAGATGTAAAGATGCGCTCCTACAACCCGGTGACCCGCGGCCATACCGGTCAGATCAAGAAGGCGGTCAACCTGTTGCTGCAGGCCAAGCGCCCCATGATCTACAGCGGCGGCGGCGTCATTCTGGGCAAGGCGTCGGATCTGCTCACCGAGATGACACGTACCCTCGGTTTTCCCATCACCAATACGCTGATGGGTCTGGGGGCGTATCCGGGCGACGACGAACAGTTTGTCGGCATGCTGGGTATGCACGGCACCTATGAAGCCAATATGGCCATGCACAACGCCGATGTGATCATTGCCATTGGTGCGCGGTTTGACGACCGGGTGACCAACAACACCAAGAAGTTCTGTCATGGCGCCAAGATCATTCATGTGGACATCGATCCCACGTCCATATCCAAGACGGTGCGTGCCGACATCCCCATTGTCGGGCCGGTCAGGTCGGTACTCAAGGAAATGATCAAGGCCATTGACGACAGCAAGCTGTCGGTCGATCAGGAGGCGCTGGGTCTCTGGTGGAGCCAGATCAACGAATGGCGCAAGCGCCATGGCGGTCGTTACAACATGGACGACAGCGAAAAGATGAAGCCACAGCATGTGATCGAGGCGGTCTCCCGGATTACCGGCGGCAACGCCTATGTGACCAGCGACGTGGGCCAGCATCAGATGTACGCCGCCCAGTACTACCGGTTCAACAAACCCAATCGCTGGATCAACTCCGGCGGTCTGGGCACCATGGGTTTTGGCCTGCCCGCAGCCATGGGTGTGGCTTTGAGTTACCCGGATGAAGAGGTGGTCTGTGTCACCGGTGAAGGCTCGATCCAGATGAACATTCAGGAGCTCTCTACCTGCAAGCAGTACAACCTGCCTGTGAAGATCATCAACCTGAACAATGGCTATCTGGGCATGGTGAAGCAGTGGCAGGACATGAACTACGAGTCCCGCTATTCCAATTCGTACATGGATTCCCTGCCTGATTTCGTAGCTCTGGCGGAAGCCTTTGGTCACGTCGGCATTCGGGTTGAAAAACCGGAAGAGCTGGAACCGGCACTGGAAAAAGCCTTTGCCCTGAAAGACCGCCTGGTGTTTCTGGATATCCTTGTAGACCCCAAAGAGCATGTCTATCCCATGCAGGTGGCCGGTGGCGCCATGTGCGACATGTTCCTGAGCAAAACGGAGAGAACCTGATGACCTCAAGACGTATCATTTCGGTTCTGATGGAAAATGAAGCCGGTGCGTTGGCGCGCGTCGTCGGGTTGTTTGCTCAGCGCGGCTACAACATCGACTCGCTCACCGTGGCCACCACGGAAGACCAGACGTTGTCGCGCATGACGCTGGTGACCCAGGCTACCGATGAGGTGATTGAACAGATCACCAAACAGTTGCACAAGCTGATCGAAGTGGTGAAGCTGATTGACCTGTCAGAAGGCGTGCATATCGAACGCGAACTGCTGATGGTCAAGGTGCGCGCCTCGGGCGTGCAGCGCGAAGAAGTGAAGCGCACCGCCGACATATTCCGTGGTCAGATCATTGATGTGACACCGGGGTCTTACACCATTCAGATTGCCGGTAACAGTGAGAAACTGGACGCTTTTCTGGCCGCTCTGTCTCAGACGCCGGTGCTGGAAGTGGTGCGTTCCGGGGTGTCGGGCATTGCGCGTGGTGAGAAAACGCTCGCCATTTGAAAACGACCGGGGTTAACCCGGTTTTCTTGGCTGAATTGAGCTAAACTGGCCGTTGAACATTGTTAACTGCAAACAGGCATGTCAGCCATGGAGTGAGCGGGATGGAGAAAACGGTAGCGGAATCACATGACCCGATTCCGCTTTTTGCGCGACAGCCCATCTTCGATTCTGATCTCAAGATCGTCGGGTACGAATTGCTGTATCGCGGCCTGTTGGGGAATCTGGCGGAATTCGAAGATGGCTCGCAAGCGTCAGCCAAGGTACTGGTCAACGCCCTGACGGAAGTGGACCTGCTTGAGGTTGTGGCGGGTCAGCGCGCCTTCGTCAATTTCACTCTGGATATGCTCTCGGCGGTACCGGACTTTGCGAAAAAGCATCTGGTCATCGAGCTGCTGGAAGATATTCCCGTGACGTCCTCTCTGCTGGACAAACTGGGTGAGCTCAACAGTCGGGGGTTCACCATTGCCCTGGATGATTACGGCAGCCGGGCCTGCCCCAGAGAGTTGTTGAATCTGGTGGATGTGGTCAAGGCCGATCTGGTGAATATCGCACCGGCCGATCTGCCCGAACTGGTTGATTCCCTGGAGCCCTACAACGTTCAGTTGCTGGCCGAAAAGGTGGAGACGCTGGACGAGTACAACCATTGCCGTGAGCTCGGCTTTGAAATGTACCAGGGCTATTTTTTCAGCCGACCGCAGATCATTCACGGTCGCCCGCTGGGTGCCGACCGCCAGGTGGTGCTGGAGTTGATCGGCACGCTTTATCGGGCGGAAGTGGAGGTCAACGACGTGGTCTCGGTGATTGAGCGTGACCCGTCGCTGTCGGTGAAACTGTTGCGCCTGGTCAACTCGGCCCTGTACCGGCGCCAACGTGCCATCCAGTCCATACAGCAGGCTATTGCCATGCTGGGCCTGAACCGTCTGCGCAGTTGGGTGACTCTGTTGCTGCTGGACGATCATTCCGACCGTGCCGCTGCCCTGCAGGAATTGTCTCTGTTTCATGCGCATTTCTGTCAGCAGATCGCGCGGGAAACCCGACCGGTGATGGAGAATGCCGCCTTTACCGTTGGACTGCTCAGTTGCCTGGACGCGTTTTTTGACCGGCCGATGAGCGAGCTGCTGGAGAAGTTGCCTCTGGACGAGTTGCTGCATCGCGCTTTGCTAGAGAATCAGGGACGTCTGGGTGCCTGGTTGCGCTTGGCCCGGTTTCTTCAGCGTCATCCCATCGAGCGTGTATCGGAGAATGCCCTGAACAAACTGGGTGTCTCGCGAGTCTACCGACATAAAAAAACCGGGCATTGCGCCCGGTTTTTTCATGTCGCATCGCTTTATGCGCCGACGATGCGCTTCATGTCGGTCATGTAGCCACGCAGTTCACCACCGATCCACTCGATGTCGTGGTTGCGAATGGCTTCGTTCACCTCAATCAACCGCAGGCTGTCGACTGAGTTGTCTGCATTGTTCAGGCCCTTGCCGATCACATCGGTCTTGATGGCCGGCATGAACTCTTTTTGCAACAAGGGTACCGCTGCATTGGCAAAGAGGTAGTTGCCGTACTCGGCGGTGTCCGAGATAACGACGTTCATCTCGTACAGGCGCTTGCGGGCAATGGTGTTGGCGATCAGCGGCAGTTCGTGCAGCGACTCGTAATAGGCTGATTCTTCAATGATGCCGGAAACCACCATGGTCTCGAACGCCAGCTCGACACCGGCCTTGACCATGGTCACCATGAGGATGCCGTGGTCGAAGAATTCCTGCTCCGAGATGGTGTCGCTGAAGTCCGGTGCGTTCTCGAAAGCAGTCTTGCCTGTTTCTTCACGCCAGCCGTGCAGATCCTTGTCGTCATTGGCCCAGTCGGCCATCATGCCGCGGGAGAATTCGCCGCTGATGATGTCGTCCTGGTGCTTCTGAAACAGGGGTGTCATCAGTGCTTTCAGTTCTTCCGACAGATCAAAGGCTTTCACCTTGGCCGGATTGGACAGGCGATCCATCATGTGGGTGATGCCGCCCAGTTTCAGTGCCTCGGTAATGACTTCCCAGCCGTACTGGACCAGTTTGCCGGCGTAAGCCGGGTCGATGCCGTCGTCGACCATTTTGTCATAGCACAACAGAGAACCGGTCTGCAGCATGCCACAGAGAATGGTCTGCTCGCCCATGAGGTCGGATTTCACTTCGGCCACAAAGGAGCTTTCCAGTACGCCGGCGCGATGACCACCGGTGGCTGCGGCCCAGGCCTTGGCGATTTCCAGGCCGTCACCTTGAGGGTCATTTTCCGGGTGAACCGCGATGAGGGTGGGTACGCCAAAGCCACGTTTGTATTCTTCGCGGACTTCAGTGCCAGGGCACTTGGGAGCGACCATGACCACGGTGATGTCGTCGCGGATGCGCTGGCCCACTTCAACAATGTTGAAACCGTGAGAGTAGCCCAGGGCGGAGCCCTTCTTCATCATGGGCATGATGGTTTCCACAACATCGGAGTGCTGCTTGTCGGGCGTCAGGTTGACCACCAGGTCCGCTTCGGGAATCAGCTTGTCATAGGCGTCTACCTTGAAGCCGTTTTCAGAAGCGTTTTTCCAGGACTGACGCTTTTCATCGATGGCACCCTGGCGCAGAGCGTAGGAGACATCCAGGCCAGAATCGCGCATGTTCAGCCCCTGGTTCAGGCCCTGGGCGCCACAGCCCACAATGACGACCTTCTTGCCCTTCAGGTATTCGCATTCGTTCTGGAATTCATCGCGCGCCATGAAACGGCAGCGGCCCAACTGATCCAGCTGCTGGCGCAGGTTCAGTGTGCTGAAATAGTTACTCGACATGATTCGGGGTACTCTTGGTTTGTTATCAATGGACGGCGCCAGTGTAACGGCAATCGGATATTCCTTAAAATGAATTGTTTAAAATATAGTGTTGCAGAATTAGCAATACATTGGTCGGCGTATGGAACCACTTGTCAGGTGGGGTCAGGTTTGCAGGTACTACCGGTTAGGCTGACAATTCCCTTTGCGATCTATTGTCTGGCGAGGTTGAAATGAGAGACAGTGATGTCCTGACATACGACTGGCGCAGCTGGTTGCGCACTGCGCTGGCCACAGCGGTCCTGTGTGCAGCCATTGCCGTCGTAACGCGGTACATGAACGGTCACAGCTATTGGCTGAATCTCTGGATCTCACTGGGATACGGCTTGTCGATCGTGGGATCACTGTCTGCCATTACCTACTGGAAGCCCGACTGGCCTGACTGGATCAGCAATATTCTGGCACTGATCCTGGGGGTGACGCTGGGCATGACCAATCTTGCGTTCGCCATGGCGCTGATGGGTGAACTGGACAGATTGCTGGGTGATTCGTCCGTGCTGGCGTCCAACCTGTGGATCGGTCTGTTCTTTGGCGGCATCGGACTGTTGTTCTTCTATGCACTGTATCGTTTGCAGGCGTTGCGGGCTGAAGTAAGTGAACGCCGCAGACAGGAGGCCGAACACGCTCGGGCACTGACACTGAGTAAACTCAAGGTGGTGCAGAGCCAGATGGAGCCCCACTTTCTGTTCAACACGCTGGCCAATGTGCAGGCTCTGATCGGCGAGGAGCCTAAACGGGCGGCTGATATGCTGCAGGCGCTCACCGAGATGTTACGCGTGAACCTGAACCGGGTGCGGTCTGATACCACGCAACTGGGTGACGAATTGGCCATTGCACGCAATTACCTGGCGATTCAGAGTATTCGCATGGGAGATCGATTGTCTTACCGGATTGATATTCCCGAATCCTTGCACGCCATGCCCATGCCGCCCTTGCTGTTACAGCCGCTGATCGAGAATGCGGTTCGACACGGTATCGAGCCCAAATCGGAGGGCGGGGAGATCAGGATCTGGTCCGAGGTACGCACATCGGGTGACGATCGGGGTCAGCAATTGGGGTTGCATGTGTCCGACAATGGCCTGGGCATGGAGGCCAGTGGTGCGACTCAGGGCGAGGGCGTGGGGTTGGCCAATGTGCGCCAAAGGCTCGAGCATCTGTATGGTGAGTCGGCCTGCCTGCGGATGCAGCCGGGGGCGCAGGGCGGTATGCTGGTAAGCCTGATGATGCCTGTTGCGCAGAGTGCAACAGATGACCTGTCCGAGGTAAGCCGATGAACGATTTGACGGTACTGATTGCCGATGACGAGCCCCTGTTGCGCTTTCATTTGCAGAAAATGCTGGAGTCTCTGTGGCCGGAGGTCGATGCCTTCATCATGGCGCCCAATGGCGAAGAAGCCTGGGCCGAGATCGAGGCCCGGCGGCCGCAGGCTGTTTTTCTGGATATAAAAATGCCCGGGATGACCGGCGTTGATGTGGCCGCGCGCATGCAGGAGAGCGGGCTGACGGGTGATTGTGCTCTGGTATTTCTTACCGCCTATGATGAATACGCGGTGGAAGCCTTCCGGCGCGAGGCCCTGGATTATGTGCTCAAGCCGGTGGATGAAACGCGTCTGACCCAGACGGTCGAACGGTTCAAAGACAGACTGCACGAATCCGAGCCTGTGGTCGCGGATCTGACGGAACTGAGTCAGTGGGTTCGAGGGGCGCAGGCCGGTTTTCTGAAATGGATCAATGCTCAGCGCGGCGAGGATATCCATGTCATTGATGTGGCTTCGGTTCTGCTGTTTCGTGCCGAAGACAAGTACACGACCGTGGTCAGTGAGTCGGGCGATTACCTGATTCGCAAGTCACTGAAGCAACTGGAAACCGAGCTGGATCCCAACGAGTTCTGGCGAGTACATCGTAGTGTTATTGTGCGCGTAGGTGCCATCAGCCGGGTGAGCCGCGATCTCGCCGGTGGTCTGAAGGTTCACCTGCAGGGTCTGAAAAAACCCTTGCCGGTGAGCCGACGCTTCGCCGACCGTTTCAAGCAGATGTAAGCAGGCTACCGCGCCTGCAACCAGCGCGACACTCTGAGAATGAGACGTTCCGCGTCTGACAGATCGGTCCTTGCATCAAGCAACTCTGCCAGCAAATCCGGCCGATCAGTAATGATGTTGTCCACCCCAAGATCGATGAAGCGGGCCATTTCATTGGGATCATTCACTGTCCAGACGTGAACCTCGAAATCCTGCTGGTGACTCTGGCGTATCTGGGCCCGGTTCAGTGTGGCGGCTCTGAATCCTACGGCATCCAGGGTGCTGTAATCGGTCTGGCCGATGACGGTATGCACAAACAAGGCGGTGCGCAGGTCCGGTTGGCGGTCCCGCGCATGGTCCAGCAGGCGTCGATCCAGCGCAGCCAGCAGACTGTTGTCCAGAGCGTCCCGTTCGGTCAGGCGGTCCACAATGGCCTCGGTGAGGCCAAGGGGGTCTGGCCCCGGCTTGATCTCCACGTAGAGCGTTGCCCGGTCACCCACCTGATCAATCACATCATCCAGGGTAGGGACTCGCTCTCCCGCAAAGTCCGGGCCAAACCAGCGACCGACATCGACCGCCTGCACCTCGTCAAACGTCATGTTCCAGATTGGTGTGGCGGGTCCGCCCAGGCGTCGAAAATCCCGATCATGCACGAGCACCAGCTCGCCGTCGGCGGTCTGGCGCACATCGAATTCCACGTAATCCGCCCCTTCTTCAATGGCCAGCTCGATGGCCGCCAGAGTGTTTTCCGGCGCGTTGATGGAACTGCCTCTGTGGGCGGTTATGGCCACACTGTCTTGCGTATTGAAAAATGATTGCACCAGCCAGGCGGACTGACCCTGGGCGAACACCAGCAGCAGGCACTCAGTGCCCCAGGCCAGTACACCGGACAGGCGTCGGGTGGGTGGCGGCATGCGAGTGGCCCGAATGCCCCTGGCCCGGAGATAGAGGTAGCGGATCACCAGCCCGTTGAGCACGATCATCACGAAGGTCAGCAATATGTTGATCACCAGATACAGGGCGGCGAGGAACACCGCTGTGGCGACTGCCAGTTGCATGCTGTTGCCCGCCAGATTGAGCACTATGCTGGCAAAAGGACGATAGACCAGGGCGAAGGTGAGAGGCAGAGATACAGTGATGGCGGCCACACCGAGCAGAGTCGCGGCGATGGGAAGCCGGTACTGGCGGGTTAACGCATGGCTGGCAATGAGCGAGGCCAGCACGGACCGCCGCTCGAACACCATGATGGGCAGAGCCAGAATCCAGCGCAAATAGAGTGACCCGTTACAGACCGCCATGGCGAGCAAGAGGGGAGACGCCAGTGCCACAAACCATTGCTTTTCCACCGGCCAGTGGCTCATCAGGAAGTAGGGATCGAAATCCATCAGCAGCCAGTAGCCCAGAGCCGCCACGGCAAGCAGGAAGGGCAGGGCGGCCGCCAGATGGGTGGCAACCTGAGTGAGGGCGAGGCCAATCAACCGGGGTAGGAGTCTGAATGTGGCCACCAGCGCCGAGGTGACCGCCTGATAGCGATTGCGGCCATGCACTTCCATGACCAGCAGCAGGCCGCTGACCTGAATAAACGCCAGCGTCATGATCAGCGTCCCTGCCAGCAGGGCCCAGGTCAGCCCGGCGAACGAAAACGCGAAGCTGTACAGGTCTTCATTGCTGATGGCGGGCTGACCTGAACTGTCCAGCCACTGGGTAAGCAAAAAGCTGATGACGGGCGTCAGCAGCGTCACGGCGAGCATGACAAAAAACAGGTGATAGGTCAGTAGTGCTCGCCAGCGGGAGCGAAAGGTCAAAAGCAATGTGCGGGCCAGCACGCGTGGCGACGAGGTCATACCAGCAAAACCTGTGTCGGAGAGGTGACTTTGTTATCATGGCGTGAAAAAGGTAACGCTCATGGATCTGAAATCCCTGCGCCTCTTTCTGGCGCTGGCACAAACCCAGCATTTTGGTAAGGCTAGCGTGCAAATGCACGTCAGTCCATCCACCCTGAGCCGCACCATCGCGAGACTGGAAGACGAGCTGGGATGTGTGCTGTTCGAACGGGACAACCGCACGGTCAGGTTAACCGAAGCCGGACGCCGCTGTCGCGAAGCTTTTGAGCGTATTGACAACGAGTGGGCCGGTCTGCAGGCGCAACTGCATCAGACCGCACAGTCCCTGAAAGGTCAGATTCGCCTTTACTGCTCGGTGACCGCCAGTTACAGCCTGCTGATCGACCTGTTGCAGGATTTTCGTCTGCGCTACCCCGATGTGGCGGTGGTGGTGGAGACCGGCGATGCGGCGCATGCCATTGATGCGGTGATGCAGGACGAGGCCGATATCGCCATCGCCCCGCGCCCGGATCAGTTGCCGCCCAACGTCGAGTTCGGGCCCTTTGCCCGCTCGCCCCTGCGATTCATCGGCCCGGTGATTCCTTCTCCGGTAGAGGAGCAGTTGGCGGCTCCCCGTGTGGACTGGGCGGCAATTCCCTTCGTCGTGGCGGAACACGGGCTGGCCCGACAGAGGTTGTACGAATGGTTTGCTCAGCGTAACCTTCGCCCCTCAGTGTATGCTCAGGTGGGCGGCCACGAGGCGATTGTGTCCATGGTGGCACTCGGACTGGGCGTTGGTGTAGTGCCGCAACTGGTGCTGGACCACAGCCCCATGCGTGAGAAGATCCAGGTTCTGGCGGTCGAGCCGGAACTGGAGCCTTTTGTGATTGGTGTTTGTGCGCTGCGCCGACGCCTCCAGGACCCTGTGGTACAGGCGTTCTGGCAAGTCTGCCCTGATGATCAATTAACGGTACCCTAAATATGTCTGACCCCTTCGACCCCCAAGATGATGACACCGGCAAGATCGCCATGACGCCCCAGGTGCGTAAACAGCGGCGCACGGTGTATCTGGTTCCCAATCTGCTCACCACCACGGCCCTGTTTGCTGGCTTTTATGCCATTATTGCGGCATTCAATGGCGAGTTCAGTCATGCGGCCATGGGGATATTCGTGGCCATGGTGTTTGATGGGCTCGATGGCCGCGTGGCGCGCCTGACTCATACCCAGAGCGAGTTTGGCGCCAATTATGATTCCATGTCGGACTTGATCGCTTTTGGTCTGGCACCGGCCCTGGTGGCCTTTCTATGGTCGCTGGAAAGCCTGGGTGAAGTCGGCTGGGGGGCCGCCTTTGTGTATACCGCCGCCGCCGCCCTCCGGCTGGCGAGGTTCAATGTCCAACTGGGCAGTGTTGACAAGAAGTACTTCATTGGTCTGGCCAGTCCGGCCGCAGCTGCCATGGTGGCAGGCACCATCTGGGCCTTCAATGAGATGGGATTCAGTGGGGAAGACCTGGCTTGGCTGATGGTGGTCCTGGTTCCCGGCCTGGGTGGTCTCATGGTAAGCAATATTCGTTACTACAGCTTCAAGGATATGGGATTGCGTGGTCGTATTCCCTTTACTGCAGTTTTACTGGTGATCCTGGCGTTTGTGGTGGTGGCCCTGGATCCGCCGACTGTCTTGCTGGCGCTGTTCCTGGTGTACGCCCTGTCAGGGCCTTTGATGGAGGGCTGGCGAAAACTGAAGCGCAAGGGGGCCTCGGCTGCGGAAGAGGAGTCGTCTGACTCGACTGATTAAACGGTGATCCGTTGGTCTGTGTCAGCGTAAGCTATAATGATGAACACAGTCGACAGTGCGCTCGTGCCCATCCGGTAGCGAGCCCCGAGTTAAGGTGGTGAGATCATGAAGGCAGGCAACAAGCTGACCGAAAACGATGTGACACCCAAGTCGGTCTACCTGAACCGGCGTCAGTTCATGGCCGGTGGCGCTGCGCTTGTCGGGGCGGCGACGGTGGGTCGTGAGGTGTTGGCTTCCCCGGCTGACTGGTTGTTGCAGAAAATCAGCCAGGATAATCCAACCACCATCTCCACCGACGAAGACGTGACGCCGATCCATGACGCCACGCATTACAACAACTATTTCGAGTTCGGGACCGGAAAATCCGACCCCGTGGAGCGTTCCGGCGATTTCCAGACCGAGCCCTGGTCCATCGAGGTGAGTGGCTTCTGCAATAATCCGGGCACGTATCACCTGGAAGATCTGGTAGGTCCCAAGAACCTCGAAGAACGCATTTATCGTCTGCGCTGTGTGGAAGCCTGGTCCATGGTGATCCCCTGGTTGGGCTTCCCGCTGGCCGATCTGATCCGGCGCCTGGAGCCTACCAGCGATGCACGCTATGTGGCGTTTCAGACCCTGTATGATCCCGACCAGTACCCGAACCAGCGGGCGTTCTTTCCGGCCATAGACTACCCCTACGTGGAAGGCCTGCGCATGGACGAAGCCATGAATGATCTGACGTTTATGGCGGTAGGCATGTACGGTGAAAACCTCCCCAACCAGAACGGCGCGCCCATTCGTCTGGTGGTGCCCTGGAAATACGGCTTTAAGAGCATCAAGTCCGTGGTTCGCATTCATTTTACCGACGAAGAGCCGCCCACCAGTTGGAACAAGATGCAGCCGAGAGAGTACGGGTTCTATGCCAACGTGAATCCGAATGTGGATCATCCACGATGGAGCCAGGCAACAGAGCGGCGTCTGCCGTCATCCGGGTTACGAGCCAATCGTATTGATACCCGGATGTTCAATGGCTACGAAGAAGAGGTCGCTCATCTGTACGAAGGCATGGATCTGACGCGTTACTACTGATGAGTTCGTCTCGCGCATCAAGCGCTCGCCCACGCGCCGTGACTGCCGGACTGAAGCGTCTGGCGGTACACCTTGGGTGTGCGTTGCCATTTCTCTACTGGGGTTGGCAGACGTGGCTCACTCTGCAGGGCCAGTATACGGCCATCAGCACAGACCCCGGTGCAGTACTGGCGGACAAGACCGGTTTTTGGGCGATCAACTTGCTGCTGGCAAGCCTGGCACTGACGCCTTTACAGCGGTGGTCCAAACTCCGTTGGGTAACCTACCGCAGAGCGATTGGACTGTGGGCATTCTTTTACGTTGTGCTTCATGTATTTGTCTTCTTCTCTCTGATTCTGGATGGAAACCTGGCCGACTTCTGGCGCGAGGTATCACAGCGGCCCTATATAGTGGTCGGCGCATTGGCCGCAGTGCTGCTGGTTCCCCTGGCAGCCACCTCGACGCAAGCGGCGATGCGGTGGCTGAAAAAACGCTGGAAAACCTTGCACAAGCTCATCTACCCCATCGCCATTCTCGCCGTGGTACACCAGCTCTGGCAGGTGAAAAGTTTTGAAATGGTCGCGGTCATCCACACACTGGTCCTGGCAGGCCTGCTGGGCATCCGCCTCTACTGGTGGTGGCGACCCAAGCGCACTGCCCGGTGAGAAGGCAGGGGTCGACAGTTAACGGTTGACAGCTAACAGTCGACGGCCAAAATTCTACCGTCTACCGTCTACCGTCTACCGTCTACCGTCCACCGTCTACCGTCTACCGTCTACCGTCTTTCAATAAAAATGAAACATTTCCCCATACAGGCGTTGACACCCACGCGAATGTCTCTATAATTCGCGCTCCCTGTGAGGGAGACGTCCCAGCGGGTCGCTGAGGCGAGGCGGATTGGGATGTTTTCACAGGCTTTGCAAGTTGTTGAAAACACTGAAAAATCTTCCAGATTTCAGTTGACAGGCCGGCGCCTTCGTGTAGAATGCCCGCCACGCTCGAGAGAGCGGCCCGGAGTAGCCACGTTGCACTCTGTAGATCTTTAACAGTATCAAGCAAACAAGTAATTCGTGTGGGCGCTTGGTGGTCATTGTTGCACGGCAACAATTATCAGCAAGTGACTGTGAATTCATGAGTGTCTTAGGACACAGTGGATTCCGATTAATTGCTGAGCCGAAATAAGCTGTGTTGAGGCGAGCGGATACCCATTGGGTGTTTGTGAGTTGAGGCGCAGTGCATTTTAAACTGAAGAGTTTGATCATGGCTCAGATTGAACGCTGGCGGCAGGCCTAACACATGCAAGTCGAGCGGAAACGAAGGGGTGCTTGCACCTCAGGCGTCGAGCGGCGGACGGGTGAGTAACGCGTAGA